>Ga0163200_1000380_pt1 | contig 19605 bp, 31 predicted proteins | sample PL_2010_200m_FD_113535 | JGI IMG/M metagenome (GOLD analysis project Ga0163200, IMG submission 113535) | Freshwater microbial communities from Powell Lake, British Columbia, Canada to study Microbial Dark Matter (Phase II) - PL_2010_200m | ecosystem: Environmental > Aquatic > Freshwater > Lake ... | reverse complement strand
TGGTCTCTGCTTTGATTCCCAAAATCTTTTTGTTCGCATCAAGTCTCATACTAGTTCCTCAAAAACCTCTGCCGTTACAGACGTCACGAACTCCGCGCCGTCTTCATTGTATTCCACTTTGCTTGTCCGTATCGGGATGCCCATCCGGGCAACCCCCGGCGGCGCGACAATCTTGCACAGCCCTTGTTCTATTGCCGTACGCAGCACGTACGCGTCAATCTTGGCCTTGCCAACATTTCCACCACAATGCAGTCGGCACATCACGTCAACGCTGAATATCTTGCGCGCACTGCATGTGCTGTCTCGTTCAGGTATCTCCCCCCCGCCAATGCTGATTTCATACGATCCGCCATAGCTGGCCTTTGACAGCTTGCGGTCATGCACCGCAATCAGGCCGGCGTCAATGCACACGGCCTCGACGGCCTCAACACACAGCTGATATAAAGGCTTATCAACCATTGCGGTCAAACTCAAAAGATGCGGTTGCGTTGCCTTCCAGGTTGCCGCGCAAAGCAACGCAGGCATACTGGCGCATCGTGTTCACCAACTCAATATACTTGCGCGCGTACATCGAGGCCAATTTCTCAGAATTATCTCCGCTGGAGCGCGTCAAGGCCGTGTAGATTATCTGCAACGACTTCGCTGTCAGCGCCTCGGTATACGTGCCCTCATTGTCATCCAGGTAAATCGGCAGCACGTCCCGGCTTTGCAGGTCACCACACACAGCCCGATATGCCTGCGCTATCTGGCCTTCCCAGCCGCCGAGTGACCACGCATATCCCGACCCCGCCGTGATCGTGGCATCGGTCAGGGTGTCTTTGCTTAAAAACTGATTGGTCGCCCGCAGCCACGCAGGCGACATGATCGAGATTTGCAAGGCGGCATTGCTAGTCACCGACGCCACCCGATAGAAGCCCATCGTCGGGATGTTCAAAACCACCGGCACAACGGGCACGGATACACTTTGCTCGTCTTCTGTGTAGAAAAGGAAATGGCCGGCCACACTTGAAAACGTGGCCGGCAAGGTTGCCCCAACTACCACACCATCATCCCCGCTCTGCCATCCGCACTGCGGAAAGTATGACAAGTGCAGGTCTGGGTGCAAGTCCAGCAAGTCGCGGGTGGTAATTAGTGCGCGGAATGCCATACATCCTTAGGCAGTGCGCCGGGGGGCGTGTTACCGCCCCCCATTGCAGTCTGCTTAGTAGTTCAGGATGGTGATCTTGTTGGTCACGATTGCGGTCGTACTGACCAGCCGCAAGATGACCGTCTCGTTGGGCTTGCAGAAGTTTTCGTAAGTGATCGCGGTCGTGCCCGCAAAGGCAGCATACGACTTCCACGTTGCGCCAACGACATTGGTGGCGGCCCAGAAGGTAGTATTAGTTACGGTGGGCACCAGAAAGTCCACATTGCCCAAGTCAGTCTTGAGGGTGATGTTCGGGCCAGTTGCCACAAACGAGATGCAGCCCGCCGTATTCGCGGCCTCCACGGTGTTCGTGCGGTACGTCCACGCCGTGCCGGTCACGATCTTCGCGCCCAGCATCGGCAAGCACAACGCAACCACCAGTGCCACTGTCATCAATTTGGTCTTCATAACTTCATTCCTTGTTGTTGCGTTGCGTTAGACTGCGCCGTAAAGGATCGTGCCCCACGCGGCATAGCCAACCTTCACATCCGCGATTACGCAGGCTGTCAGTTGCGTGCCGACGCCGTTTGAGCTGTTGTCCATAGGCGACTCCTCGACAAAAATTGTCAAACCGGAGTCTGGGTCAGTTGCCTGCCCCATCGGGTATCCACGGCCAGCCAGTGTCGATCGGAAGCCAACCATCAAAGCCAGCGGGTGCAGACACAAATTGACGGCAGTCGTGCCGGAAGTGAGCCGTTGCTGATCCTCGACGATCTTGAAGCCGAACGCGTTGGGAAGACGGCCAGAGGTCAATGCCTCCTGGCCTGCCGGCCCAAACTCATTGTACTTCAAAGACGGACGCCAGACCTGCCCTTCCTCGCCACCGATCACGGCATACAGATTCGCCATGTCCGAGCACTTCGCATCCCACAAACTCTTGCGCGCCTGCGCCAAGATTGTGATGTCAGGCGATGCGCCGGCCGTGCCGATAGCAGTGTTCGTGAAGTTGCCGGTTGTCACCAAAGCCCATAAGGCGGTGTTGATATTGGTGATGATGGCGGCTGACAGCATCGGCGCATAGACGTTGCGGATCGTGATTTCCGTCGCGGCCTGCGTTAAACGGTCTACCCCAATCGCGCCGGTATACTCGAGGACTGGCGTGAGCGTAACCGCGGTGTCCGTCGGTTGCTGGCCGGTCGGCAGCACCGCGTTGATCGCGCGGGTTGACGCAGTCACAGCACCCGGCAGGGGCACTTTGCGAGCATACTCGCCCTCGTTCAGGATTTCTTTGTGTGCAATGCCCAAGAGGCCCATGCTATTACGCAGGGTCTTCGCCAGGCTTTCCATGACTGCGAACGCGCAGTCAGTCACAAATACATTGGTTGCAGCCATAACTTTTCCTTTCGTCTTTCGTTATCGCCCAGCTTTCTCACGCAGCGTCGCGCGTTGCTCAGGCGTCAATTCTTTATATCTGTCGGCCAGTTCTTTCGGGGTCAACTTTTCAACCTGATCGACGGACAGGTCAACGGGCGTTGCATCTGAGTTTCCTTTTGCCCCTTTCCCGCCTTGTACTTTCGATGCAAGCAGGAAGTCCTGGGTAAGGTACTCATCACGCAACTCTTCAATCGTCATTGGCTTGCCGGTTTTGGCGTTGATCCGCCGCTGGCCTTCGTCATTTCGCACGATTGTTTGACCCTTGTCATCAACAGTCACGTCGATATTGAGGAGCTTGGTCAAAGCCTTGTCCGCGCCGAGCGCCAGCTTTGACGCCACCGCACTGACTGCGGCAACAACTGCGCTTCGCGTCTGATCCCGCTCCAAGAGCGTGAGCTTTTCTTTTAGCTGCTGACGGTCTTGTTCGGCGGCTTCCAGTTTCTGCGATAGGTCGCTTGCCTGTTGCTCCTCCTCGGTCTGTTTCGATTTCAGCGCGGCTTCGGCTTTGCGCGCCCGCCCCTCTTGCTGCTGCGCTTTGTTTGCGGCTTTGGCAAGCTCGGCGGACGTGTCGGCCAACTGCTGCTGAAGCTGTGAAAGAACTGTGTCCGGTGTTTCCGGGGTCGTCGTTACGACGGGGGTGTCATCTGGCATATTTGTCCATAAGGTAGGGCTACCATACGCCCATTAAGGCAGGGCGCAAAACCTTCAAGCACCGCGTGGCGCTCGTGACAATATCTTGACAGACAATGGCGAAAGTATCTACCCGCTTTACTTTCTTTTTGCTGTACGTGCCCATTGCACCGAGCATCCGGCCAATCGGGCAATCTGTTTCGAGTTAATGATGCCGCTTCGCACAAGGGCGACAGCTTTGGCAAACTTCGTGACGGGGGACTTGCTGATATATTCCTCACTGCCACCCAGCGTCTGGCAGATACGTGTGATCTCCGCGTCACACGTTGCCACACCATTCTGGCATCGTTGCAGCGACTCGTATATCACACGCACGGGCCAGTTTGCCGTGTTGTATATGCCAGCAAACGAAAACGCTGGATCAGCCATCGGGTTTCTCCTGTAGTTCTACCGCCACGACCCGTCCCTTGCCGCCGCGCGGCCCGGGCTCGCGCACAATCCGCACCGGCGCGCTCATCACCTGCTCATCTGGCAGCAGCATACACTTGCAGTAGCTGCGGCACACGGTCTGCCCGTTGCCTGGCAAGCCGATCACGATCCACTCTTCCATTGTGTGCCGCGTGCCGTGCAGATCAACGCAATCCGGGCAGATGTTGTCGCTGGTTGACTGCCATGTGTACCACGCCTGCGGGTCTTCCGCCGTTGCAGCCAAGTACCCGACTTGGGCGCTGGTTTGTATGCTCGACTCAATGACCCCGCGCAGCTCGGTCTTTAGCGTTTGCATTTGCTCGATCACACGCGCTGCCAGCATCGCCTTTGACCAGCCCTGCTTCTTGGCCTTTGCCTTCATGTTTTCAATGGACAGGTTTGCCATTTCGGCGCGCGTCCTCAAGTCACCAATACCTGACTCGATGCACAGTGCTATTCCCTTGCGCGCTAACTTTTCAACGTCTCGATTGGGCATTGACCTTCCCCGTCATTTCTCGTATTACAGCGTTTGACCACAAGAACACCTGGGTGGCAAACGTGGCAATCACATCCGCCTCCATTGTTTCTCCTCGCACCCCCGGCTGATTCACGTTGTACGCATTGCGCGGCGGGATTTTCTTCTTGGCATTCCCCAAAATGAAGTCTGATTGCTCGTCTTCGTCGCGCCCATCACTGTAAACAATCGCCGCGTCTTTCGACAGCACCTTGCTGGTCAGGCCGTCCTTGAACACCCCTTCGCCCCAAAGCGGCGTCGCGCGCGATATGCCGCGCCGCTCACGATCCAACAGCGTGCTTTGAGCGAGGGCTTTGCCGAACTTCGCCGTGGCGAATAGCCCTGCGCCAATGTTGCTGCGGATGATGCGGATGGCAATCTTGCAACAATCTTCAAGCCACTTCTGTGGTGTGTATTCCGCCATCAGAACTCCTCGATCACAGGTTGTGGAGGCCCGCCATGAATTTCAGTCGCAACTTGTATCAGCACGCGCTCGATGTCGCTGGTGAGGTTCAGCGTGTCGGCCGGCTTGCCCCACATCCGATCAGCGATCTGCTTAACGGCTTCTGGCTTGCCGTCTTTCATTGCCTGCTTGAATAGCATCTGGGTGAACACTTCCTCAATGGTCGTGGTCTCAGGGTCAAGCCCCAGGATTTCAGCGCCCGCCGTGAACACCTTACTGTAGGTGCAGGGGCACCGGCCGATGCGCTTGAATATGTTCTCCTCTTTGCTCTTGCGTTTGAGGTGGATGCTGACGCCCTTGACCAGCTTTGGCGACTTCCCTGGCTCGACGGTGTGCGTGATATTCCCATCGCCGTCGCGGATCACGTACCAGCCGGCGTCCGATTGCTCTTTTGTCAGCGGCGATGGCATGGGCGCATCAAGCTCATTTGGCATTGTCAACCCCGACTTTGTACCCGGCCCGCGCGGCCTTTACAATCAGCGGCGCGGCGACTTTCTTGATCCACGCGCGGGAGTACTTGTCCCACTGGCGCACTGCGTTCCTCGTGTCAAACGTGCGGTCAAAACTTGATGCGCTCGCGCTCATGCTGGCGCGCTTCACCTCGTCAACCGCCGTGATCTTGTCTTTCAGCGCGGTGATCTTTTCTTGCGTGTCATTCGGCGTCGGCATTGTCACCCTCCGGCTGGTCGGGCTATGGCTTTGCAGGGGCCACCGCCGCTGCTGCAAGCCCGAACTCGTCCGCGTCAGCTTGGTACTGCTTCATGTTGTCTTGCGCAAACGTCAGCGCCTCCGCGTCGGTCTTTTGCGCAAAGTCCGGGTTGACGGTTCGCACGATCTGCGCCACGTTCACCACGCCGTTCTTCAACAGCATTTCAAGGCTGCTGATAACAGGCGCGGACAGCGCACCAAACCGCAATGACAGCGACTTGCGCTCCTCTTCGATGATCTTGTCCTGCATCTCTTTGTCGCGCACCTTCAGCCGCACGAAGTACTCAAACCGCTCCATGTACAGTGACACGTTGCGCCGCTGGGCATACGCTTCCAGCTCGGCCAGTTGGTCGGTTAAGCTGTACACATCGTAGGCAACCGGGTATTGTTGCACCACCAGCGTCGCCAATTCCGGCTGGCCCAGATATGCGCTCAAAGTGTCCCACATCTGCCGCTCAAACCGCGCCACGGCGTCCGCAATGATCGTCACCTTGTCTCGCGTGTCGTGCCGCTCCTCAGCTATCGCGGCCCCCGACTTGCGATTGTCAAACAGTTGGGTCTGCGTCGGCTTCATGCCGGCAATGACGAATATGTCCCGCGTCAGTTGCGATGACATCTCAAAGTATTGCGTGAACAGCGTGCTGTCCGGGGAAACATATTGGGGGATGATCTGGCCTGGATCCACTTCCACGAGGGAATTTTGGCCCAGCTCCTTGACCCTTTGCCCGGCCGGCCACACCAAGAACGCAAAGGCCGCTTTTGCAAACAGGTTGACAAGTTGGCTATCATTATTGAACAGGTACTTGCTCTTATCGGCGATGCCGTCGAGCGGGCTGCGATAGTAGCCCTTGTACTTTTTCGATGCAATGATGCCTGCGCGGAAGATTGGCAACATCGGCTTGCCCTGCGCATCACTCATCACCAAGTCGACCCGATTCATCCCCTCCTGCACAATCGTGTTGCCTTCATCCACAAGCTCTTCGGTGATCGTCGCGCCCGTGGGATTCAGCATATATCGGCGGTACAGCGTCATCTCCTTGCCCTCTTGCTTGACTTCCGTGCCCGTGTCAACCAGCGCCATCGTGATGCTGCCACTATGCGTCTCCGTCCAGTCCACAACGTGCGCCGGCGTGTACAGCACGCAATACGGATAGATGCCCGCCGCTTTGCGCTGCGCCTCCGTCTTGATCTTTACGTCACTGGCCGGCGCGTCGATCAAGCCCCAGAGGGATCCGTATGTTGCCATGTGATCGAACACGTCCTGTCGCCATGCGTTGATCGTGGATTGCGCCCCGTCTACGTTGGTAAGTGCGTATTCAAGCGGCGGGGGGACTTTTGTGTTCACCAATGCTTTTGCAAAAGTTTGCACCCACCTCAAAACAATTTCCGCCGGCAGTCCGTGCCAGCAGGCCAGGTCTTTGCGGTACGCGAATTTCTTCGCGCTCTCGGCAGGGTAGCGGTACAGGTGCGCCAGCATCGCCGGCATTCCCTCTACCACGTCTTCATAGAGCGACCACAAGACTTTGAACAAGTCGAAGAATTTATGCCGTTGCAGCTTTGGTTTCGTTTCCATTTTGTTCCTTGGTGTTTAATTGGAGCGGGGTGGTCGGGATTGCGCCGCCACTTTCCGGCTGGACGCCGGCTGTGCTTTTACTTACACTAACCCCGCGTGATATTGGTTTACCCTTGATCGTGCGAGGGTTGTCTTTGTTCGCCACGATCTTCGGCAGCTTGATCGTCTTGATCTCAACTTTCATATTGGCAACCCCGCGCACGTCTCCTCATACTCCCGGTCAGTCATTGCCTGAGTTCGTCGGCAGTACATGACTCCATAGCGGATCATGTCCGGCGAGTGGTCATGCTTCTTGATCGGCTCATCAATGCCCAGCGCTTTTTTCTTCTCATCCCATTGGTACAGCGCCAGCTCCCGCAGCGCGTTCGTGCAATTCTCATGTATCAACAATTCGCCCGTGCCAAGCAGGCCAGCCACCGTGCGCACTCCCGGCAGCACGTCATTCAGCGCCCGGATCACCGACCACCGCTCTTGCTTCAATACCGTGATGAAGGACAGGGCCGAGGGATCAACAACCACCGTTCCAACGGATCGGCCCGCCAGCCATTCAACAATCGAGTCGAAGTATTGCCGGTCAGTTTTCAGCCGCCCAGTGTCGTCGCTGTCATACCAGTATTGGTCGACCAAGTACAGTTTGTCACCATAGTCGTAAAACAAGCCAGCAGTAAAGGGGTTGTTGGTGCCATAGTCAATCGCCATCACGACCCGCTCTGGCGGCGCAATGTTTCCGGCCATATCGCAGGGCAAGTCAACCGTGCGCACGATGTTGCGCTCAGAATCGAGCATGTCGTACACAAGCCCCTCCGCCACGCACCACTCCCCCAGAATGTTCCGCTTGAAAAACACCGAACCCACGGGCCAGAGCTTGTGCATGTTGGCGATATACTCTTCACTCAAGCTCGGGTTGTGCGCACGATCCATCTTCCAGTGCGATGTAGTGATGTGCTTGCCCGCGCGGTCAATGTAATCTTTTTTGAACCAGTGATAGGGGCTGTCCGGGTTGCATGTGCAAAATATGCGCGCGCCTGCAATGCTCATCTGCGCCAGGGCCATGTCGAAGAAGTTGCGAGGGAGTACGGTCACCTCATCAAGCAACCCGCCGGCATACGTGCGCCCCTGTATCGTGGTGGCCATCCGCTCATCGTTCGCGCCGACAACGTCAGTGATGCAATCGAACAAGGTCATGCACCCAATCTTGTAGCTGCATGACGCCCTGCCATAAATCCGCTGTAATGTAGTAACGATGCTGGCCTCGACGCTGTCCATCGTCCGGCCGGCCGCGAGGAACCGCACCGGCCCATGCTCCTCACGCATCCGCAGGACGTGCAAACCGAATGCTACACAAGCGGAATGTGTTTTGCCTGACCGTTTAGCCCCCTCGAAGATGTTGATCGGCGCGGTCGCCGCTGCGATGCGGCGCGTGCTGATCTCGCTGCCCGTCAACGATTGCAAGATTTTGGTAGCGTCCATGCAACAGCATACTGCATAGTTTTGCCATTGTCCATGCTGCTATTCCGCACTATTCGGCACCGTTCTGCAAGACCGTTGGGCAAAGTCGTCTTGGAAATAGGGCGTCACTTGTCACCATCCAGACTGCCAACAAGAGGGTGGAGAGTACGGGCGGAAGCCGCCCGACTCTCACCCTCAGCGTTCGGAGACGGGTCTTCGCCGTCATTGGTGTCGAGGTTGTTGGCGATGATGTGTTCCGCCTCCAGGTTGTCGCGGATCAACTCGGCAAACTGCCGCCGGGCTGACTCCGAGTTGTCGGCCTCGATGTACTGACAGTGGTAACCGGGCTTGATGAAGCACTCGTACTTCACGCTACGGCGTACCGCGTTCGCCGGAGAACGTTTGCAGCGATTGGAGTGCACGATAGCGTCCTCTTGCTGCTTGAACCGCTGTCCGCAATGGAGACACTTCCACGGCGAACAACCAGCTTCAGGCGACGGCTGAAGCCTCGCCTGATCTGGAGCGTTCGACGGAAAGCGGTCGTGGATGAAGTCCACCAGCATCCCGAGGCGCTCGTGCCATCGGTCGCGGTCTTCCGACTCGCGGCACGGCCCCCACGTCTCGCGCATGTATGCCTTGGCTTCCTCAATCATCTCCTCGCGGGAGAAGGCGCGGCGGCAAGGCTCCGTCGAACCAGTTGCCGCACCGTATTCCGGTGGGCGCGCGGGCTTCTCAGTGTTTGGCATCGGTTGTCTCCAGCCCACCGGAAACGGTGAGCACGTTGTTATACGGCTTCAAGTTCCAGCACCTGCTGGGCTATCCGCCGCTCTGCAATCGCGCAGTATTCCGGGTTGATCTCCAAACCCAAGAACCTGCGCCCCAGTTCCTTTGCCGCTTTTGCTGTTGTGCCACTGCCGCTGAATGGATCGCAAACCAAATCCCCCGCATTGCTCCACGTCGCCACCACGTCGCGCGCCAGCGTTTCTGGCATTGGTGCCGGGTGGTCGCTTGCCGCTCCGCCCACCGCAATGGGCCACACATTGCCGCGCATTCCAGCTTCTGCGCACGTCAGCACGCGCTTGTCGTGCAGTACCCCGTCAGCGTTCTTTCTGCCCCCGGTTAGGAGCGTTTGCCCCGCCTTGGCGTTCTTTCTGTCGCGCAGCATGTTTCCAGTTTTCGGCGTTCCGGCAGAGAAGACAAAAACAAATTCGTAGCACTGGTCATAGCGTGTCGCCGCGTTCTGCGGCAGATAGTTCAGTTTCTGGTAAATCATCGTGTCGTGCAAGTTCAGCCCCAGCCGCTTGAAGTGCAGCGCCTGCTCCATGCTGCTGCCCGTCTCACTGCCGTCCTTTGTCGCATCGGCCACCACCCACACAATCACACCTCCCGGCTTCAGCACGCGCTTCAGTTGCCACGCCACGCCGAAGAAGTCCCAAGAGTGTCCGCCGTAGGTGCGTAGGTCATCATATGGCGGGCTTGTCACCACCAAATCAATGCACTCTCTCGGCAGTTTCCCGAGCAGATCGCAGTTGTCGCCGCAGTGAATCTTGTCTAGTTCAAGCATCTTGTTTCCTCAAAAGTCGGCTCTGGCGGTACACCGTATAACCCGTCGGTCAACACGGACGCGCCAAAAGCGGCGCGCCGGTTACCTAGTGCGTTCGGCCGGCACCTTAGTGTACCCTCCCCTTGCTCTTCTTACGCTCCCACTCCTCCACATCTCTCACCAGCCACCGGTTCAGCCGCCCGCCCACCTTCACCGGCTCAGGAAACTTCCCCTCCTCGACCCAGTGCCGTACCGTGTCACGATGCACCATGTACCGCCGCGCTAACTGCTTCCCCGTCAAGAAGACGTCAGTCATCTCATCCCCTCAAAGAGTATCCAAAAAATTTTTCGCCTCATGCCTTGTCGCCGGCCGTGAAAGTCAAAAAAAATCTGTGCAACTCTATATAGGCACATACCGTGCCAAGGGGGGGGTTACGGTCAAAAACAATAGCTAACATAAGATTTATTATGCATACATGCCCTAAAACGCACCAGAATGCCCTACGAAGCGCGTTTGTTTTTGACCCCTGATACAGGGCATTTCGGGTTGTTTCCCAAAAACGATCTGGCTTTGTAGGGCATCGTAGCGCGTTTCCGCTTCGGTTACCTATGGGCCTTTTGCATGCCCGCGCGCCTGTTACCGACAACACCCCCATGCATATGGTCAATACGTCCCTTCCCCCTATGTCCCCCTTATCAGAGTTCATCCGCATCAAACTCCCCATCATAGACAGACGTGTGAGGCAGCAGTTGCTCGGCTTTCCCTATCTGTTTGACTACTTGCGCTGGAGTTGGTGGCACCTCGCGTTGTGTGAAGTCAAGTGGATGACCTGCGTGCAACATGTGTACACGGCGTGCCGCACGTATGAAGTCATCGCAATGGCAGACGATAAGGAAGCCATCTTTCCCACCCATTGACAGCGTAACAATAGGGATGCAATCCTCGCCAGCCCGCAGTGATTCCGTCTTCATTGACGCAAGTTCTGCATACACTTCATGGTGCAGTGACATGAAGTTCTGGATCGAAAAGTATTGTGATGCAATGGCCCCTTGGGCATCGCTTGACTGCCGGCGTTTGGCATAGAAGTAGCGAGCGACCATACGATCCAAAATGTCGCGTTCTTCTGGCGCCAACTTGAAGGCGAGTCTGCGCCCGCCTCTTGCTACGCGCCGCATGGATTGTCCTTGTGTGAGAGTTTAAGGCGTGCGAGTTTCCGGCGCATGGGCTCGACCATTTCGGGGCGATTGTCATAGTGTTCTTGCAGGCGGAGTTGCTGCTCAAGCACGACAGGGTCGTCGTAGGGCTGGATGGCAACGATGCCGGAGAGTTTACGTTCGGGAGTCATATTTGCGGCTCGTTTAGTGTGATTTTTGGTCGGTCATGATTTCCCCTTTTGGTCATCCATAGCGGCCCAGACCTTTGCGGCATATGCTTCATTTGCGCCTTTCACGAGGCTGCCGTGGTACTTCTCGCACGCATTCCACCAGCTACCGCCGGCGCGTTCGAACATGAGCAGCAGATACGCTTTGGCGACGGAGGCATTGACGGTCGGGTCGGCCAGGTCGTATTCGATGCCGATGTCCATAAGGTGGCCGACGCGGATGAGTTCAGCGACAGCCCTTTGCGTCACGCCATAGCGCCCGAATGAAACGCCGTCTTCATGTGCGTCAATATCTCGATCTTTTGATTCGACGTGAGCGATTGCGTGCAGGATGTTGGCGCACAGGATTGGATCAGGCGTGCGAGTAGTGGCATGTTGCATTGGTTCCCCTTGTAGTTTGCATGAAAAAGCCACAAAAGCCATAAAAACGCCCACAACGCCACACAAGGCGCGTTTGTTGCCCACGAGCCATCTTATACCCCTGCGCTGTTTTTCGCGCCGTTTTGAGGCCATTGCGTTTGTTTTTTGGGCATTGTTGCCCTTGCGTGCGGTCATAGTTGCACTCCTTGGATCAGTTTGGTTACTTGCGACAGGCTTCGGCACACGTGTACCGAGTGGTCCAGCGCGTGGAGTTTGGCGAAAAGGTGTGCCTGTTCTGGCGACAGCTTGCCCTTCGCGGTTTTCAGTTCGATCAAGAGCGTCTTGCCCGCCGGCCCGAGCGCGATAATGTCCGGCCACCCGATTGGATTGCCGCGTGCGGCTTGACCTGGCATATGGAAGTACGCCCAGCCCAGACGCCTGAGCAGGGCTTCCACGGCGGTCTGCAACGCTTTTTCGGACGTTATCGGCACCGGCTCGGATTCTTGCGCGGGGGTTTTGGTAGTTGCCAATTGCGAGTATGCTTGGAGTTGCAGCGCCTGGGGCAGGTCTTCGATTCGCATCCTCATCGTGATCTCGCGGTTGCGCCGGACTCGTCAAGGAAATCTTGATGGCGGCACTTGGCCTGGTATTCCATTTCGCGTTGTTCACGGCGGAGGTCATCTGCCTCGCCGTCTTCCTCGATGCGATCCTTGAGGGAGTCGGCGCGTTGTTTCAAGGCGTCCAGCGCGTCGAGGGAGGGGGTCAGTTCTGGCGTGATCATTTTGTGCTCATTGTCAGGGTTAGGATTATCGTTTCCAAGGTTTCCGTTTCCAAAGGCTTTCTCTGTTCTTCGGTTTCCAAGGGCGGGGTATATATCTCTTAAGAGATATACCCGCCTTGGAAACCGTTCTGTATAGGGTTCAGTTTCCACGGTTTCCACCGGTTTCCACCGCGTCGCTGTAAACCGGTTGCAGCTTGCCGGTGGAGCGAATTGTCTGGGCGTTGTTGACCGTGCCTTGTGTCACGGAAATGATCCCCCCGGCGATGGCAGAGGATACGTAATTGTAAGCAGTCGATTTCCCGCATGAGCATTCCTCCATGAGTTCGGCGACCACCTTGGCTTTGGGAGCGGACCCATTTGTAAGGGCAAGCCGGTTGATGATATCCTGGAACACCTGTTGCTTGCCCCCGTCGGGCAGGACGGCGCTGAGTTCGGTGCTTGACGGCGTGCGCCAGTGTATGACGTCCGGGTCGCGGTGATAGGCGATGTGCTGGGTGGTTGTGGGCGCGCCGGTGGCGTCCTTCCACGGGAGGCGTCGGCCGCGTTTGCAGGCCATGAACTCAAACACGTCCGCCTGGCCTATGGAGCGGATGGCCAGGATGGCGCGCGCCCAGTTGGCAAACTCGGCGGAACCCGATCCCAGATAGGCGAAGTCGCCGGCCGCCCAGTCGGCTTTCTGTGCCGATTGTGCTGGCGGCTTGTTGACGTGATGCACCAAGACCAGCCCAAGTGCATATTTGTGTAGCATCGGATTGAGTTGGTTGCGCAAAAAGCCGGACACGTCGCGCTGCTCGGATGCGTCACCGCCGAGGTACGCGAGGAGCGGGTCGAGTATCATAATGTCGTATTCACCGTCACGCAGGACGGGCGACAGGCGCTTGACAAGGGCGTCGCGGGTTGCGCTGTCTTCGTGCAGCGTGTGGACGTTGCCGAGGGCCCTTAAGGCCAGCTCTTGCGGCAGGTTCATGCCGCACATCACCCCGTCGCGCATTTCGGCCAGGTCGCCCTCGTCGTTTTCGGCTTGCACTAGCAGGATTTTGAGGCATTTGGTCGGTATGAGGTCAAAGGCCGGTTTGCCAACGGCCCATGACATTGCCAGTTGCATGGCGAGCGACGATTTGCCCACGCCGGTCGGTCCGACCAGCATGCAGGCAGCGCCACGGCACAGAAATCGGTGTTTAATCAGTTCGGCCGGGTCGTTGCCTTGTGCGTGGCGCGTGAGGGCGCCGATTGGCTGGGGCAGGGTTGCGTGAATGTCTTCAAGGCGCGGCTCGATGTGTAAGCCCCACATTTCGGGATCGGCCTCGCGCAGGGAGGCCAGCATTTGTATCGGTGGCAGGCCGGCGTGCAAGAGGTCGATCATGCTATAGTCTCCATTTGAAAAGCGTCACAGGCCCAGACGATGGGTTGCTGCTTTGGGGCGTCAAGGCTGGTGTAGCGGGTGCCGCCGGGCATGCGTACCCACTGGCAGCGCGTCCATGTGTGCGGATCGGCACCGAGCCAGACCGCGTAGCTGAAAAATGCACGGACAAGGGGGTCGGGCCAGCCGGCCACGTTGTACCACCCGTGCAGCGACTTGCCGGCGGAGTCCACGACAAGGATCAGGGCTGGGCCGGCGGGTAGCTGGGCGAGGTGTTGCAGGATGCGGGCTTGTTGCTCGCGGGTGCTGTTGTCGGACTCCACGACCAAGTAGCGCCTCTTGCCTGTATTGGCATTGCACCGGAAACTGGCGCGGCCTGTTTGCGTGCGGCCTTCACGGGCCGACATCGGGCTGGGGACGAGGTATTGGAACGTCCACGGCGCGCGCGCCATGACTTCCTGAAGGGTGGCTGTGCCGCCGTCCGACTGCGACATGCCGATGCACACCAAGTCGTCGTATTGGAATAGGGCCGGCAACGCCTTCCCCGCGTCGATAGGCAAGGGATCAAGCGGCAGGGGTGGCGTGGATGCCAGCACGCGCTCAATTGCCTCTGGTGAGGGCGCAGGCCAGTCCCAGGCGCACACGTCGGTTGCCTCTTCTTGTGTTGCAGCATAGGCTTTGTTCACCGCCTTCCAGATTTCCTCATCCGGCACGCGGCGGTCATCGTACTGATCGGCACATGCGCGTAAGAGGGCAAAGCACTGATCGGCGTGGTGGTAGTGCCGAAAATGGATGGCCACCCTGTAGAACCAGCGGTGGCCTTCGCCCTTGCGGGGTTGGGTTTCCAGCAGGCGCTGTAGAGAGGGATGGTAGGGCGTCAGGATGGCCATGCTATTTCCAAGTTTTCCAGGTTCGGGGAGGGTCGGTCAACAGCAGGTCGAACCGGCCAAGGCCCGGCACGATCTCCCGGCAGTACTTCGGGCAGATCATTTCTGCGCCTTCCAAACGCGAGCGTCTTCCACGCTCTCAAAAACCTGCCACCCGCCGCACGCCGCCACGATCTCGGACGCCCACGGGCACAGTTTGCCAACGCCCTTGCGGTCAATCGCCGCGTCCCTCCCGTGCGCCTTGTGTTCCTCGACATCCTTCGCGTTGCTCGCCCGATATACAAACTGCTTTCTCATCGCGGTCTCCTTTCGGGGTTTCCCCCTTTGTTGATGCTCACTGTCTCACGTATGCCGGTTTACGTCAACAACTATTTTCAACTTTTTTTGGCGCTCGGAAAGGACCGGAAAGCCCCAACCAAGCGCCGGAGGTTACGGCGCTCCGCGCCGAACCTCAGCGCCATTGTTCAGATGCTTTCCCGCAGTTGGCGTATCCATTTGTTCCTTGCTGCCGTTCGCTCGTTTTCTTCCTTCTGCGACTTCGAGTGATACGAGATTTCTTGCAGCGACTTATTCAGTTCCGATTGCCGCCACTCTTTTCCGGTCATGGGGCGCAGTTCTTTAAGCGCGTCCCGATGATGGTGGCCGCCACAGTCGAAGCGGATGCTTTCAGCGATTTGGTCGCGCATGAATTTTTTTAGTCCTTCATGGTCTGGACTCGGCGGCGTCCACGCCTCGACTTCGGCAAGCATGGCCTCGTACTTGGCTTTGAGTGTCGCGTCTTTGGCAATGCCGTCTTTGTGATGCTGGACTTGTTTCTCGTAGTCAGCCTTTGCCTGTCGGGTGCATTCGGCATCCTTCATGGCTTTGAGTTTTTCCACGCGGTCAGTCGCAAGCGAGAGTTGCCGTTCGCTGTACTCCGATGGCTTGAACTCATCCGGTATCGGGGCATCCGCCGGGTCGTCCCGCATCGTCACTATCGCACCGAATGCGCGAGCGCATGACAGCGCGAAGTTCTTGAAGGTGATTCCTTCACCGATTACTGCTGTGTATCCTGTTGGCATTTGGTACCTTTCCTTTTTGTTTGTGAGTTCGCATCTGAACAAATCACTCGACCGAACGCTTCGCGTCGGTCAGTTCTGCGTTCGGCCTCTTGGCTTGTTCTTGTTTCATCAACCGCAACTTGTCTTTTTCCGACAGCAACAGGTATTCCTCGTAGCTGGACGGAGGCCGAACAAGCCCATCGACGGTACGGCTTACCCGCGCTTTTTTCGTAGTCATGGCGTTACTCCTTGCCGCCCGTCATGGGCGGCGTTGGCAATCTCAGCCTCATTCTCTTCCACCGCTGCGACCGCCCGGCGAACGTTCTCCTGATGGTCTTCGGCGTCCGCGAAACGTGCCCTATCCCGCGCTTGGCGAGACAGCCGCAACTCGTCAATGATGTCTTCCTCCCAGTCGTTGAGAAAATACATGCCGCTCATGCTGCACCCCCAGAATTGCCAACAACCCCTCGGAGCGTATCTCCGCTCCGCTCCGAACGCTCAAGGGGGACGCAGTACCGAAATCCAACACGCCCTGTCCCATGCGTCTGGCCGCAATCTCGCAATATCGTTCCTCTCGCTCAATCAGCACGGCCTTGCGCCCCAAGTCCTTCGCGGCGCGACCCGTCGTGCCGCTCCCGGCGAACGGGTCGAGGATCGTCTGCACGTCCCCGGCAAGGCCGATGCACCACGTCATCCACTCCAACGGCTTCGGGCACGGGTGGCCGCAGTCCTGCGATGTGTGGAAGGACTGAAAACTTGATGGCGACTTCGGACCCCCTCTGCGCTTTCCGTAAAACAGAATAGGGTTGAAGCATGTGAACCCCCACGGTCCACGACCTGCGCCAGATGGGCAATAAACACAGCCGATGTCGCGCGGTTTGGGATAGTCATGCAAAAGACGAATGCCAGAAAACACAATGCCACATTCGCACGCGCCAAGGCACATCTCCACAACATGCGGGCCTGCATCATTATCTCCAGAGTCATAGCCGCCGCTGGCCTTGGTGTGCTTTGTTTCCTTGCCCTTGAAATCCACGCCATACGGCGGGTCGGTCAACAGCAGGTCGAACCGGCCAAGGCCCGGCACAATCTCCCGGCAATCGCCGTGGTAGATCGTAATCGCGTCATCCCGGAAGTAGGGCGTCATTTCCCGTACCTCTGCATGATTTTACCATCAGCCCCGACTGGCAATCCGGGCGCCCATTTGGGCGTTGCACTGAAGGTCTCGATGGCGAAAGGCAAGGCCGCTTCAGCCCGGTCGGTTGGGCATTCCAAAACGACCTCGTCGTGTATCAACAAGACCGGCCGGGCGCAGGCGTCAACGAGGTTGATAAGCCCGTGCGCGAACACGTCCCGGGCAATGGCCTGTACCATGTTCTCGCACAACAGCCCACCATAGATTTTGGTGGTACGGCCCTTGACCTGCTCGGCGGTGCCGGGTTGGGCTTTGCAGTTGCGGTACGTCAGGTTGCGCCCGGAGGGCAAGGGCATACTGTACGTCTTGCCGTCGCGTGCCTTGCATGCCTGTTCCAGCGAGGCCCATAGGGCGACAATGCCGGGATTGGCTTGCCGGTACTCTTTCACCGTGGCTTTGGCTTCCAATTCGGTTAGATGCACGTCGGCACGTGCGGCCAGCCACCTGAACTTTTCCGCGCCACAACCAAACCCAAGGCCCAGCACGCGCGCCTTGGCCAGCTTGTACTTCTGCGGGTCTTCTGTTTTCAGTACGCCGCCTTGCCAGCCCATTGTGGTACGTGCGTGCGCCTCATAGACGGATATGCCGGAGCGGATCAATTCAAGCTGCTTTTCATCCTGTGCAAGCCACAACAAAATGCGCGCCTCGATCTGGGCAAGGTCAATCACCAGAAACGAGTGTCCCGGATCAGGTATCAAACACCCGCGCATGTCGCAGGTGTCCGTGCTGGTCGTGAGGTTTTGCAGGTTAAGTCCGTGGCCTCCGCCCGACCACCGGCCCGTTGTCGCGCCGCAGTATAGAAGGTGCGCCTCCATGCGCTCGTTGGGCATGCGCCTGTCCAGCATCGTTTGTAGGACTTGCCGGGAGCGGTTGGCTTTGCGATAGGCAATTACAGCGGCAAGGGCTTCGCCTGGCACGGTGTCCGCATTGGTTTCCAGCCATTCCACGGTTTCCACTTCGCCGGCTTCCGTGGAGGCGGGCGGCTGGATGCCGGCGGCTTGACAGCAGTCGGCAAAGGCGACGGGGGACACGATTGCGCTGGTGCCCGCCCATGGTATCTCTCGCACCAAATCCGCTTGCGCCTCGGTCAACGTGGCAATCTGCTGCTTGACAAACTCCACATCCAGCCGCACGCCATGCCGGCCCATGAGGCTGGTAAGGCGCGATAGCCGGCGCTCTTGTTCGGGCCAAAACTGGCTGGCCTTGTGCCACAAGTCCCAGCATGTTTGCGCGTCCTGTTTGCAGTAATCGGTCATCATGCCAAACAGGTCGGGCGTGCTGGCTCCTTCGGCTTGCTTGCGGGCCGTCTTGTCAGTCGTGCGGCCAAGAATGGCTTTGGCTGCGCCCTCGAGTGAGCGCGGGCACTGGAGGTAGGAAGCCATGTCGGCGGTGCAGTGCCATCGGCGGGGTTGCACATCCTTTGCCCTTCCGGTTTCTTGTATTCGGCGGAAAACCGCGCGGTCAAAGTTGGCGTTGTGGGCAATCACGTCTTGGTCGTGCAGCATGGCCCAATCGAAATGGTCGGGCGCACACACACCTGCACCCGCGTCCGTCACCCAGCCGATCAGGTACGCGTTGAACCGTGCATCGTGCGTGTACGCCCAGTATCCCATCCGACTGACCGAGTAGTCGGTCGTGTAGTAGGTCTCAAAGTCAATCGCAATCACGCCCGCACCCGTGGGTCGTATCCTTTGACAGCGCGCCATACCTGACACAGCGCGAGGAACGTCTCGTAGTGCGCGCGCACGGACGTGCATTTGACGATCTCAATGCGGCCTGGCTCGGTGCTGGATATGAACAGGTTGGCGGCAAGCACTTCGTCAAGGCGGTCGGTGCCGTATTGCACGGCGGCGTATGCGGACAGCTGCGCTTTGTGTTCGAGGTAGCTGTCAACTTTTTCGCCTACTTTCGTTTTCTTGGTCTTGTAATCCAAGATGCCGATGCCAGTCTTGCCGAACGTGAAGAACACGTCGCTTGTGCCGGCATAGCCTTCCATGAGGTTGACGATGCGTTTCTCTCGGTCGGAGATCGAGATGCCCGTCTGCTTTAGCCAGTCAAGCACGGGCTGCACATACTGCAAGATTTCCGGCTCGATGGGGGAACCGTCGAAGCAGGATTCAAGCGCGTGATGGATGCGCGTGCCAAGGTCGGCGGCGACTTCGACCTGCTTGTACGCGAGGTCTTGTATGCGCTTTGTCCAGTATTCTACCGGCTCATCTTTCTGCCGTGGGTTTTCGTCGGCGGCTTGCAGGCATTGGTTGACTTTCCACTGCATCAGGCCGGGCTTGTCAAGCGTGCCGAGGATGTTGGTGACGCTGGGCAGCAGGTGCAGGCGTGCGGCGTCTTTGATCGTGGTGGCGCGGTCGCCCTCGCCGGATGCCTTTGGCAGGCGATGCACGGGGTTGCCCTCGTGGTCGTACCAGTGACTGCTTTTTAGTTGGCTTGCGCCGGAGGTCAGTATTGCCACGTCAGTTTCCAGTTAGCGCGTGCCCTACATCCCGCGCAGTTATAAATTCGCGCACAACCTCCCCGCACTTGCGTTGCATTATCCTGCGCGCGTCGGCGTCGGCGTCGGCGTAGGCGGCGTAGGTGGCGGCGTCGGCGAAGGCGGCGTCGGCGTAGGCGGCGTAGGCGGCGTCGGCGCAGGCGGCGTCGGCGACGGCGGCGTAGGCGGCGGCGGCGTCGGCGCCGG
>Ga0163200_1000379_pt1 | contig 19667 bp, 19 predicted proteins | sample PL_2010_200m_FD_113535 | JGI IMG/M metagenome (GOLD analysis project Ga0163200, IMG submission 113535) | Freshwater microbial communities from Powell Lake, British Columbia, Canada to study Microbial Dark Matter (Phase II) - PL_2010_200m | ecosystem: Environmental > Aquatic > Freshwater > Lake ... | reverse complement strand
TTTTTATACTCTGGTGCATCAGTCGGCTACCCCTCGTTACTTATGCTAAAAGACTCCTTGCGATTGTGCCGATCTGGGGGATTATTATTTTCTTCCAGATTTTTTTAAAGAACAAGTACTACACCGAGTACCATGTGGTCATGGCTCTCCCGTTCGGCATCAACATCTATGCTGAATCGATTGAGTTCGCGTTCATACTGCTCGTAAAATTTATTGTCTGTATCTCGTTTATCATCCTTCTTTCTTCTACAACAAAAATGCACGATATGCTGGAAGGTGCAGCACGGATGGGACTCCCGGCAGAATTTGCGCTTGCACTGGGGATGATGATCCGCTACCTGTTCGTCTTTGGGTATATGTACCGCAAGATCAACGAAACGTTAAAAACCAAATGCTTTGATGTTTTTGACCGGCATCTCCCGTACCGTTACCGTCTTAAGCAACTGGGATATACAATCGGTACTATCTTTATTCGCTCGTATGAGCAGGGGGAACGTGTGTATACGAGCATGCTGTGCCGGGGGTATGGGAGGGCAAGCCACATTTTCCTCTCAAAAAAACCCCTGAAAATGAGCGAGTGGGCTTTTTTATGTACGAGCCTTATGTTTGTAATTCTGGTCCCTGTCTGGGCATGGATTGCCCGGTAATGTCACTCCCGGAAGGAATCTCCCGGTGCTTCCTGTGATATAACCCGGTCAAATCAATTACATTACTCGTGTGATGTGAGGAGGGGCATATTTTTCTTTTCCTGACACCTACATCCCCGCATGGATAACCAGTTCGGTCACGGGTTTGTGACAAACCTCGTACTTATCGCCCAACACTTTGCGCTGCCACCGGCACAGGCCTGGTTCGGTGCCGGGGATCACGTCGGAGGGCTGGTGCTGCCGGAAAAATTTAAAGGAACACCTGTCGAGGAACTCACGACGCTGTTAAAGAAAAAAGTGATCTGGCACCAGCTTGGTAACATGGACAAAGAAGACGCCCGTGATGTAGTTGCTGTCATCAACCGGCTCGTCGTTGCCATCGATCACGAACTCGGTATTTCTGATGCCGGGATTGGAGAGTTCCGGTAACTGGTCGCTCCCTTTTTATACTGGCAGCCTGTTTTTACGCCTATCCTTTAAGACCTCAAAAGACCTATAATTATTGTGATAATTTTCCTGAATTTCTGTGTTATTTTTTCGGAGGAGGTTTTCTTTGACTGAGACGTACGATGCATCTCATATTACTGTTCTTGAGGGACTGACACCGGTTCGCGAACGTCCCGCCATGTATATCGGGAGTACCAACACCCGCGGACTGCACCACCTCGTCTATGAAGTTGTGGACAACTCCATTGATGAAGCGCTTGCCGGGTTCTGCACGCTCATATCCGTGATCATCAAAAGTGACGGATCACTTTCCGTTGACGATAACGGGCGGGGAATTCCTGTCGATACGATGGAGAAGAACGGCAAGAGTGCCCTTGAGGTCGTGCTTACCGTTCTGCATGCCGGCGGCAAATTCGATAAGGAGTCCTACCAGGTATCCGGGGGTCTGCACGGTGTCGGTGTATCGGAGTAAATGCTCTCTCCACCACGCTTTTTGCCCGGGTCTTTCGCGATGGAAATATTTACGACATGCGATTTATGCAGGGCAAACCGCAGGGACCACTCTCTTCCCGCGAAGAGACACTTGATGAGATGCTCGCCCGGTACCAGCAGTGGTACGAAGTCCCCGCAGAATTTTCCCGGACACCAAGTTTCCCGCCCGCAACCGGGCAGCCGGGCACGACAAACCCGCTCCCAAATTCCGGCGATACCGAACGGCAGGACAGGACGAGGTTCCTCGCACAGTTCGGGAAAAAAATTACCGGGACGCGCATCCAGTTCCTCCCTGACGGAACGATATTTGAGACGACAATATTCGATTACGATATCCTTGCCCACCGGCTCCGCGAGCTTGCGTTCTTGAACGCCGGGCTCACCATACGCATTATCGACGAACGGAGCGGGGACCGTGCATCATACTGTACGGGCGGACTTTCGGAGTTCGTGAAATATTTAAACGAGGGAGCCGAGTGCCTCCACCCGCTCCCGATCGATATCATAAAAAAGGATCCCGAGAACAAGCTTGAGCTCGAGATCGCCCTCCAGTATACTACCGCATATGACGAGAAGATCTACTCGTACGTCAACTCGGTCAATACCCGGGAAGGCGGTACCCATCTTGAAGGGTTCCGCAGCGCCATCACCCGGACGATCAATACGGTCGCAAAGCGGAACGGTCTCATTAAGGAGAACGCCACGATCACCCTCCGCGGCGAGGATGTGCGGGAAGGACTCACCTCTGTCGTCTCCGTCAAGATGGCCAATCCCCAGTTCGAGGGTCAGACCAAGATGCGCCTCGGCAACAGCAGCGTCAAGGGTATTGTCGATTCGCTCGTGTATGCAGCGCTGAGTGAATATTTTGACGAGAATCCGAACGTACTCAAGATCATCATCGAGAAGGCGCTCTCCGCGGCCAAGGCTCGTGAGGCAGCACGGAACGCCCGCGATCTTGCCCGGCGCAAGAGTTCCTTAGAGAGTTCCGGGCTGCCCGGCAAACTCGCGGATTGTTCCGAACGCGACCCGGCAAAAAGCGAGATCTACATTGTTGAAGGAGATTCTGCCGGTGGCAGCGCAAAGCAGGGAAGGGACCGGAAGTTCCAGGCGATTCTCCCGCTCCGGGGCAAGATCTTAAACGTCGAAAAAGCCGGGGAGCACCAGATCTTAAAGAACGCGGAAATCCAGACGCTTATTTCCGCGATCGGCACCAGTATCGGTGAAAAATTTGATCTTGAACGGGCCCGCTACCATCATATCGTGATCATGACCGATGCGGATGTGGACGGCGCCCATATCCGCACGCTGCTCCTCACGTTCTTTTACCGGTACATGCTTAAGGTCATCGAAGCCGGCTACATTTACATCGCCCAGCCCCCACTCTTCCGCATCTCAAAAGGAAAAGAGGAGGTCTACGTCTATACGGAAGAGGAGATGCAGACGGTTTCTGCCGCCATGGGCGACAAGGGTGTGAACGTCCAGCGGTACAAGGGTCTTGGTGAGATGAATGCCCATCAGCTCTGGGATACCACGATGAGCCCCGAACACCGTGTCTTCAAAAAAGTCACGATTGAAGACGCTCTCGAAGCAAACGAGATCTTCAAAACCCTGATGGGAAAAGATGTGGAGATACGTAAAAATTTCATTATCCGCCATGCAAAGGAGGTGACAAACCTTGACATCTGATACGCCAGACACGAAGAAGTCCGCCCCCATAACCCACCGCGTGGAGCCGATCAGTATCGAACACGAGATGAAGACGTCCTACATCAACTACGCAATGAGTGTTATCATTGGCCGTGCGATCCCGGATGTCCGCGACGGGTTAAAACCGGTTCACCGGCGCTCGCTCTTTGCGATGTGGGAGATGGGCAATACCAGTGACAAGCCCACGAAGAAGAGCGCGAGGGTGGTCGGTGACGTGATGGGTAAGTTCCACCCTCATGGCGACGCCTCCATCTATGATACGATTGTGAAGATGGCACAGCCGTTCTCGTACCGGCACATGCTCGTGCAGGGGCAGGGGAACTTCGGATCGGTTGACGGCGACTCTGCAGCAGCCAGCAGGTACACCGAAGTCCGGCTCTTCCCGTACGCGGAAGCGCTTCTTGTGGATCTCGAAAAAGAGACCGTCCCGTTCATTCCCAATTATGATGAGTCCTTGAAAGAGCCGGTAGTCCTTCCCGCAAAGATCCCCAATCTTCTCGTAAACGGTACTGATGGCATTGCTGTCGGTATGGCAACAAAGATGCCCCCGCACAACCTGCGGGAAGTCTGCGCAGCGGTCATCGGGTATCTCGATAACCCGGATATTTCTATTGAAGACCTCCTGCGGATTATGCCCGGCCCTGATTTCCCGACTGGCGGCATCCTGATGGGTGTCGAGGGTGTGAAAAATGCTTATGCCACCGGGCAGGGCAGGCTTGTCGTCCGTGGTGTTGCCACGATTGAAGAATCCGAAGGCGGTAACCGGGGAGACCGTATCATCGTTACCGAACTTCCGTACCAGGTGAACAAAGCCCAGTGGATCACCGGAATCGCAGAAATGGTCAAGGATAAGAAGATTGATGGCATCACTGACCTCCGGGATGAATCTGACAAGGAAGGCATCCGTGTCGTCTTTGAACTTCGCAAAGGCACGATATCACCGGTAATCCTCAATACGCTCTATAAGCACACGGCACTTGAATCCAGTTTCTCGGTGATCAACCTTGCGATTGTCGATAACCAGCCAAAGATCCTCAACCTGCACGGGCTTCTGTCCAACTTTATCCATCACCGCATCGAAGTTATCCGGCGCCGTTCTGAATTCGATCTCAGGAAAGCCCGGGATAAAGTCCACATATTGAACGGGTTGCTTATTGCTCTTGGATCGATCGAGCAGGTCATCGCAGCGATCCGTGCATCTGACACGGTCGAAAATGCCCGTAATGCACTCATCGTAAAGTTCGGGCTTGACGAACTGCAGGCAAACGCGATCCTCCAGATGCAGCTCCGTCGCCTCGCAGCTCTTGAACAGCAGAAGATCAGCGATGAAAAGAAAGAGATTGAACTAGAGATTACCCGGCTCCAGACCATCCTCTCCGATGAAGCAAACATAAAGGACGTGATCCGGCAGGAGACGCAGGCAATTGCAGAGAAATTCGGCGATGCGCGAAGAACCCAAATTGCCCTTGACACGAGCGATCTTTCCAATGAGGATCTCATTGAGGACAAGACCGTTCTTGTCTCTATCACGACGGCAAACTACATCAAGCGCATGGACCTTGACACCTACCGCAAACAGCGACGGGGCGGGCATGGTATCACGGGTATGACCACCAAAGAGGATGACGTCGTTGAGTCTGTGTTTGTCGCCAGCATGAAAGATTACCTGCTCTGCTTCACCAATCTGGGGCGTATCTACTGGCTCAAGGTATACCAGATACCAGAAAGCTCCCGGGTCGCAAAAGGAAAACCGATCGTCAACCTCCTCAACGTAAAAGAAGAGATCGTGACGACGGTTATCCCCATCCGGGAATTCCGTGAAGACCGGTATCTCCTGTTTGCGACAAAGTTCGGCCAGGTAATCAAGATCCCGCAGGTCGAATTTTCGAACCCCCGCTCTGTCGGGACCAATGCTATCCGGCTCAGGGACAACGACCAGCTCGTCGATGTAATCGCAACAGATGGTTCTCGTGAGGTTGTTCTCTCCACCCGGTTCGGGTACAGTCTCCGGTTCCATGAAGAGACCGTGCGCATTGTCAGCAGAAACGCGTCTGGTGTCCGGGGTATGAAACTCCGGGGCGAGGATACGATTGTAGCACTCACGCTCGTTGAAAAGGACCATCTCCTCACTATCTCGGATGTCGGGTATGGCAAGCGGACCGAGTTCGATGATTTCCGCGGGCATGGGCGGGGTACACTGGGTGTCAGGAACATGCAGCTTGAACGGGATGCGGTCGTCATTGAATCCCGGGCTGTCCTTGACAACGATGAGATCTTTGTCATGAGCGCTGAAGGCGTTGTCATGCGGACGCAGGTAAGCCAGGTACGGATCATTGGGCGTGGAACCAAAGGAGTCCGGATCATGCGGCTCGATGACAAAGACCGCGTGGTCGGGGTCGCCATCGTCCAGCCGGAACCGGTGGTAAATGGCGAATCAGCAACTCCCATGGATAATGGTAATCCGGAATTACCGGAACCTGAAACACCGGAAAATCCGGATTCGCCCGAAGATCAGGAATGATCTTACTTTTTTTTGCCGTGAGTCCGGCCATGATAAGGCAGATGGTGTTGCAGAGTGCCATTATAAAGTTCCGTGCGGTTGCCTCTATTATACCTCAATAATCCGGGAGTGTGTTGGGCTTCACCGTTTTCACCCCGCATATAAAGTGGCGAAAATGACCGATACACAATGATTTTGTCTGCCTGAAGTACAATCCTTTTCCGGTAATCGTATGTTCAGGAAAACCATTTCGATCACTTCACAGCGCGAAGGGGACGTTATCGATCTCACAAAAGATGTGAGAGATGCCATCCGCGAGAGTGGTGTCAGGAACGGGATCGCCCATCTCTTCGTGCAGCATTCCACAGCGGCACTGACGACTATTGAGTTTGAGCCGGGTGTGCTTGCCGATCTCAACCGTTCACTGTCGGTGCTTGCGCCGGATACCATCCCCTATGCTCACGATACCAAGTGGGGTGACGGTAACGGGCGTTCCCACGTGAAGGCGGCACTTGTTGGACCATCCCTTACGGTTCCTGTGGCTGGCGGTGCACTTGCCTGCGGGACATGGCAGCAGATTGTCTTACTGGAACTCGATGTGAATGCCGGGCGGGAACGGACGGTTCTCTGTACCGTCATTGGTGAGTGATAACGTTTAGTAACGGTTTCATGAGATTTGCATTTATCGCGTGCCGGACCATGGGAGAAGTATGAGTGTCGCGTTGAAGCGTCAGGTTAAACGAAAGTGTGCCGGGCTGGATATCCAGCTTGTGGGGTTTGCTCCGGTAGAGCGGTGGGACGATCCCCTGTTTGAACCATGGGTTCCCCCTGCCTTCCGTCCCACGGCAATATTCCCGGAAGCCCGGACGGTTATTGTCATCGGAATCACGGTTCATCTTCCGGCGCTGGAGACCGCGCCATCCATCTTTTACCATGAATTGTACCGGACGGTAAATACGCTCCTTGACACACACGCGTACCGGATTGCGTCATTCCTCAACGCACAGGGATCCCCATCTATTGCCATCCCCCGAGACGGGTACGGGTCTATTGCTGTTCTCGTGGAGAACCCAATCGCTTTCTTCTCGCACCGTCATGCGGCATTTCTTGCGGGGCTCGGGAATTTCGGCGTGAACAATATGCTTCTCACGCCGGAATACGGGCCGAGAGTCCGTTTCACCTCAATCTTCACTGCTGCCGAGATCCCTCCTGACACCCTTATAAAAAAACCGCTGTGCATTCAGTGCATGCGATGCGTACGGGCATGTCCGGTACATGCCATTTCCGGAGGCGAGTATCCTCGCTCCCTGACCGATAAGAAAGCCTGTGCCACCCGGTCTGAGGCGCTGCAAAAACGCTCCTGCTCGCCGTGCGGGATCTGCATCAAAGTGTGCCCGGTCGGGACAGACCGGAAATTCTACGGGCGGGAAGATATGGGGATCTACAATGAGGAGGATACTACGTTTGACCAGTACCACCGTGCATGGAAGCACGTCCGGTCATATGGGATACGAGGCGAAAAGGAGTGACGGGAACTGGATATATACCCCGCTGGTGTGAAGAGCTTAAATGTCCTCTCTGCTTCATCATCGGGTATATAACCGGCGCACCACAATGCTGTAACCATACAAAGGCAGGGCGATTTTATGGATGACGAACACCCCCCACTGGCACGGATCATCGAAGAAGAGTTGATCGACTACCGCATCCGTTCCCATTTTTATCACCCGAAATACGTCCGTTCACTCAACTTTTCCGGCAATGAGCAGGTGCTCGAATTCGGGAGCGGCGGGGGCTGCATGTCACGAGCGCTGGCACACGCACTCCATAACGGGGGGTCACTCGTCTGCGTGGATACTTCCAAGTACTGGATCAACAAGGCACAATCTCGTCTGAAACAGTATACCAACATTGAATTCCGAGACGGGGATGTCACCCGGATGATGTTGCCCGACGCGAAGTATGATGTGGTGATCATCCATTTTGTGCTGCACGATGTTCTGCCCGATGCCCGATCAGATGTGCTGGATGCCCTTGCAAAGACACTGCACCCCGAAGGCGTGCTCCATATCCGTGAACCCGCAAAACCCGGTCACGGGATGCCGGTTTCTGAGATCCGGGCATTGATGCGGGGCGCCGGGTTGAGGGAATTCCGGATTGGTTGCACACGTTCGTTCCGGTGGAAGAGGATCTGCGATGGCATCTTCCGGAAGAGCTGGTGAACGCCGGTTAACTATCAGCAGGCTGCATACTACATGGAGTACTCGTGTATGCAAGAGAACACTGGCAAAGGAGCAATCAATCTCTTACGCCAAACCACGAGTCCAGAGTCTTCTGGTTCCGGTTCGGACTAGCAGGAAGAAGGTGCCAGTGAGTGTGGCTGTGTGAGTGACGATTCTTCAGTTCCTCAGGCACCGACAGGAAATACACCCGGCTCGCATCGCGGATCAGCGCCCGGAATGCCCGGTCCGGTGTTGGCGAATACAGGATAACCGTTGACTCGCGCGAGATCTCCAGAAGTGCGCCGGCGATGGGCGTGATCATATCCCATGCCCCGTCATACAGCGTCGCATCGTGCTCGATGAAAATAAACGTGTGGGATGCAGTGGTAAGGCAGGTGAAAAGCTGGTGTGCGGTAAAGGCACGCTGGACATCAAAGTTGGTTGCCGTCCGGTGAACCCCTGAGAGGATACGTGAGTAGTTCCCGCCGATAAACAGGAAAAGGTAGCGCTGGAGATCCGCGTTTGAGTTAATCATGGAAATCGCCACTGCTTCGGGAGCAACAACCGCATTGAATGTACCCGGCTGGAGCACCAACCCTTTCTGCAGTTCGACAAGCATTGCACCGGATCCGTGCTGCACCGGGCGGTATAAGGCTGAGCCGTGCAAGGGGTGAAAGTGTTCACGGGTTGCTGCGCGAGCAGCACATGAAAAATACCTGCGAGACTCTTTCTGGTGCGCCCGAAAAAGATGTCATATACAACGCGATTCTTTTTTGAGTTCAGGAAATGGGGATAATTGGAAATCGTAGAAATCCTGTTTAAAAACAGCAACAAAAAGGGAACGCAGGATCTGGTGGCGGCAACCCGTCTTTCGTATTATCCGCGATCGACTGGCATCACGATGTGGCATCCGGTGGACTGGCTCGTATCGACTTTAACAAAAAGAACCCGACCACGCCGAACGTGATGACCGGTGAGACCCAGTTCGGGATGTGGAACCCGAAACTGTCCAGCACCATGATACACCCGAGACAGAGGATCGAGTACATTGCGCCGTTCTTTAAGAACCGGTATTTCTTGATCGTCTCGATATTTCGCACGGTCATCTCCCGGACGACAACCGCTCCCACGCCATTCCCGATCAGGATCAGGGGCACTGCCATCGTGAACGCAAACGCACCGAGCACGCCGTCAATCGAGAAGGTTGCATCGATCACTTCGAGATAGAAAATCTTGCTGATATCCGACATCTCACCTGAGAGCATTTTCCGCTCCGCCTCCTCGGCATTCTGCCGGAACCCGTGAACGACAAAGAACGCGGTTGAACCGACAACCGCCCCGAACGCCATCATTGGGTTTCTGCCCAGCGCAAACCAGACTATCACGGCAAGGAGGATAGAGACAACGGCAAAGAACCAGACACTTTTTGACGCAATGTAGCGCTCCCCCCGGAGACCAAAGTATTTCTCTTCCAAAAAGAGCCAGTGGAAGAAAAGGAAGATGAGGAAGATCCCGCCCCCAATGAGGAGGATGGGTGCCGATTGTCCGATTGCTGTGATCACGAGAGGGTCGCTCGAAAATGTCGCGGTGAACGCACCGACGGGACCAAGCGTAGGTGAAGACATCCAGACGATAAGCCACGGCAGGACGCCCCGTATCACAAAGACCGCAAGTAACAGACCCCAGACCAGAAACCAGCGCCGGGCACGCTCGGACATTGTCGAGAGGACTTCGGCATTGATGATGGCATTATCAATACTTGTGATCGTCTCAAAGAGACAGAGCCCGGCGATAATCAGGATGATGGAAAGAATATCCATGAATCAGGATCATTCTTCACCGTACCCTCTATTAAATTCTTCCAGCACGATAACTGGCAGGCTACCGGTGCGAAAAACCCTGTGCTGCACCCGCATTATAGCACAACACTCATGAATACCGGGATACAATATCCCGTACAGGAAGTGAAAACCCGATGAGCCTTGAGATCACAACCGTCGATTCAACGATCATTGTTTCTGTCGTCCGGCGCTTCGATTCGGCCACTGCACCGGAGATTGAAGAAGAATTGAAACGTGTCCTGCAGGACAGTCCCAAAAGCGTCCTCTTTGATCTTTCCCGCACAGAATATATTGCAAGCGCCGGGCTCCGCGTGCTGCTCAGCACAACGCGGGCGATTAAAAAATACGGGGGCGAGGTTGCCCTATCCTCTCTTTCACCCCAGATTCGGCAGGTGTTTGAAATTGGGGGGTTTGTGCAGATCTTCACCATCTATGGCTCGAGGGATGAAGCACTGGCACATATGCGGGAAAAGTAAGAGTGATTTCCGGGCAGGTCGCGTGCATTGGTAAAAAAAACGGCTCTTCGTCAAAGAGTGTGGGTAAGATAAAGGAGCAAATTAGCTCATATGCAGTCACTTGAACCGCCTTACCCAGGCGCGACCCCCATCAGGAGGGGGATCCTCATATTGCAGGGTTTGAGGGCAGCAGTCCCCTGTATGATTGAACGATGGGAATCGTATTTACCCATACGAAATGTCGGAGAGCCAAAAAAACTTATTCCTTTTTCCCGTCCGCTTGTCTATCTCCGGCTGTAATCGGCTTCGATTCTTCCTGGAAAAATTCCACCCAAGCCTGTTTTGTCTCCTTTGCGATCATGCTGGTTTTCAGGTGCATCCATAGGGCATAAATGACAAGGAGATAGGCAAGAGTCCGGATGAGGATGAGCGGAATTGTCAGCGACACTTTGAAACCGAGCAGAGTTGCAGCATGCGAGATACCGAAAAGACCGAATGCGGCACCGATAAACACCGGCAGGAGTTCATGGCTCCTCCGGTAGCACAGGTATCCCAAGAGCACAATAATGATACAGAGGACAAGGTTGACAAAGAGAATCGGGTCCCATTCAATAGTCATGATAATCACGTGTGTATCAGAATTTGGTCATTCCCCTCGTTAAACGTATCTTTCCAATGAAAACAGCTGGCCGCATTTTCGTGAAAACTTCGGCACAGTGGGATTTAAAATGAAAACGGCTCGGTATTTTCATGTGCTGTATGTATGCATCTTCTGGAAAATACGTACATTTTTTTTGAAATGACAGGGTTTGTATGAAAAGAGAAGACCGGGAAGATTCGGTCAGTCAAGGGGGATTGTTTCGAGTTGTGATACGAGCTCCCAGATCCGGGTACGCGCGTGAATTGGCATATTGGGATCATTAGAAATTTCATCGATTTTTGAGATTGCCTCAGCTGCGCGCAGACCCATCGCTTTGGAATTGTTCACAAGCAGCGTTCGGGTTTCGTCTGCAACGCGCCGGATATTTCTGGGTATTGTGCTGTCGTCCTGTATGTGCTGCAGCATCAGGATACAGTTGTCCATTGTTTTTTCTGGATTTGGCATGGTATCGCCTCTTCGTGTACCTGTAGTTAATATGCGGGACTGGCATATATAGTTTAAATATTAACCAGACGGTGATCGGATGCCTCAACGTAAGGAAGACGAGATCATGGCGGAGTATCTCCTGAAAGGGGGAAAGATGCTTGAAAAGTGCTGCACAATTTGCGGCTGCCCGCTTTTTGAATACAAAGGAAAAACATTCTGCGTTGTCTGTGCAGAGTATGAACAAGTAAAAGAGGCGGAAAAACAACCGGCTGGTGTTCCTGCGCCACAGAAAAACAGCGGGTTCGCGGCGGGGACTGTACCCTCCCCTGCGACCGTTATTCACGATCCAGAAACAGAAGCGATCGCACGCGAACTTTCTGGTACTCTCCTCGCGCTCTGCCACCGGATAAAAAACGAAGGAGATCCGGACCGTTGCCTTGCACTAATGGATTCCGTGAAGATCGGGGCGGAAGCACTCCAGATCCTGCGTCAGTTATAGGGATGGCGCGAGAGATCAAAAATTTTCTGCGCGGTCTTTTCCCCTATACCTTTTATTGCCATCAGTTCCGCGAGTTCTGCGTTTGTGATTGCCTGCACTGATCCAAAGTGAGCGAGGAGCACGCGGGCGTTCTTTAACCCGATTTCCGGGAATGCAGACACGATAAACTCCTGCGCCTCTTTCTCTGAACGATGTGATTTGTGCGGGTGAACTTTCCGCTCACCCCGCTCTGCATCCTCACGCTGTGCAATGACAAAGAGCATCTGGGCAGTTTCTTGTTCGTCCTTTGTGAAGAGCAGTGAGACGCCCATGTCAACCGCGATGGCAACGAGCACACCCCGGATTGCGTTCGGGTGCATGTCGCGCTCAGTATAGATGTCCCCACCTTCGATGATCAAGATCGGGCGGGGCACCGCATCCGCCATCGCCTTTACCTGACCTAAGAGGTCGCGGTTGATCAGCGTGTCGACAAAGTCCCGTGCGGTCTTGCGCTCGACAAGGATACGGTCACCGATCGCATAATCTCCCAGCGGGAGTCGTTCGAGCCTTATTGCGGCACCCATGCCGGAAAGCACCTCAACAACTTTTGACGATGTTTCACGGTCATCGATTACGATCCGTGGTCCCTGTGGGGTGAACGCATCGATACTTGCCTGCTGTACCTCTACCGGTTTCCGGGGAATCTCTGATAAGGATCCCAGCTCCCTCATACTTTTGTGCATCCGTTTTTCTTTGGACTGGCTCACGTGCCGGTACACTTCATCAGATGTGTTTTTTGTCACGAGCACAACGACCCTTCCCGCTCCGTGTCGCCCGGTCCTTCCCTTCCGCTGGATCAGCCGGATCTCTGATGGCACTGCTTCATAAAAGATTACCATGTCGGTAGAAGGAACATCGAGCCCTTCTTCCCCAACCGATGTGGCGATCAGCACCTTGAACGTACCTTCACGGAACCGGGTGAGTGCGGCGATCTGCTTTTTCTGGGTGAGCCCCTTGTCTGCATCCTTTGTAGCCTGGCCGACAAAACGCTCGCACGCGATCCCGTTCTTTATCAGGTAATCAACAAGGAGCCCGACGGTGTCCCGGTACGTCGCAAAGATGATGATGCGGCTGTCCGGGTGCAATTCCAGCTGTTCCCGTACGAGCCCAAGCGCAATTGCAGGTTTCGGGTGCAGTTCAGTTGTCCAGCTGGTTGTACGGTCAAAAAGTTCTAAAAAGACCGGATCTTTTGCCAGCCGCTGGCTCGCCTTGCTCCCTCCCGCTCCTCTGCCTTCTGCCACGAGCTTTGCGATATAACCTTTGAACACCTCACTTCCCTGTGACTCGGCAAGAGTAACCGCGTGCTTCAGTTTCATGCACTCCGCATAGATCGATGCTGCCGAGTATGCCGCAAGATCGCGGTTTGCGATCCGCTGTTGGATCTGGGCATTTATCGCGTTGAGTTCTTTCATCGAAAGCTTTTCGCGTTTTGGGACAGTGAAATGGAGTGAGGCAAGGATCGCAAGCCGGTCATCAATGAGGGTGTTAATCGTGTTGATGGCAGCCCGGAGTTCAGTAGGAAGTTCGATTGTCACGATATCGAGATCTCGCTCGAAAACATAGGGGCTGACATCCGGGTCATTCTCGGTACGGTTCTCAACATGAGCGATGCCGAGGTTGGCGCAGACCTCCTGCACTTTCTCCTGCACCCCGCCCGGTGATGCAGTCATGGCAAGGATGAGGGGTTTACCCGCAGAGCCAAGGTAGCGCTGGGCGAGGAAGACATACGCGTAATTGCCGACTGCCCGGTGACATTCGTCAACGATTAAGAGTGAGACATCGTTTAACGTGTAGCGCCCCGCGATAATGTCATTTTTTATAACCTGCGGGGTTGCAAGGATCACGGTTGCCCGTTCCCAGTCGGCTGTCCGTTCATCCGGGGGCGCTTCACCGGTGAACATGACAAACGGGAATACCGTCGGATCGGTTTTGCTTTTTACAAGAAGGAAGCGTTCAAAAAAGCGGAGGTGCTGTTCGACAAGGGGTTTTGTGGGGGCGAGCATTAAGACTCGACCCCCTTCGTTGTAGAGCCGGGACGCAGCAACAAGCAGGGCAACCGCAGTTTTCCCGAGACCGGTCGGTAAAATAACCATCGTGTTTGCATCCAGTGCCTTCATCGCAATCGAGAGCTGGTACTCCCGTGACTCGATGCTCTCCGGTTTGATGAGGGGATGGCTGATGAACTTCATAGGTTTTAGTGCGAAACAAGCGATGCAAACTTCATGTTCCCGTCCACAAGGGCGCCGATAGTCTCCGGCAGGTTTTTGATACTGATCCGCACCTGCTTCATGCTGTCGCGGTCCCGTACCGTGACGGTATGTGTCTCTTTTGATTCATAGTCAACCGTAATAGCAAACGGGGTGCCGATCTCGTCCTGTCGCCGGTACCGTCGCCCGATCGCGCCCGAATCATCATATTCCGCAAGGATGCCGTTTGTCTTGAGCGTATGGGTGATCTCTTCTGCAATTGTGTCAAGCCCGTCACGGGTCATAAGCGGGAAGACGGCAACCTGCACCGGTGCAACCTGCGGCAGGAGCCGGAGCACTGTCCGTTTCTCACCGTCAGCTGTATCCTCGTCATATGCCTGTTCGAGCACCGCGTAACACATCCGGTCGATCCCGTACGAAGGTTCGATCACGTGCGGGACAATCTCTTCGCCACGGACATCGATTATTTCGTCACGGACTTCAAACAGGTCTTTCGGGATGTGGATCTTCTCCCCGTCAACTATCACGTCCGCACCTTCAGCATCCGGGGTTGCAGTTTCGAGAGCAGCAAAAATTGCTTTTGCCTTTTGCCGGTATTGCTTCCCGAGAACGCTCATGTTCGGGATGATCCGACGGCGCTCGACTTTTTTTGGGAGATCATACTGGATGAAGACGGTCATCGGGGTGCCGCTCTGTTTCGCATGGGCGGAAAGATCGTAGTTTGTACGATCAGCAATACCAACCGTTTCCACCCAGCCAAAGCGCGGGGAGAAGACTTCCGCGTCCCAGCAGTCCGTCGCATAGTGCGCCCGTTCATCCGGCAGGTGCTGGCGGAACCGGAGCCTGTCCGGCTTGATACCGATGGTGACCAGCAGATCGTGGGTGAGGGCAACATAGTAGGCGACGTATTCGTTTGCGATAACTCCCTTGTCAACCGCTTCACGCATCGACATGGTCACTGCTTCTTCACATCGCTGCTGGTGAATGTAGGTTAAGAGCGGCATCGTGTAGTTTGCGTAGCGGGCAAATTTCGGGTGGTCTTTTTTGTCAGGATGAACGAATATCTCCGCTTCTGCCTGTGTGAACTCGCGGAGCCGGATCATGCCCTGCCGGGGCGAGATCTCGTTCCGGTACGACTTCCCTATCTGCACGGCGCCAAATGGCAGTGTATCGCGATAGAACCGGAGAAGACGGGCAAAGTCGACAAACATTCCCTGTGCAGTCTCCGGGCGCAGGTAACCGGTCCGCTGGGAACCAGGTCCGATGGTCGTTGCAAACATCAGGTTGAAGTTGTAGACCTCTACCGTACCAAGCACTTCTTCGCATGCGGGGCATTTGCAGTCCGCAATCGCTGCAGCAAGGTCTTCATTGTTCATCGTAGCAGCACCGGAAACTCCGCCGCCTTCTGCGACATGGTCTGCCCGGAGGTATTCTTTGCAGTGCGGGCACTGGCACATCTTATCGGAAAATCCTTTCACATGCCCGGACGCAATAAAAACTGCTTCCTGCGCAATCGTCGGGCACTCGATCTCGTAGTACCCTTCATTTATGACGTAAAAATGCCGCCATATCTCTTCAATCCGCCGCTTCATCATAGCGCCAAGCGGCCCATAGTCAATGAAGCCTGCCACCGCCCCATAGCATTCGGATGTGGGCCAGATAAACCCCCGGCGTTTCGCAAGATCCATTACATTTTCAAATACGTCGCTCATGATGATCACGAATACTAATCTCTCATATAGTTACACGACTGCTGACAAAAAGACTCTCTTCCATGGGATTGCAGGGCGCGAGACAGGTCAACCCTATAGGAATTCTACAGGAGTTATTGACCGGTTCATGAACCTTCACAAATCAATACCCCGCACAACATATGCAGAAAAAACAATCGGTGATTTTTACAGATTTTTCGATAAAATGCATCTGTTCTTATGCACGATCCAGAACCAATTTAAAGGTTTTTTGGTGAAACGACCCGTTAAGATAGGATTAAATAGTTGACGAAATATTGTATATCCTAATCCCAAGACGGGGTATGCAATGACCGAAGACAAACGCAAATCACAGCTACTGAAATTATTCAGTACCATGTCGGGCAAGACAAAAATTGTGGAGCCCATGAAGAACATTCACGGCACCCTTCGGGACAGCGACGCGATTGAACGCGAGGTTGCGCTTGTCATGCGGGAGATCACGGAACAGGGAATATTCAAGACTTCCTTAAAGCCGATCCAGCTCGCCAAGCTCGTCAATTTATTTTATGCGGGCAAAAACGATACCGAGATCGCCCGTGAACTGGGTGACGAGAAACTTTCGAAAACAGTAGCCCGCGCCCGGGTCCGGCTCAAACTCTTCCGGGAACTTGATTTCAAGATGCCCTTTGACAAAGTGAAGATGGAGAGTCTTGTCGAATCGGGAAAGACCATGAAGGAAGTCTCCGAGGAACTGGGAGTCAGCCCCTCAACCCTGCGGGAGTACCGCCACGTGATCGAAGAGCAGGAAGATCCGACCATCGATATGTACATCAACCGTGTACGGGATGTGATGGAGGACCGTGATATCTCTGAACAGATGACCCGGAGTGCAACTGCCGACAGCCTGGGTGACTCTATCGATATTACTGAAGCGGAATTAATTGACGTGATGTAACGGGAAATCCCTTTATTATCGCGCCCTATTTTTCCTAGCCTGTGCCTGCGCGTTCTTATCCAATAATCCGTGGTGATACATTCGTTCGGGTATGCAAGCGGGTAAATGAATGAATACTGTACGGGAATTGCTGGACGTCACGACCTGCAAACAAAATCTTGTGAAGGATCCGCATTTTTTTCATCATTCTGCATGTGGATAAGAAGAGAGAAAAAGTTGAGGAAACATTTCCGCTGCTTGGTGAGGTAAAGGATTCCCTGTCTGGGGGGTGGGTCGGTGCAATTCATCGTCTGGTCGTACTTTGGCAAGGGAGATCACGAAACAGTGTCAACCCTTATCGAATCCGAAATTTTTTGGTGGTCTGGCCGGTTTCACCGCTCGAACAGGAAAAATTTCATCCCTTGGAATCCCTATCCACATATATGCAACTTACCTGGCTTGGTCATTCCTGCGTGCTTCTTTCCGGAACAAAAAAAGTGCTTATCGATCCGTTTATTGAAGGGGGAAGTGTTCTCAATACGAATCCGGATATCGTTGCCGTGACGCATGGCCATGACGATCATATGGGCGAGACGGTAGCCCTGGGAAAAAAAACCGTTGCGATCACCGAGATTGCGAAGTACCTGAAAGCAAAGGGTGTCCCGGCTGAGGGCATGAATATCGGGGGTACGATAACCCTTGATGGCGTCACGTTTACGATGACCCCGGCGCTGCACTCTGCATGGATTGAAGAAGCAGGCATCGGGTGCAATGGCGGCGCAGCGGCGGGGTTTGTGATCGGGATGGATGGCGTGAAGGTGTATCATTCAGGAGATACGGCACTATTCTCGGATATGAAACTGATCGGGGAACTTTATCACCCGGATGTAGCGCTTCTCCCTATTGGCGGGCGGTTTACTATGGGAATTCCCGAGGCGATGATGGCGGCAAATTTTGTCGGGGCAAAAACGGTCATCCCCATCCACTACAATACGTGGGAAAAGATCACAGTGGATCCTGCACCGTTCAGAAAGGCTCTCGAACGGACAACGGATATCAAGGTGAAGATCTTGAAACCCGGTGAGTGTGTGGAGATTGCACCTTCAGCGTAAGATGAGAATACTCCCTCACTTTACGGTTCTCTATCAGCGCATCAGTATGGTATTTTATCATCATCGCGGGTATGATGGAAACAAAAACGCGGTGATGGTGTTTTCATCGGTCTGTAGCTGAAACCATTGGGGTTGTCCTGTTTTTTGATCTCATATGCCTTTAATCACCATCAGGGTGATGTCATCGAACTGGGGTTCGCCACTGCTGAATGTTTCAACACAGGTAAGAATTTTTGTGAGGATATCGCGGGATGATAACCGGGCATTTTCCCGGATGATCTTTTTCAGCCTTTCCTCCCCGAACATCTCAACGTGGTTGTTGATCGATTCAGTAACGCCATCCGTGTAAAGCACCACAACATCCCCGGCACCGATACCAATTGTCCGTGAGGAATATTCCCTGTGCTCCATCGCGCCCATAATGATTCCCGTTGGCATGAGTTCCTCCATTGATCCATCACGACACCGGTATACTATTGGAGGGTTATGCCCGGCATTCACATACGTCAGCGTCCGGTGCATCTCTGAGAGGATACCATAAAACAGGGTGACAAACATCCCGGCTTTTGAATCCTGCGAAATGACATTGTTTGCATCCTCGATCGTCTTTGCCGGGTCGCGGTGCCAGAGCGCATTGACCCGGACAACAATCCGTGACAACGCCATAAAGAGCGCAGCAGGAACACCTTTTCCTGATACGTCAGCGATTAGGATGCCAAGCGTACCTTTCTCCAGCGGAATAACTTCAAAGGGTATTACATCAAAAAAGTCGCCCCCCACTTCTTTTGCCATCACACTTCGCGCAGCGATCTCAAACCCTGTCACCTGCGGGATGATCTCAGGTAAAAAACTCCGCTGGATCTCTGCAGCGATATGGAGCTCGGCATTCGATCGTGCGAGGCGCTCTTCCATCGCCCTGCGTTCCGTAATATCCCGGATTGTTTCGATAGATCCTGTGATATTTCCATCTGGATCAAAGAGCGGACTTGCCTTTGCCCAGAAATACGCACCCCTGCCCCGGAAGGTGGGAATAAAAATATCGACAACGAGCGTGTTTCCTATGCGCTGGATGGAGTGGTACCGCTTTTCGATCTCACCGTCCGGAATGAAGATAAGATTGGCAAGCATTGGTTTTCGCTCGTTGTAAAACGGGAGCGCATACTCATAGTCTCCTTTACCGAGCATGGCAGTTGCCGGAACACCCGTTGTTTCTTCCATCGCCCGGTTCCATGCGATTACTTTGCCTTCGGTATCGATCACAAATGTTGCGTCCGGTAAAAAGTTGATAATCTCGGAAAGTCTTCGACGGGTTTGTTCCATCTCCAGTTCAGCCTGTTTCCGATCGGTGATGTCCCGGATCGTTTCGATAGATCCTGTGATAATTCCGTCTGGATCGTAGAGCGGGCTTGCCTTTGCCCAGAAATATGCGCCCCGGTTCTGGAACGTCGGGATGAAGATATCAACGACAAGCGTATCTCCAGTTCGCTGGATGGAGTGGTACCGCTTTTCGATTTCACTGTCCGGCATGAAGATGAGATTGGCGAGCATCGGTTTACGTTCGTCATAGAACGGAAGGGCATACTCGTAATCCCCTTTACCGAGCATGGCAGTTGCCGGAACTCCTGTCATTTCTTCCATTGCACGGTTCCACGCGATTACATTGCCCTTGGTATTAATCACAAATGTTGCATCAGGAAGAAAATCGATAATCCCCCTGTAGTTTTCATCCTCCCGTCCGGTCATGTCCTGCCTGATGCAAAAGTTGACTGTTATTTCGTATGAAT
>Ga0163200_1000378_pt1 | contig 19673 bp, 23 predicted proteins | sample PL_2010_200m_FD_113535 | JGI IMG/M metagenome (GOLD analysis project Ga0163200, IMG submission 113535) | Freshwater microbial communities from Powell Lake, British Columbia, Canada to study Microbial Dark Matter (Phase II) - PL_2010_200m | ecosystem: Environmental > Aquatic > Freshwater > Lake ... | reverse complement strand
TTTTTATGCTCGTCGATATCATTTTCGGCGGCTCGGGAAGAAATGCCTTTAAAATTGAAGGACGGGAGTTTACCGCCATTGAAAGCGGCATCATCAAGAAGGTGATATTAAGCGCTCTCGAAGATATCGAGAAGGCCTGGCAATCTCTGGTGGATCTGAAAATCACTTATCAGCGCTCTGAAATCAATCCTCAATTTATCCAGCTTGTTCCGCCAACCGATGTCGTCATTGTCTCAACTTTCGAAATCGAAGTGGAATACTCTTCAGGAACGATTTCTATTTGCATCCCTTACTCGACGCTTTCGCCGCTCCGGGACCGGTTGCAGGCCGGTTATCAAAGCGAACAGCTTGAAGCCGACAAGACCTGGGTCAACCGGTTCAAGGGAGGCTTGCTTGCCTCGAAAGTTGATCTTGCCGCCCGCATGGGAAGTGCGGAAATCAATGCGAGCGAGGTGATCAACCTTAAAAAGGGGGATGTCATCCCGTTGTCTCAGTGTGTGACGGATCCGATCAATCTCTACGTGGAAGGGGTGATGAAATTCAAAGGTCGCCCCGTCATCTATAAAGGCAATCAGGCGGTACAGGTTTCGCATATCATTTCAAAGGATGAGGTAACCGATTATGGAACAGAATGAGATTGACGCCCTGTTGAATAATGGCCCCGCGGCTGAAACATCCGCCCCTCCCGGAAAGAGCGATGATGAACTCCAATGGGATGATGTTCAGAATGAACTGGAACAGTCACAATCCGGCAAACCCTCCGTAGAAGTGAAGGCCGCCTCTTTCGAGGAAGTTGAAAAAGGGGAAAAACCCAAGCAAGCTCTTGATCTGGATTTTATCCTGGACATCCCTCTTTTTCTCACCGTTGAATTGGGGCGCAACAGAATGCTGATCAGTGAACTTCTCCAACTGGGGCAGGGGTCGGTCGTCGAGATGACGAAGCTGGCGGGAGAACCGATGGATGTGTATGTCAATCAGAGGCTCATTGCACGCGGCGAAGTGGTGGTCATCAACGAAAAATTCGGGATCCGACTTACGGACATCGTTTCCCCTGCGGAACGGATCAATAATCTCAGATAGGAGAAATAGCTTTGGAATCTGTAAGTTTTGTCTGGTCATTTTTCAAAATGCTGGCCGCCCTCGCCATCGTGATCGCCATGATGATCGGGACCGCCTATGTATTAAAAAAATATTTCTACCGATCTCCCGAGACGATCAACGGGAACCCCATGATCAACATCCTGTCCTCCCGCTATCTTGGCCCCAAGAACAGCATCCTGCTGGTGGATGTCCTCGGTCAAGTCATGGTATTGGGCGTTTCGACCACTCAGATCTCTACACTCGGAACGATCTCAGACCCGAGGGCCCTGGAGAACTTGAAAAATCTCCGGCTTCAACATAAAGCCCTCCCCGTCTCCGAGAGCTTTCTCCGTTACAAGTCTCTCCTCCGGAATATTGGCCAGACGCGAAAGGGCAAATAAACCATGCGGCAGAAACATCTCATCGCAACGCTCTCCCTCGCAACGCTCTTCCTCGTGGTCATCCTGTTACCGGCCGTCACGGCATCCGCCCAACCCGGTCCTCTTCCCAATATCAGCCTGAATATCGGCGGCAATGCGGAGCAGGGAAAGGCGTCCACGGTCGTTCAATTGCTTTTCATATTGACGGTGCTTTCACTGGCGCCCGCCCTTTTAATGATGGTCACTTCGTTCACAAGGATTGTCATCGTACTTTCCCTGGTCAGAAATGCGCTCGGCGTACAACAGATGCCGTCGAACCAGATCATCATCGGGTTGGCGATGTTCCTCACCTTTTTCATTATGGCGCCTGTCTGGCAGCAGGTCAATGAGGAGGCATTGAAACCTTATTACGAAGATCGGATCACCGGCGAGGAGGCCCTCGCGCTCGCCTCAACCCCGGTGAAGAATTTCATGCTGAAGCAGACCCGGGAAAAGGATCTGGCCCTGTTTGTCAAGTTGTCGAAAGAGAAAAGGCCTGAAAAACCGGCGGACATCTCGCTTCCCGTTCTCATTCCCGCCTTCGTGATCAGTGAATTGAAGACGGCTTTCCAGATCGGATTCCTCATCTTTCTCCCCTTCTTCATCGTTGACATCGTCGTAGCGAGCATTCTTCTCTCCATGGGGATGATGATGCTTCCGCCGATTATGATCAGCCTGCCTTTCAAACTGCTGCTTTTTGTGCTCGTCGACGGCTGGTATCTGATCGTTGAGTCGCTGGTCCGGAGTTTCAGGTAAAAGAAGGAGAAAATCGATTATGAGCGTTGATTTTATTGTAGGAATCATGGCTGAAACCATCCGGGTCGCCCTGATGGTAGCCGCGCCCGTTCTCCTCGTGGGACTTGTGGTCGGCGTCGTCATCAGTCTGTTGCAGGCCGTTACCCAGGTACAGGAAATGACGCTGGTGTTTGTCCCCAAGATCGTCGCCTGCCTTGTCGTTCTGGTGGCGGCGCTCCCTTGGATGATTAATCTTCTCGTGTCGTTTACCCATCATCTGTTCACCAACATCCCCAATTATATCAAGTAGAGGCTATGATGGGGACGTCGATGATCAATCCGGAACAAGCCCTCCTGTTCACCTTTCTTTTTCTCAGAATCGGCGCCATTTTCATCATGATCCCCGTCATTGGCGAACGGTCTGTTCCGCTCCGCGTGAAAGGGGGAGTCGCGATACTGATTTCCCTGCTGCTTTTGCCCACTGTCCAGGCAAAGCTTCCGGATCTCCATTCGGAATCGGATGCGGAAATCTTTGTCCTCGCCATTGCGATGTGCAGTGAAGTGTTGATCGGCATCGTGATCGGATTTGCGTCCAAAATCATCTTTACCGGCATACGGTTCGCGGGCGAAATGATCGGCGTTCAGATCGGATTTTCCATCGTCAACGTCATTGACCCGATTTCCAGCGCGCAGGTCTCGGTCATCTCCGAATTTCAGTACCTGGTCGCCTTGCTGGTCTATCTGGCGGTTGACGCACACCACACATTTATACTCGCCATTGCCGACAGTTACCGTTTCGTACCTCCCTTCGCTTATCACTTTTCCGGGTCTCTCATGCAGCATATTCTCCTCTTCTCGAAGGAGCTTTTCGTCACGGCGATAAAAATCAGCGCCCCCGTCATGGCGGTTCTGTTTTTCACCAACGTCGCGCTGGGGGCCGTGGCCAGAACGGTCCCGCAAATCAATATCTTCATTGTAGGGTTCCCGTTACAGATTGCCGTGGGGCTGACCATTTTTGCTTTGATGGCGCCATTTTTCGCCAAACTGGTTCAAGGGGCGCTCGTCCGGCTGGCGGTCGAGGTGAATACGTTGCTGCGGTTGATGTAAAGCAGCGTCAATTCTTAACGCTTGCGTCATAAAATAGACGGATGATGGCATGGCAGAAGAGACGGATCAGGAAAAAACCGAAAAGGCGACAGGCAAACGACGGCAGGATGCGCGCGAAAAAGGACAGGTTGCCAAGAGCAGGGAACTGGCGTCGGTTGCCGTTCTCGGGGCTTGCCTCGTCTATTTCTATTTCGGCGCTTCCGCCATCGCAACCCGGCTGATGGAGCTGATGAGAACCTCTTTCCGTAAAGCGGGCCAAATGACCATCAGCATCGACAATATACAACCTCTGCTGACGGATCTCGTTTTTCAGACTTTTGCGCTGTTGGCCCCTTTCCTTCTGGTGACGATCATTGCCGGATTGATGATCAACATTCTACAGGTCGGCATCCTCTTCTCATCAGAGGCCATCACCCCCAAATTTTCAAAAATAGACCCGTTCAAAGGGTTGCAGAGACTCTTTGCACTGCGATCGCTGGTCGAACTCGTCAAGAGTATCCTGAAAATGGCAATCATCGGATTTGTCGCCTATCTGACGATCAGGGGCGAATCCCAAAAACTTCTCCCGCTGATGGATCTTGGCGTGAGTGATATTCTTCGCTACATGGGGGAGGTCTCTTTCAAGATACTGTCCAGCACCTGCTGGGTTCTGCTCATTCTGGCCGTCCTCGATTACGGCTATCAGAAATGGGAGCATGAAAAAAGCCTCAAGATGTCGCTCAAGGAAATCAAGGACGAAAACAGACAAACCGAAGGGGATCCTCTGATCAAAGGGCGGATAAAAAGGCTTCAGAGGGAAATGGCCAAAAAAAGGATGCTGGCTGCTGTCCCCAAAGCGGATGTGGTGATTACAAACCCGACCCATCTTGCCGTTGCCATCCGTTACGAATCGGAAACCATGAACGCGCCGTGCGTCATCGCAAAAGGGGCTGATTTCTTAGCCGAAAAGATCAAGGAAATTGCGAGAAACAGCGGCGTGCCCGTCGTAGAAAACAAATTGGTGGCACAAGTATTGTATAAGATGACCCCTGTGGAACAGGCCGTCCCTGAAAACCTTTACAAGGCGATTGCAGAGATTTTGGCTCATGTCTACTCATTAAAACAGAAGGGGATGATGGCATAATGGCCGAATCGATAGCCGTTAAAAGAAGCGCGCTTTCCTCAATCACGACAGGCAGCAGTGCGATGCTGGCCATGGGCGTCATAGGAATCCTGCTGGTCATGTTGGTCCCCCTGCCGACATTCATTTTGGACATCCTGCTTTCTTTCAGCATCACCGTTTCCATCATCATCCTGCTCATGTCAATGTATGTGCTCGGTTCTCTTGATTTTTCCGAGTATCCTTCCGTATTGCTGACGGTCACCTTACTTCGGCTTTCCCTCAACGTGGCTTCGACGCGGTTGATCCTGCTTCATGGACACGAGGGAACCGGGGCTGCGGGACAGGTGATTAAAGCTTTCGGAAGCTTTGTGGTCGGCGGCAACTACGTTGTCGGTATGATTGTTTTCAGCGTTTTGGTCCTCATCAATTTTGTCGTGATCACCAAAGGGGCGACAAGGATCGCCGAAGTGGCCGCGCGATTTACCCTTGACGCCATGCCCGGCAAACAAATGAGTATCGACGCCGATTTGAATACGGGATTGATTTCCGACTCCGATGCCCGCCGCCGCCGCCGCGAGATCGAAACCGAGGCCAATTTCTACGGCGCAATGGACGGCGCCAGTAAATTTGTTCGTGGAGACGCGGTCGCCGGCATCATCATCGTTCTGGTCAACGTCATCGGCGGCCTGATCGTCGGGGTGATGCAGCAGGGAATGGCCCTGGCGGACGCCGCCCGGACATATACCCTCCTGACGGTTGGAGACGGTCTCGTCACGCAAGTTCCGGCGCTGATCGTTTCCACGGCCGCCGGTATGCTGGTGACAAGGACCACCGCATCGGGCGAACTGGGCGAGGAGATAAAAAAACAGCTCTTTACCCAACCCAAGGCGATTGCGCTCGCTTCAGTCGTGCTCTTCACCTTCGCCCTGATTCCGGGCATGCCCAAGTTGGCATTCATCATCGTTGCCTCCCTCATGTCTTTTCTGGCCTATAAACTTTTTCAATCGGGGGAAAAACCGGTAGAGACGAAAGATGAAATCGCACCCGCACCCGCCGTGGAGACCCCTGCGGATCTCCTGATTCCGCTGGATCCGCTCTGTCTCGAGGTCGGTTATGGACTGATCCCCTTGGTGGATACCTCCCAGGGGGGAGAACTTCTCCACAGAATCAAGGCATTGAGGAAACAACTGGCGACCGAAATGGGTTTTATCATGCCGGCCGTCCATATCCGGGACAATCTCCAGCTCAAGCCGAATGAATACTCTTTCCTGATGAAAGGGGCGGAAATTGCACGGGGAGAGTTGATTCTCGATCATCGGCTCGCGATCGTCCCCGAGGAAAACGGTGTGAAAATCGCCGGTATTCAGACCAGAGAACCGGCGTTTGGCCTTCCGGCCGTCTGGATTCCGGAAAGAGAAGCCGAAACGGTCCAGGCCAAAGGGATCGTTGTCGTCGATACGGCAACCGTCGTGACCACCCATATTACGGAAATCGTCAAGGCCCATGTTGACGAATTGCTGGGCCGGCAGGAGGTGCAGGCCATCATCGACAGCCTTGCCGCCAACAACCCGAAAGTGATCGAAGATCTCGTCCCCAAGGTGGTCCCGCTGGGAACGCTTCAAAAAGTGCTGCAGCGACTTCTGAAAGAGAGGGTCTCGATCCGTGACATGCTCGTGATCATCGAAACACTGGCCGACTATCTCCCGATGACGAAAAATATAGATATCTTGACAGGTTATGTTAGACAGGCGCTTGGCCGAACCATTACCCGGCAATACCGGGATCGGGATAACACCATTCATGTGATGATGGTTTCTCCGGCTGTCGAGGATGTCATCAGCCGTTCCATTCAGCATACGGAATATGAGTCGTTTGTCTCTCCTGACGCCGGCGTGGTCAGAGTGTTCATCGAAGGCGCCCGCAAATTGATGGGAAGTTTCACATCCAAAGGGCTTCCTCCCATTGTGCTTACCTCTGCCAATACAAGAATTCACTTGAGAAAAATCATGGACCGTTTCTTCCCGAATATCGTTGTTCTTGCCCATAATGAAATCACGTCGGATACGAATATTACATCACTCGGAATGCTGGAAGTCTGATATGCAAATCAAACGCTATGAAGCAACCAATCTGCACGAGGCGACGGTCAGAATCAAGAAGGATCTAGGTCCGGACGCAATCATTCTAGCGACCGGCAAGATATCGGGCAGGCCTCACCTGATTGAGGTGCTCGCCGCCAGGGATGAACAAACGGATCCCCCGGTTTTTCCAGAGGGTCGGTCTCACAATAAAGAGCTGCGACCGCCTGAGTCGCTCTCCTGCCTTGAAAAAGAAATTCACGAACTCAAATCCGGCATCGAGGGGCTGAAACAGGAATTCCCTTGCCGGCGCGACTTTGCAGAGATCAAGGAAACGATGAACCTCTTGTTGGATACGATCTCAATCCGATATCCCACCCATATGAGGAGTATCTACGCGGGAATGGTCGCCGGCGGCATTTCCCGTTTCAAGGCGGCCGCGCTGCTGGAGACGATGAAGAACGATTACACGCGCGAGGAGATAGACACCTATGAAAAAAGCGCCGCCATCGCGGAAAACCTGATTGCCCGCTCTTTCGTGAAAAATGGTCGGAAAGAGCAGCGGATCAAGGCTTTTATCGGGCCGACCGGTGTGGGCAAGACAACGACCTTGGCCAAACTTGCCGCCCATTACAGCCTTGAGAAAAAAATGAAGGTCGGCATGATCACGACCGACACGTACAGAATCGCAGCCGCCGATCAGTTGAAGGTTTACGCAAAGATCATGGGGCTTCCCATCCAGGTCGCCCCGGAAAAAGAGACGTTCTTGCGCTCATTGGCGAGCTTTGCCGAAAAGGACATGATTCTCGTGGATACGCCGGGCCGGAATCACAATGACGATCGGGGTCTCAACGAACTCAAGGCGATTCTCCCTTCCGACGTGGAAACTGTTTTACTCTTGAGTCCCGTTTCCAGTCGGGAACATCTGCTGGATACGGCAAACCGTTTCCGAATATTCAACTACGATCGTCTCATCCTCACAAAAATGGACGAATGCAACCATTTCGGATCCATGTACGAGGTTCTCGATGAGATAGGGAAACCCGTCTCCCACATCACCACCGGCCAGAACGTTCCGCGGGATATTGAAAAAGCAAGCCCCGAGAGGCTTGCAAGGCTGATTCTTCAAAACAGGTTGAATTAAATTCACTTGAGAGGTTAATGTGGACCAGGCTGCCATTCTCAGACAAATCACCGGACAGAAGACAAAGGCGCCGGATGACGCACCGGGAGGGAAAAAGGGTGCACGTCAAAATAAGATAAGCGTCATTTCCATCACCAGCGGCAAGGGAGGGGTCGGTAAAACAAATATCACGGCCAATCTTGCTTATCTGCTTGCGGGTATGAAGAAGAAAACACTGATCCTCGACGCCGATTGCGGTCTGGCAAATATCGATCTGATCCTCGGGTTGACGCCCAAATACAACCTCTACCATGTACTGAAGGGCGAAAGAACACTCAGGGAAGCGATCGTCAACGGACCCGGAGGGATCAAGATCCTCGCCTCTTCATCGGGGATCCAGGAGATGTCGAGTTTGTCGATGGAACAAAAATTGACCCTCCAGGACGAATTCAACTCGCTGCAGTCTCGGCCGGATTTCATGCTGATCGACACCAGCGCGGGCATCAACGACAACGTCCTCTATTTCAATATGGTCGCCGGCGAGACCATTGTGGTGGTGACCCCGGAACCGACCTCCCTGACCGACGCCTATGCCCTCATCAAGATCCTCTATCAGCGGCACGCAAAAAAACGGTTCAGCCTGCTGGTAAACATGGTGAAAACCCCGAACGAAGCCAAAGAGGTCTTCCTGAGATTGGCCCAGGCAACCAACCAGTTTCTCAATCTGGCGATTGAAGAACTCGGTTATATCTCCTATGACGAAAATCTTCAGCGGGGGGTCAGGCAACAGAAGCTTCTGGCTGAACTGTATCCCGATTCACCATCCGTAAAGTGCCTCCGGGCGGTGGCTGAAAGACTCTGCAAGCCGAGACCGGAACAGGAAAGCAACGGCGCCATAAGTTTTTTCAATTAAAACGATGAATAAAAAAGAGCGTGATACGCTGATCATGAAATATGCCCCTCTCGTCAAGAATATCGTCGGGCGGTTGACATTCAAGCTGCCTATCGACGCCGTAGACCGGGAAGGAATGATCAACGTCGGCATCATCGGGCTCATGGAGGCGCTTGAGAAATTTGACAGCGCCAGGAATGTGCAGTTCGAGACCTATGCGCGCTTCCGGATTCGGGGCGCCGTGCTGGACGAATTGAGGTTGAGGGACTGGGTTCCGCGATCAGTCCGCCATAAGGACGGCAACTTGGAGAAAGCGTTCCATGCCCTGCAAAAAACCCTGGGACGCCTTCCCGATGAAGAGGAGGTGGCCAATTACCTGGGGATCACCCTGGAGCAGTATTTCAAGCTGCTTGATGAAACCAAAGGTATCCCTCTGATCAGCCGGGAAGATCTTACTCCCGATTATATCGAGACGCACGGCGTCTCAGAGGTGCTCAAGACGGTTGAACAGGGCAATCCGTTGGATTTGTTTGTCGGCAAAGAGCTCCAACACCGGCTCAAGCAGGTGATCGAGGCCCTCCCCCCAAAGGAAAGATTCGTTATTTCCCTCTACTATTACGATGAGATGACCATGAAGGAAATCGGCATGATCCTTGATCTTACCGAATCCCGGGTTTGTCAGTTGCATACCCAGGCCATCCTGCATCTTCGCAGCACGATGAAAGAGTAATGTCGGCAAAAGGGGAAACAGGCTTCATCCGATAAAAACTAAAGTGGTTCCATCCATGCGCCGATATAAGGATATATGATGAAATTTCCGTAAAGGGATCAAGATGGTCAGCGCCATTGAAAGACAGATTCTCCAATCGCAAGTCGTGGAGCGGATCCAACAGGTCCAGCAGCAGCATCCTGATATGCAGCAGCAGTATTTCAAAATTCAATTCGATCAGGATCGGCGCAAATTGAAGAAAAAAGTAAATGAATCCGATCAGATTCACCATACAATTGTTGGCGAAGAAGAAGGGAAAAAGCAACAGCAAGCCCCTCCGCAGGAACAGGAGTCGGCGGAACAAATCGTAGACGGGAGCGCGACCAGCGAACAGAAGCAGCACGATCATATTGATATCAAGGTTTAATCCCTCGATGCCGACCTCAATCGCACCGTCTTCGTCCCACGGGAAAATCATCGCCCCGCAGCAAGCGGCGGAGGTTTCCAAACCTTCGCCGATACCGCCCCTTGTGCTGGGTGAAAAGCTGAATATCCTGGTCCTGGGCGACAGCCATAACCGCCAGACACTCTTACAGGTAAAAAATTCCACCCTGCTGGCCGAGAGTTCCTTGCCTCTTCAAAGAGGCGAAACATTGACGGTCCATGTCGATCAGCTCCATCCGATCCTTGTGCTGCGGACAATCTCCGTTGAAGACCCTGAGATTTCCAGAACCAATGAATTTCTGAAGTTTTATCGATCCAATCCCGGCGCGCTGAAGGAGATGATCACCTCGCTCAAGGCGTTGTTCCGCGAGGGAACGCCAAATCAACTATCGCAGTTCCTGCCGAAGCAAGCGGTGCAGAACCTTTATAAAATACTGAACCAGATCATCATTTCCGAAGACAATATCGCCGACCCGCTGTTCCTGAAGGATTACATTACCGCCCTCGGTCTGACCGGTGAGCGGAAACTGTTGAAGGCCTTGTCGGATCCGGCTGCTCTCGCAGAAAAAAAAAGCGGCTCCACGCTGAAGGAAATCCTCCTGAAGCTTTCGGCTGAGTTGAAGGCCGTTCAAACGGCTCCCGGCGGCAAAGAACCCGACGGTTTCCGGATCAGCCAACTTTCCGATTTGGCCGATCACGCCGCGACAGTCATCGAATCGCTGCAGATCGTCAATGTGTTGGCGCAGGAGCAGGATGGTCTGTTCATGCTGCAGATTCCGATTCAATTTCCTGACGGGATCCGAATGCAGGAGCTCTTCATCGAAACCGACCGGGAAAATGGTGAACAGGGTGCTAAAAAACAGTGCCACATCATCCTTTTTCTCGACATGGACTCCTTGGGCGAACTTGCGGTCGACATGGGCCTCAAAGAAGGGACTCTTTACTGCGCCTTTAAATGTCCGGATCAGAAGGTGTTTGATTTCATGCAACCGCTCCTGCCGGCGCTGGGGGAAGCGCTCTCGGAAATCGATTACACCATCGGCGTCATCCAATGTGTCCTGGACCGGAACATCGGGTCCTGGAAGCAGGACTTTCTCCAGGATCACAGCCTGTTTACCCAGAACTCCATCGATGTGAACATATGAAAACCCCTGAAATGATCGTGGCTGCCGCTATAAAATATGACAACCGGAAGGATGCCGCTCCGAAAGTCATCGCCAAGGGCAGGGGCGCGATAGCGGAAAAAATCATCGAACTGGCCCAAAAAAATAACGTCCCGATCAAGAGCGATCCCGCCCTTGTCCAGATATTGAGCAAGCTGGATATCGACGAACAGATCCCCGTGGAACTGTATAAAGCAGTCGCCGAAATTCTTGCCTTCGTCTACTCGGCCAACAACCGATATCGAGACGCATCCGTCGGGAAATGAGGGTTGTGGAAAAAATTTCCGGCACCTTCTGCTGCGATTCGTCCCCCCCTGAATTCCTCTTTTGGCAACCTCCCGGGATCGTTTGAAAAAATGCCATGGCATATGAATTGCAACCTGCTATGTAAAAATCAGAGGAGAGAAAGATGGCTTACGATATTTCCACGGTGGCTGCGGCGATGGATCAAAAGATCATGCAGTTGCAACATATCACCAACAATCTGGCAAATGCCTCCACCTCCGGATTCAAGGTGGAACATCTTTTCGTATTGAAACCCCTTCAGGAAGAAATCAAACCGGGGGACAACGCCGCCTCTCTCAACGCTCTTGTTGTAGATTTCGCGCGGGGGATTTCTCAGAGAACCGATAATCCGCTGGATCTTTATCTGCAAGGGGACGGCTTTTTTGTCGTGCAAACCAAAGACGGGCAGGCCTACACCCGAAAAGGGGATTTTACCGTCAACCGTCTCAACCAACTGGTGACCCAGGCAGGCGATCCCGTTGTCGGAGAAGGGGGCCCCATTACGCTCCAAAGCGGCAAAGTCCATATCGCCGCGGACGGCTCCGTTTTTGTGGATGAAAGCCAGGTCGGCAAACTCAAAGTCGTCGACTTTGCCAATCGTCAGAACCTGCGAAATGCCGGCGGCGGCCTCTATATCGACAATGGGATCGCCGGCGTTAAAAAAGTGGATCAACCCGACATCGCTTCCGGTTCCTTAGAATTGTCCAACGTCAACGTCATCAACGAGATGGCGGGGATGATCGATATTCACCGTTCCTTTGAAACCTATCAAAAGATCATCCAGACGCTTACAGATCTGGACAAAATGTCGGTCAGCCGTGTCGGCAAAGTATAATTCAGCCAAGGGAGGCGCTTATGATCAGATCACTATTTACCGCGGCAACAGGACTTTCAGCGATGCAACTCGACCAGGACGTCATCGCCAATAACCTGGCAAACCTGAACACCGTCGGATTCAAGAAGTCGCGGGCCAACTTCCAGGACCTCATGTATCAGATCTCTTCCAAGGCCGGGGCGACCTCCGGGACGGGCGTCCAGCTTCCAAGCGGCATCGAGGTCGGCATGGGCGTCAAACCCATTTCCACCCAAAAGATTTTCAGTCAGGGAGACTACCAGCAGACGGGCAACCCGTTGGACTGGGCGATCGAGGGAGACGGCTTTTTTCAGATTGACGACAGCAACGGCGGAACCGCCTACACGCGCGCCGGGAGCTTCAAGATCAACAAGGACTCGAACATCTGCAATTCGGAGGGACTGTTGTTGACCCCGACGCTCAGCGTTCCTCAGGGCACCGTGGTCATCACGGTGGACAAGTCCGGACAGGTGACAGCTTCGGACAGCAAGGGGACGATGACCCAGGTCGGCCAACTGCAGCTTTCCACGTTTGTCAACCCGGCCGGCCTGAGCAGCATGGGCCGCAATCTCTACGCCAAGACGGACGCCTCCGGTGAAGCCAGCACCGGAAGCCCCGGTCTCGAAGGCAAAGGGACCCTCTCCCAAGGCTTCCTGGAGATGTCCAACGTCAATGTCATTGACGAGATGGTCAAAATGATCACCGGGCAACGGGCCTACGAAATCAACTCCAAGTCGATTCAGACCGCCGATACAATGCTCGGCATCGTCAACAATCTGAAGAGGTAAGAACTTGAAACGGTTCGTTATTCAGACAATAGTGATCCTCTCCCTGGCTTTCTTCGCCGCCACATCATACGCCGCCGACGCCGAACCCCTTTTTCGCACGGCGGTCTTAGAATACATCGAGGCCAACATGCCCTGGCCGCCGGGGAGCGTACGCGTGGACTTCCTTTCCAAAGAGCCGGAATCGATTCCGCAGAACAGGAATCTCATCCTCCGCGTCGAACCCGCGGGGAATCAGGACTTTATCGGCGATATGGTTTTTCTGGTCAAATCTTTTAAGGACGGAAACCTGCTGAGAACGGAATCCGTCCGAACGAGGATCGAGGTCCAGCGGGATATGGTCACCGCGGCGAGGGGGCTGCCGGCTGGAACCGTCCTGACCGAAAGCGATATCCGTATTGTCCGCAGATGGGTTCGCCGTATTCATCAGCACGCTCTGCCCTCGCTGGAAGAGACATCAGGAAAGCGCCTCACGATACAGGTCGCCTCCGGAGCGGAAATCCTTGCCACCATGTTGAAAGAGGTCCCGCTGGTCCGGAAGGGGAAAATGGTCAAAATGGTTTTCGATAACGGCGCGATGCAGATCGTTACCGTCGGTCTTTCAGAGGAGGACGGGGTCGCCGGCAACATCGTCCGCGTAAAGAATATCACATCCAACAAGATCATCTACGCCAGGGTTCTGAGCGATTCCCTGGTCCGAATAGGATTTTAGGAGGCGCCATGAAGAAGATCCATCTGTTTGGCCTGGCAATGGCGGCCCTGTTGTGCGGCTGCTCATCGACCACCTACGGCACCCATCCGAACGATATTCAGCCGCGGGCGACGATACTGCCGACCCCGGTAGTCAAAACCGAACTCACCCCCGGTTCGCTCTGGCCCGGGGAAAACAGCCGGAACATGCTCTTCTCGGACAACAAGGCGCGTTACATCAATGACATCGTGACCATCATCATCGATGAATCCTCGAGCGGTCAAAACAAGGCCAGCACAAACACCAGCAAGAACACCGCTTCCAACGCGGGAATCAGCGCCATGCTCGGCCTGAACACCGCGATTCTCAACTCCAACGCCAGTCTCGGGGGGAAGCTTGCCGTGGGCGGCGAATCCACCAGCACGCTCAAAGGGGCCGGGGATACATCCCGAGGGGGCTCGTTGCAGGCGCGCTTGACCGCACGGGTGGTCAAGGTGCTGGACAACGGCAACCTCCTGCTCGAAGGCAGGCGTCAATTGACGCTCAACGCGGAAGACCAGTTCATCGTCATCACCGGCGTGATCAGACAGGAAGATATCGCGGCGGACAACTGGGTGCTGTCGTCAAACATCGCCGACGCCAGGATCCTTTACACAGGCAGCGGCGTAGTGGCCGACAAGCAGCATCCCGGCTGGCTGACCCGCGCCCTGGATTGGGGGTGGCCCTTCTGATGAAAAAATACCTGCTCCTTTTTTTCACCGTTTCGTTTCTGCTGCTGGAAACCTTTTCCCTTTGGGCAGCCAGGATCAAGGACATCTCCGCCATCGGCGGCGTTCGCGGAAACCCGCTGGTCGGTTACGGCCTTGTGGTCGGCTTGCAGGGCACGGGAGATGACTTGAAGAATGGTTTCACAATGGCAACCATCGCCAACATCCTGAGCCGGCACGGCCTCTCAATGAGAGACAAAACCTTGAAGTCAAAGAACATCGCCTCCGTAATGGTGACCGCCACCCTCCCCCCGTTTTTCAGACCGGGCGCCAGGATCGATGTCACCGTCTCTTCCATCGGTGACGCGACAAGTCTCTCCGGGGGGCAACTGCTGATCACCCCCTTGCGTTCGGTTGACGGCGAAATCTATGCTATAGCTCAGGGGCCCCTTGTTCTGGGCGGTTTTTCCGCCGGCGGCGCCAACGCGTCGATGACCAAGAATCAGACGAACGTCGCGATCATTACCAACGGCGCATTGGTGGAAAAGGAAGTCAAATACGATTTCGGCCGGAACAGAAATTTTACGATCAACCTGTTTCAGCCGGATTTTACCACGGCAACGAAACTGGCCTCGACGCTGGGAAACGTCATCAAGGGAGTGGAAGCGCAGGCCATCGATTCCGGAACGATCGTCGTGAAACTGGGCGCTTCATTTGAAGGCAACCTGTCCGAAATGATCGCGGTGGTGGAAAATGTTGACGTCCCCGTGGACTCGGTCGCGGTCGTCGTCATGAATGAAAAAACGGGCACGGTGGTGATGGGTGAAAATGTCCGGATTTCCACCGTGGCTGTCGCCCACGGCAACCTGAGCATTCAGATCAAGGAAAGCGTCAATGTATCCCAACCTCTCCCGTTCGCACCGCGTCCTCCCGACGGCGCCAAGCCCGTGACGGACAGCAAAGACGGCACGATCGTCGCGCCGGGCGGACAGACGGTGGTTACAAAAGATACCACCCTTACGGTCCAGGAAGAAAAGAAGCAGTTGATGGTGATCCCCCATGGCGTCACGATTCAGGACGTGGTGATGGGCCTGAATGCCATCGGCGTCACACCGCGCGACCTGATTACCATTATTCAGACCATCAAAGCGGCAGGCGCATTGCAGGCGGATCTGAGAATTATTTGATGGAAAGTTGTTGTTGATGATGGGCGAAATATCTTCTATCATACCGGGTACGATCGCGGCGGATAAGCCGGCGGCCGGTCAAACAACCGAAGCCGCCAAGGAGAAAAAACTCAAGAAGGCGTGCGCCGATTTCGAAGCGATGCTTGTTTTTCAACTTATCAAAATCATGAGGCAATCGGCGCCCAGAAATGGATTCCTGAAACCGTCCCAGGGTCAGCAGACTTACGAAATGATGCTTGATCAAAAGATAGCGGAGGAGCTGGCCAACAAAGGGGGAGGTCTGGGTCTGCAAAAGATGCTTTACAACCAGATGATGCAACGCAATCCAAAAAAGGATTAAAGTCTTCGGCGGAAAATGACGATACCCTTGTTAAAGATGAATACAGGAGGGTAAGCTATGGTTAGCGCAATTAAAGATACAACCGCACAGGGGATCCAGCAGTACCAGAAGAGCGACCCGGTCATCAATGAAGGCGCCAAGCCCGTCGGCGGCGTGGCAACGGTTGCCACCGAAAGGGTTGATCTTTCCGCCAAAGCCAAAGAGTTCCAACAAATCAAACAGATTGTGGATCAAACGCCCGATGTCCGCCTGGACAAGGTCAATGAACTGAAGGATCTCGTCCAAAGCGGAAACTACACGGTCGATTCGGGAAAAGTCGCGGCCAAAATAATGGGGCAATCGCTGATCGACACGCTCGCCTGAACGGGGGGAGGAATATCCGCAGCAGCGGCCGCCTTCAACGGCCGGCCCCCCGTCCGGCCCGCAGCAATCGATCCGCCGGAAAGACGCCATGAGCCAGGATATCGATTTTCTATACAGCGCCCTCTACCTGTCGATGGAACAGGAGTATGAACGCTACCAGGAGCTTCTTGAAGCCGGCGAAGAAGAGGCAAACACCCTGATATCCAGCACCTCAACGGATATCATCGATATGAATTCAAGAAATGAGCGGTTGCTTTTGTCGGTAAAGATGGCCTCGGAAATCAGGGCGGGCGCCATAAAAAAAATCACCTCCTCCCTCCAACTCGACGAACCCGTAACGATGGGACAACTGATCGCCCATGCCCCGGACAAAACCCGGCAAAATCTTATGGATTACAAGGAAAAATTTGCCGACATGATCCTCAAGATCCGGAAAACCAACAACCGGAACAGAGAACTGATCTCGGCCTCCCTCTCCCACATAAATAATACGCTAAATTATATCAACACTTTGACATGTTTCTGCCCGAATTATAACCGGCATGGACAGATCCGGGCCGGGAATTTGCAAAGCAGGTTAATATCGGAAGCGGGTTGATCTGCCGCCCGCGGAAAGGATATTAACATGTCGATCAACGGTCTTCTGTACACTGCGAGAGACGCCCTGACCAGCAACCAGATGGCCATTGACATCACCGGCGGCAACATCGCCAATGTCAACACACCGGGCTACAGCAGGCAGCGGACGGAACTGAAAGCCGACGGCAATGTCAACGTCAGCGGCGCAAGCGCGCAGATCGGCGTCATCGTCACTAAAATCGAGCGGCTCTATGACCGCTTCATTGAAGCCAAGATCATCGACCAGCAGCAGAACACGGGCTACAGCGACGAGTTCCTGAAGGGCCTCCGGAACATCGAAGGGATGATCGACGACACACAGGGCGGCGGGATCAACGACCAGTTGAGCCAATTTTGGGCCGCTTGGGGGGACCTTGCCAAAAATCCCGAGAGTCGGGTCGCGAGAAACACCCTGGTTTCCGTGTCGGAAAACCTGATCGGGTCGATCGCTTCCTACAAGCGGAACCTCGACACCACGACGACGGACCTAAGCCGGGGCATCACGGGCGCCGCGGCCGAGATCAACGAAAAAGTGCGGGAGATAGCGGATTTGACCGTAAGGATCAACGAAATTACGGCCGAAAGCGGGGAGAAGAACGATCTCCTGGACAAGCGGACGCAGGCATTGAAGGATCTGGGGGCGCTGATCAACGTCACTTCGTTCGAAAACGCCGACGGCACGCTGAACATCTTCCTCGCCAACGGCGAACCGCTGCTGCAGAAGACCCTGCAACAGACGCTCAGCGTCACGATAAGAGCGGACGGACGGAGCGATATCTACTCCTCCAATCTTCCCGGAGAGACGGTCAATGGCGCCATCACCGGGGGAAAACTGGGGGCGCTGCTCGAGCTGCAAACCACGACCATCCCCAAATATATCAGCTATATTGAGGGTTTTACCGGATCGCTTGCGGATCGCGTCAATGAACTTCACCGGAACGGCTTCGACGCCTATAGCAATACAGGTCTCGATTTCTTCGAAGTGCCGGAAGCGAGCAACAAGGCCGGAACCATCCGGGTCAACACCGCAATCACCACCGACGTCAACCGGATCGCCGCCTCCACATCGGTCAACGGCAACGGCGACAACGCCAGCCTGATTGCAACGATCCAGAACGAACTGCTCATGAATGACAACATGGCAACGCTGAGCGGCTTCCTGGGCGGCACCGTCGGGCAGATCGGCCAGCAGGTCTCCATCGCCCAGACGAACAGCGACCGCCAGAGCGTCATCGCGAACATCCTCAACAACCAGAGGGAATCGGTATCCGGCGTCTCCATCGACGAGGAGATGATCCGGCTGATCAAATATCAGATGGGGTACAATGCGGCGGGGAAACTCGTCACCGTCGTGAGCGAAATGCTCGACACATTGATGGGCCTCGTGAAGTAAGGAGAACGCCATGAGAATGACCGACAACATGAGATTTAACACGGCTGTGACCAATCTGTTCAATACCCAATCCCAGTACTACAGCCTGATGGAAAAAATGATGAGCCAGAAAAAGGTCAACCGGGCTTCGGATGACCCCGTTGCCGCGATGAAGATCATCGACATCCGGCAAGGGATTGCCGCCAATGAGCAGTACTTAAAAAGCATCGTGGATACCGATGCCTGGATTTCCATGACGGAATCGAAACTTTCCAGCGCCAGCGATCTGCTCGTCAGCGCGCAGGAAATCGCCGTAGCTCAGTCCACGGCAACGGCAAGCGCCTCCAGCAGAAAGATCGCCGCCCAGAGCGTTCAGTCCCTTATTGACGAGATGGCCAGCCTCGCCAATGCACAATTTGGAAATCGCTACATTTTTTCGGGCTCCCGAAACGATGTCCCACCCTTCTCATCCACCCTGTCGACCGCTGCGATCGAGCAGGCCCAGAAAGCCGCTGACAATGCATTTGATGGAACGGTCACGTCATCAGGAACCTACACGGGCACTGTCAATAATACCTATGCTGTCAAGATCACAGGGGGAGGCGCACTGGCAGCCGCAACCTACCAATTCTCGGCAGACGGGGGACAGACGTGGAACACGGTCGGCAACATAATCAATACTGTCGGCGCCGCTCCCATCACCGCGGCAACGTTGATCAAGGACATCACCGGCTACACCGGCTACCTGAATACGGACTATATCCTTATGGGGGGCACAGATACGGACGGCGTTACAGTACCGGCCGACACACGACTGGCGCTCTCCGCTACGACTACCGTTGGAGATCTTCTCACCAGGATCCAGGACGTGTTCGGCAACGTCACCGCATCCATCACGAGCGAAGGGAAGCTCATGATCAACACCCCGGGGGCATACGCAAACGCTCTGGCGGTGGATATCAACGTCAAGGATGCCGGCGGTGCAGCCGACAATACCCTCCGGTTTGATACGACAGGCAGCCTGACGAATATGCCCATGCCATTGGCTGGAGTCCCTGTCGACCTCGGCGACGGCGTTAAGTTGGCCTTTGATGACCTGGCGGGCACAAAAACGTTCCGCGAAAACGATATTTTCTATGTAAATGCCATCGCCGGCGGCTACTATCAAGGCAACAGCGACCGGCTCTCGATGACGGTCAACCGGGGGATGAACATTACTTACAATGTCACAGGCGCGGAGGCATTCACTGCAGAGGGCGGCGTCGACGTTTTCAAGACGCTGAACGACTTGAGGGATGCCCTGGACGCCAACAACGCCCCGGCAATTGCCGGCCAACTTGAAAACCTTAGGAGTGCGCAGAACCAGATTGTTCTGAACCAGTCCCTGTGCGGGGCAAAAGCAAACCACATCGAAATGGCGAAAAGCAACCTGAGCAGCTTTGCTGAAAAGCTGACATCGCTGCTCTCGGAAAAACAGGATGCCGATCTCGCCGATTATGCAACCAAACTCTCCAGGACAGAGATCGCCCTGCAGGCCTCCTACTCCGTGGCCGCCAAGATCAGCGATATAACCATTCTCAATTTCTTGAAATAGTAAGGAGAACAACTTCGCAATCTGAG
>Ga0163200_1000377_pt1 | contig 19704 bp, 17 predicted proteins | sample PL_2010_200m_FD_113535 | JGI IMG/M metagenome (GOLD analysis project Ga0163200, IMG submission 113535) | Freshwater microbial communities from Powell Lake, British Columbia, Canada to study Microbial Dark Matter (Phase II) - PL_2010_200m | ecosystem: Environmental > Aquatic > Freshwater > Lake ... | reverse complement strand
GTCAAAGCCATGTTCTATGGTGAGTTTATACATTCCATAGACCGTAAAGGTCGTCTTATCTTGCCTGCCAAATTCAGGGAAGTAGCCAAGAATCATTTCATAGAAAAATTTTATGTCACGCGCGGCTTGGACAAATGCCTGTTTATGCTCGCCGAGGAAGAGTGGCGCTCGCAGGAAAATAAGCTTAAGGCCATGTCTTTTACCAAGCAGCAGTCGCGCACCTTTAATCGTCTTTATTTTTCCGGAGCGATGGAGGTGATCCCTGATTCCCAGGGCAGGATCCTTTTGCCTCAAAACTTAAAAGATTACGCAGAGATCAAGAAAGATGTCATTATCGTCGGAGTTTCTAACCGGGTCGAGATCTGGGCGAAGAATAAGTGGGACGATTTTTACGGTAACTCCAGGGCGACTTACGAAGAAATATCCGAGAAGTTGATGGATATTTAAATACAGTGCAATATCATGAACCGGTGATGCCGGGCGAAGCAATAGAGTTTTTGAATTTGAAGCCGGGCCAGTTGATCGTAGATGCGACTATGGGGACAGGGGGTCACTCTGAAATGATCCTTGAGCGCATAACCCCCAAAGGAAGGCTCGTAGGCATTGACCGGGATAAAGATTCGCTGGAGATCTGTAAAAACAGATTAGACAGGTTTCACGGCTCTTTTGAATTAGTGCACGGAAATTTTTCGGAAGTGGATCTGATCCTGAAGAGTCTAAAGATTAAAAAAATTGACGGGATCTTATTCGACCTGGGTATTTCAACAGTTCAACTTAAAGATAAAGACCGGGGGTTCAGTTTCCTGGAGGAGGGCCCTTTGGATATGCGCATGGATAGAACAAGTTATTTTTCGGCTTACGACGTGGTGAATAGTCTCAAGGAAAAAGAGATCTCTGACCTCCTTTGGGCGCTGGGAGAGGAGAGGTGGCATAGCCGCATCGCGCATATAATAGTCGAGCAAAGAGAGAAGTTCCCTATTGCGACTACGACGCAGCTGGCGGACATAGCGTTCAGATCGGTCCCTACGCGCTACCGTCACCGGCATTACCGGATACATCCGGCGACCAGAACTTTTCAGGCGGTGCGTATTGCGGTAAACCGGGAGCTGGAGGTCTTAGAGGGCGCCCTGAATAAAGGAATAGAATTTTTAAAATCCAAAGGCAGGATTTGCGTTATTTCATTCCATTCCCTGGAAGACCGCATAGCCAAACATACTTTTAAAAAAGCGCAAGCTCAAGGTTTGATAGATATTCTTACACCCAAGCCCCGGACGCCGATGCTCGCGGAGGTTCAGATAAATCCCTCAAGCCGCAGCAGTAAGTTCAGGGCAGCGGAGAAAATATAATATGAGATTATCCAGATTCCTCTCGGTAGTCAGTTTCATCACCTGTTTTTCCCTCCTTTACGTATATCAGCAGTCGGAGATCTTCCGCCTGGCTTATCTTGGCCAGAAAAATCACGTTGCTTTCCAGGAATTACTTGATAAGAACGGCCAGCTAAGATACAATATAGGAAGAAGCGGTTCGCTTGTTCAGATCGGCGACAAGATTTCGGGTTCAACGGACTTCCAGATGCCGGATAGCTATAAGCTGGTAAGGCTTGCTACTTCCCGCGAAGGTTACCGTTTAAGAGAGGAAACTCCCGGAAGGCAGACGCTAATGTCCAGGATCTTTGGTATTAAGAGTCAGGCCGAAGCCAGGACCTTGAATCCTTAGAATTTAAATCAGTTTCAACCAACTTTAATAAATTGTGTATATAAGCAACTCTCGCCGCAAAAGCGAGGCGGTATTTCTGGTTTTTTTTATCCTGCTTTTATTTTTTATCCTGCGCCTCTGTTACATACAGTTCTTCCGCTCCGAATTTCTTTCCGGGCTAGCTAATAAACAGCATAATTTATTTGTGGAATTAGAGCCTTTGCGCGGGCCTATCTACGATTCCGGGCTAAGGCCTCAAGCGATAAATCTGGCGGCGGACTCTCTTTATGCCTCTCCTAATGAAATCAAGGATAAGGAGGCGGTAATCAGAAAGCTCCTGCCGATATTGAATACTTCAAACGCTTATTTAAGGGACAGGCTTAACCGCAAGAAATCTTTTATCTGGGTGGCGCGCAAGATCACTCCCGAGCAGTCACAGGAGATTAAGAATTTAAAATTACGCGGACTGGGCTTTATAAAAGAAAGCAAAAGAAATTATCCTAACAGATACCTAGCTAGCCACATTATCGGTTTTGCCGGCCTGGATAACAGCGGATTAGAGGCGACGGAACTTAATTATGATCTCTTTCTTAAAGGTCAGCCGGGCTGGGCGATATTTCTGCGCGACGCCCGCCAGAAGAGGCTGGACCTTTGGCAAAAGATGGTCCTGCCGAAAGACGGTTTTGATTTAGTGCTTACTATCGATGAGGTGATCCAGTATATCGCCGAGCGCGAACTGGAAAAGGCATTCAAGAAATTCAACGCTAAAGGCGCAAGCATTGTGGTAATGGATCCGCATACGGGAGCGATACTGGCGCTGGCTAACCGGCCGAGTTATGATTTAAATGACCCTAACGGAGTCACTAAAGATAAGATCAGGGACAGGGCCCTGGCGGATATGTTTGAGCCAGGCTCGGTATTTAAAATAGTCACCGCATCGGCAGCACTCGAGGAGAAAAAAGTCACCGAAGAGGATAAGTTTTTCTGCGAAAACGGGTCATACCGCGTTGGGCCGCATACGCTGCACGACCATACTAAGCACGGCTTATTGACGTTTCGCGAAGTCATCGAGCAGTCCAGCAATATCGGGACGGTAAAAGTCGCCCAGATGCTGGGGCCGGCTATAATCTATAAATATATGAAGCTTTACGGGTTCGGTTCTAAGAGCGGAATCGACCTGCCCGGTGAAATAGCGGGAGTGGCCAAAGAGCCGAGGCAGTGGTCAAAGATATCAATTGCAGCTATACCGATAGGCCAGGAAGTAGGAGTCACTGCTTTGCAATTAGCCTGCGCGATTTCGGTTATCGCCAACGGCGGGAAACTTATGAAGCCGTATATTGTCAGCGAGATAAAAAATAGGGATGGGACTTCTATTAAGAAGGTCTCTCCTCAGATAAGGAGCGAGGTTATTTCTGCGGATACCGCAGCGCGCATGACTAAGATGCTTACCGGAGTAATAGAGGAAGGGACGGGAAAATGGCCAAACTTATTGGGTTTAGCGCCGCCGGGAAGACCGGCACCGCCCAGAAGCTTGAGCCTAACGGAGCGTACTCGCATAGTAAATACGTAGCTTCTTTTATCGGTTTTGCTCCAGCGGAGGACCCGTTGGTCACTATTGTCGTTACAGTGGACGAGCCCCATCCGGCATACTTCGGCGGCGTAGTAGCTGCGCCGGTATTTAAAAACGTAGCCGGAGATGTTATCCGGTACTTGAAAACTAAGCCTCCGAAACAAGGAAATTTCGTCTTAAATGAAAGCACGAGAATTAGTCGTTAAATTCCGCCCCATAAGCGGAATAAGCTGTAACTCTAAAACTGTTGGGAAAGGTTTTATCTTTGTCGCCGTTAAAGGAAACAAGGAAGACGGGAATAAATTTATTCAAGAGGCGATAACGAGAGGGGCTAAGGTAGTTGTAAGCGATAAAGCGAAAAGCGTAAAGTGCCTGCCTGTCGGGCAGGCAGGTAAAGCGAAAAGCGTAAGATTTATCAAAATACAGAATGTCCGGAAATTCCTCGGAGAGCTGGCGGCGGAGTTTTACGGCCAGCCTTCTAAAAAGATTAAAGTAGTCGGCGTAACCGGAACAAACGGAAAAACGACTGTGACCTATCTTCTGGAAGCCGTACTTAAAAAATGCGGCAATCATCCGGCGGTAGTGGGGACGATTAATTACCGTTTTAAGGATAAGGTCATCCTTGCTAAAAATACTACGCCCGGGCCGGTTGACCTCCAGTCCATGCTTAACGCAATGCGCCAGGTAAAAGCGGATTATTGCGTTATGGAAGTTTCTTCGCATGCTTTGGATCAGGACAGAGTGGAGGGTATAAATTTTCACTCCGCGATTTTCACTAATCTTACCCAGGACCACCTCGATTATCACAAGACTATGCAAAAATACTTTCTGGCTAAGGCTAAATTATTCCGGGACCTGAAATCCGGGTCACTCGCCGTGCTTAATAACGACGATAAATTTTCCCGGAAGCTGAAAAATTACACTAATGCTAAAGTTATTACTTATGCCATAGATTCGCCGGCGGATGTGAAGGCAGAGGATATCCGTTTTTATACAGGCTCAACTGTGTTTAGCTGCCATTACCGCGGCAGGAAAGCGGAGTTTAAGATTAATCTTATCGGCAAACATAATGTTTATAATGTGCTTGCTGCCCTGGCCTGGTCTTTAAAACAGGGACTTACACTTAAATACTTAAGAGATGTTTTATGTGATTTTAAATCTGTTCCGGGCAGGCTTGAGCGCGTCCGGGCCAAACGTGATTTTTCCATATTCGTAGATTACGCGCACACGGAAGACGCGCTGAATAATATAATCCGCTCCTTAAGGGAAGTGTCACCCAGTAAGATAATCGTAGTTTTCGGTTGCGGCGGAGACCGGGATAAGTCTAAGAGGCCTAAAATGGGCAAGGTAGTCACGGAGCTGGCGGATTTTGCGATTATCACCAGCGATAATCCCCGCTCGGAAGATCCGATGGATATCATCCGCGATATCGAGACAGGTATTTATAGAGACAATTATTGCGTGGTCCCCGGGCGGATGAACGCGATAAGGCAGGCGTTGTCTTTGGCTCAGAGCGGGGATGTGGTTCTCATAGCCGGAAAAGGGCATGAGAACTACCAGGTTTTAAAAAATAAAACCATACACTTTGATGATAGGGAAGCGGTGAATGAATGTTTAAGGTAGAAGATTTATTAAGGGGTTCGCGCGGTAAATTGATCAGCGGCTCAAGCTGCGGCCGGGTAAGATGCGTATCCAGCGATTCGCGCACTATAAAGCCCAAAGATGCCTTTATCGCCATTAAGGGAGAGAAATTTGACGGCCATGATTTTATCGCTTGCGTGGTTAAATCCGGCGCCAAGCTGATTATTGCGCATAAGGATGTTTCTGTTAAAGATAAATCAGTCACGGTTATAAGGGTGCGCGACACGGTGGAAGCCTTAGGCGATATCGCCGGGTTCTGGCGCAGTCAATTCAAGATCCCGGTCATTGCCGTCACCGGTTCAAACGGAAAGACCACCACTAAAGATATGATTGCCTGGGTATTGGGATCTAAATTTAAAGTTTTAAAAAATCCCGGCACGCATAATAATCACATCGGGCTACCGCAAACCCTTTTAGGCCTGGACAAATCTTACGATCTGGCAGTGCTTGAGATCGGGACTAATCATTTCGGGGAAGTGGGATATCTGGCCGGGATCTGTAAGCCTGATATGGGCGTTATTACCAATATCGGCCCGTCACATCTGGAATTCCTTAAAAATTTAAACGGGGTTTACCGGGAGAAGTATTCGCTTATAAAGAATCTATCCGGAGCGCGCATATCTGTTTTAAACGCAGACGACCGGTTTCTGTTAAGGGCACTCAAGGCCCGGGGCGTTTCCGGATTCAGCCTGGGCGTAGGAATAAATAGCCCAAGCGACTTCAGGGCTTCTTCTCTGTGCGTAAAAAACGGTAAGACAGAGTTCGCGGTCAATAGAAAATATAAGTGTACATTAAATACCCCGGGGAGCTATAATATATATAATGCCCTTATGGCGGTTGCTGCCGGAAGGATTTTTGGCTTAAGCTACGCAGAGATATCGGCTCGCCTAAAGACCTTTCAATTCCCCAAAAGCAGGTTGAATCTGATAACGCTAAAGGGAATAACTTTTATTGACGATACTTATAATTCTAATCCTTTGTCGCTGACGGCTGCCCTGGAGGCGCTAAATAAATTTGATTCAGGCGGCAGAAAAATCCTGGTCATGGGCGATATGCTGGAGTTGGGGGCCGGTTCAAGGAAATTTCACGCCCAGGCAGTAAGGCAGGCGCTTAAGATCTGCGACTGCCTGATCACTGTGGGAGAGCGCACTAAAGAGGCATGCTCCGGGTTAAAAGGCGCTAAGAAGATATTTTCCTGCAAAACATCGGTTCAGGCGCGGGAACTTATATTTAGGAATATGTTTTTTTCGGATAAAGATGTTGTTTTAGTCAAGGGATCGCGCGCGATCGCGCTGGAAGAGGTCTTTAAGGTCTAATATGCTATACCTTCTGCTTACTCCGCTCCAGGGGTTATTTTCATTTCTGAATATTTTCCGCTATATAACTTTTCGCGCGGCTATGGCTGCGCTTACCGCTTTTCTTATCAGCCTGATCATCGGTCCGGTAATCATAAGAAAACTCAAGAGTTTAAAAATCGGGGAGAAGATCGTCAAGAATGACTCGATTACGCTTGACCAGATGCACCAGCATAAAAAAGACACTCCCACCATGGGCGGGATATTGATCCTGACTGCGATCACTATTTCTACCGTTCTATGGGCGGATATTACCAACCGTAATATTATTATCGTGCTCTTTGCCACTCTCTGGCTGGGTCTGACCGGATTTATTGATGATTATCTCAAACAAATAAAAAAGAGGCCCAAAGGATTAAACGCTATATCGAAATTGACCAGCCAGATCGTCCTGGGGCTGATCTTAGGCTCGATTTTATATTTTGACCAGCATTCAGGCATCAGGCTGGACCTGCCTTTTGTAAAAGACATAAGCGTTAACCTTGACGGATTCTTTATCCTTTTTGTCATCCTGGTTATAGCCGGCACCTCTAATGCCGTAAACCTGACTGACGGCCTGGATGGTCTGGCTATCGGTATTGTGGTGATGGTGGCTATTGCCTTCAGTGTCTTATGCTATGTTTCAGGAAATATAAAATTAAGCGCCTACCTGCTGATTCCGTATATTAAAGGCAGCGGAGAGCTTACTGTTTTCTGCGCCAGTATTCTCGGCGCCGGACTGGGTTTTCTATGGTTTAACTGTTATCCCGCGACAGTATTCATGGGGGATGTGGGGTCGCTGGCTTTGGGCGGAGCGATCGGGACAGTAGCTTTATTGATAAAAAAGGAATTACTCTTGATCTTTGTGGGAGGCATATTTGTGCTGGAGGCATTATCCGTTATTTTGCAGGTCGCTTCTTTTAAGCTTACCAAGAAGCGCCTTTTTAGAATCGCTCCTTTACATCACCATTTTGAATTCCTGAAATGGCCGGAAAACAAGGTGATCGTCAGATTCTGGATCATCGCAGCGCTCCTTGCGCTCCTGACTATCGTGACCTTGAAGATCCGTTAATTGCCGGCTCCTTATGATAAACACCGAAAAATATAAATTTAAAAAGATCGTTATCGTAGGCTTGGCGCGCAGCGGTTTAGCTTCTGCAAACCTGCTTTGCGATTTAGGGGCTCAAGTGCGCGTAACGGAGAGCTCTGATAGCGATTCGATCCGCGCCAACGCCGCGCAGCTGGAATCCCGGGGTATAAAAGTAGAACTGGGAGAGCACACCGGTGATTTTATCAAGGGGAATGATTTAATGGTCATTTCTCCCGGGGTTATGCCGGATGCGCAGCCAGTTTTATGGGCGCGGGATCTAAAGATCCCCGTGATCAGCGAAATAGAAATTGCTGCGGATTTATGCCCGGCTAAGATTATTGCGGTAACCGGCTCCAGCGGGAAGACTACCGTGACTACGCTAATCGGAAAGATTATCGAGGCAAGCGGCCGCAGGGGATTTATCTGCGGGAATATCGGTATCCCGTTCTGCGCTGAGGTTGCTAAGATGCGGCAGGGGGATTATGTTTCTCTGGAGGTAAGCTCTTTTCAGCTTGAGCGGACTGTCAAATTTAAGCCGGATATCGCGCTGATTTTAAATTTTGCCGAGAATCATCTGGATAGGCATAAAGATATGCGGGAATATCTTGATGCCAAAAAACGCATATTTAGAAATCAGGGCCAAGACGATTTTCTGGTATTGAATGCAGAGGCCCCGGCCTTAAAAGCGGCAGCCTCTGAGGCGAAATCCAAGGTGGTGTTCTTTTCTACCGGTGGCGGCTTGAATTCGAATCAGGCGGCAGTGATGACAGTGGGTTCTATTCTGGGCATAGATAAAGAAATAATATTAGAAGTGTTCCGGGATTTTAAAGGGATAGAGCACCGCATGGAATTTGTCGCCGAAATAAACAAGGTTAGATTTATTAATGATTCTAAAGCCACGCTGGCTGATTCTACGATCTGGGCCCTGGAGAGAATAGACAGCCCGGTGATTTTAATTGCCGGAGGCAGGCATAAGGGAATAGATTATTCTCTTATAAAAAAGACAGCTGAAGGGAAAGTAAAAGAGCTGATTGTAATCGGCGAGGCTAAGGATAATATAAGGAAGGATTTAGAGGGGTTTTTAAGGATTGAGGAAGCAGGTTCGCTTAAGGAGGCGGTAGAAAAAGCTTTTTCTAAGGCCTCTCCCGGGGATTGCGTTTTATTTTCGCCTATGTGCTCGAGTTTTGATATGTTTTCAAACTATGAAGAGAGGGGAATGGTGTTTAAGGAATCGGTTCATAAGTTAGCCGGGACAAATTAATATGATCCGCAATTTAAGGATTAATATATTTTCGGTTTCCGTGGTCCTGATCTGCATCGGGATCGTGATGATCTATTCGGCTTCGAATATTTACGCCTTGGAGCAATATAAGGACGGCATGTTTTTCCTAAAACGGCATTTGAGCTTTTTGGCAATAGGAGCCGTGCTCACTTTTGTGGTGATGAGTGTTGATTACCGCAAGTTTAAGAAATTTGCTAAGCCTCTCTTGATTATTTCCGCGGTTTTGCTTCTTTTAGTCTTAGTCCCCGGCCTGGGCCGCGAAGTATCCGGGGCGCGCAGATGGTTCAGGTTCAAACTTTTAAGCTTTCAGCCTTCGGAGCTTGCAAACCTGGCGGTGCTGATCTATGTTGCTGATTTTATCAGCCGTAAAGGCGACGTTATACGGCAGTTCTTCCGGGGCTTCCTGCCTCCGGCCGGAATACTTGCCTGTTTCTGCCTGTTGATACTGGCTCAGCCTGACCTGGGGACTACTATGGCGTTAGCTACAGTAGTATTTCTCATGCTTTTTATTGCCGGGACTAAGCCGGCCTATCTTTTATCGATATTGTTAGCCAGCGCCCCGGCTTTGTATGTCCTTATTTTTAAAGTCGCTTACCGCAGGGCAAGAATATTAGCTTTTTTAAATCCCTGGCTCGACCCCCGCGGAACGGGTTTTCAGATAATACAATCTCAGATCGCTCTGGGCTCTGGCGGGATTTTCGGCGTGGGCCTGGGCCACTCCAGGCAGAAACTTTTTTATCTCCCTGCGGCGCATACGGATTTTATCTTTTCGATCATCGGAGAAGAGCTCGGGCTGATCGGCACGATCAGCGTGATCATCCTTTTTATACTTTTTATCCAGCAGGGCTTAAAAATAGTCAAGAATGCGCCGGATAAATTCGGCTATTTTTTAGCTCTCGGCCTGGTCCTGATGATCGCCTTAAGGGCGGTTATTAATATCGGGGTCTCCTGCGGATTTTTCCCCACCAAAGGGCTTCCGCTTCCTTTTATAAGCTACGGTGGGTCTTCGTTTATTTTTGATATGGTGGCAGTCGGTATTTTGATTAATATTGCCCGCACGGGAGAATACCCATAAAAATGAGAATATTAGCAGTGGCCGGTGCCAGCGGAGGCCACATTTATCCTGCTTCGAGTTTTCTTAGCGCGGTTAAAATCAAAATTAAGTCCGCTGAAACGCTTCTGGTGCTGCCGCTGAGATGTATCGCCAAAAATATAATTTTTAAGGATAGCGGCGTAAAATATATAAGGACTACTCAGCTCTCGTTAAGGCCGACTTTCGGTAATTTCCTTTCCGGTATTAAGTATCTGGAAGGAGTCGCTCAGTCATTTGAGTTGCTTTTAAGATTCAAACCGGATATCGTTGTAGGGTTCGGCAGTATTGATTCTATTCCACTGGTAACGCTTGCCTGGTTATTCAGGGTCAAAACAATGATTCATGAGCAGAATGTCGTGCCGGGCAGGGCCAATAGATTCTTGGCGAAACTTGTCGACAGGATTGCCGTAACTTTTGCGCAAACCGAAAAGAGCTTTAATGTAAATCCTGCAAAAATAGTCCTTACCGGAAATCCGGTAAGGAATGATTTAACCCGGATAGATAGAATCCAGGCGCTGAAATTTTTCGGCTTTAAAGAAAAGTTTACTATCCTGGTAATGGGGGGGAGCCAGGGTTCGGGCAGGATAAATAAATATTTCTTCGAGGCGGTAAAGAGCTCTTCGGACTTGCAGGTGATCCATATCTGCGGAGCTAATAACGATGCGCAGCTTAAAAGAGGCTATAAAGAAATAAAAGTCGAGGCCAGGGTAGTTCCGTTCTTAGAAGAAATGCGCTATGCTTATTCAGCGGCTGACCTGGTGGTCTGCCGTGCCGGAGCTACTACCATTGCGGAGTTGAGTTATTTCGCCTCGCCGGCAATAATCATACCGTATCCTTATGCCTACGCCCACCAGCTGGAAAACGCCAGGATACTTGGAAATTCAGGAGCGGCCGTAATCATTCAGGATAATGACCTTGAGAGCGGGATATTGAAGGAGAAAATCCGGCGGTGTAGCCAACGCAATGTTTTAGATAATATGCGCCTTAATTACGGTAGCCTGGATAGCCCTGCGGCAGCGGAATTGCTGGCGGATGCGGCTTTACTTGCGGCAGAAAATGGATAAACACTATTATTTTATAGGTATCGGCGGCATCGGTATGAGCGGCATTGCCCAGCTGTTGCTTAAAAGCGGAGCGCGGGTCAGTGGTTCTGATTTAAAGGCAGGGAGGGCTACCCGGGAGCTTGAGGCAATGGGTGCAAAGATATTTATCGGCCACAGGGCGGAGAATATCGCTGGAGCTGATGTGGTGGTTTATTCTTCAGCGGTTAAGTATGATAATCCCGAAGTCCTGCAGGCTAAATTGTCGGGGCTGACTTTAATTAAAAGGGCAGAGGCCCTGGCTAAGCTTATGCATGATAAGACGGTGATCACCGTCGCCGGAAGCCACGGCAAGACTACAACCACATCTCTGGCGTCGTTTCTTCTTTTGGAGGCTGGGCTTTCGCCTACGGTAGCAATCGGCGGCATATTGAATAATATTAATACTAACGCCTGCCTGGGCAAGGGCGAATTTTTTGTAGCCGAGGCGGATGAATCAGATGGTTCGTTTCTACACTACCGGCCGAAATTTTCCGTGATCACCAATATTGACCGCGAGCACCTGGATTACTATCATGATTTTGAAAATGAGCTTAAGGCCTTTAAGGATTTTATCGGTAATACCGATCCTAAGGGGTGTGTATTTTATTGCGCGGACGACGTTAACTTGCGCAACCTGATGGTTGATTACAAATTCAAATCCGTTTCTTTCGGTTTAGCCAAGCGCGCGGAAATATATCCGGAGAATTTAAAAATATCAGGGCTTAGCTCTGATTTCGATTGTATTTATAAAGGAAGGCTTTTAGGTGGGTTTCATCTGGCTTTGGGAGGGGAACATAATATTTCTAACGCCCTTTCCGTGATCGGCTTGGGTTTAGAGCTGGGAATCGATTTAAGTTTTATAAGGAATACGCTGGCTAATTATAAGGGCACGGTCAGGAGGCTGGAAGTAAAATTTAAAGACGATTCAGTCACGGTTATCGACGATTACGCGCACCACCCTACGGAGATTAAGGTGACACTTTCCGCTCTGGCTAAGCTAAATTGCAAAAGATTGATCGTGGTTTTTCAGCCGCACCGCTTCAGCCGCACGAAATTGCTGCTTGATGAATTCGCCGCTGCATTCGATGTCGCAGACTATATAATAATCACCGATATTTATGCGGCCGGAGAAGAGCCGATAAAAGGGGTTAGCGCCGGTTCAATTTTTGAAAAAATAAAGGGGCGCCTTCCTGTTAAGCCTGTGTATTATCTGGCAAAAGAGCGGATCGTGGAATATTTAACGGGCCTTTTAGAACCCGGAGACCTGGCGGTTACCTTAGGCGCCGGAGATATTGTAAAATTAAGCGATGAACTGGCAGAAGAGCTCACTAAAAAAACTCACCACTTTTAAAATCGGCGGCAAGATAGCCCGTTTTATCGAGCCTAAAGATGAACCGGAGTTGCGGGAAGCGCTAATCTTCGGCAGGAGGCATAAATTAAAGATCTTTATCCTCGGCGCAGGAAGTAATATATTGGCTTCTGACCGGGGGGTCAAAGGGATAGTCATCCGTTTAAGTTCCGCGCTCTTCACTCAGATAAAAGTAAGCGGAAATGAAATCGAGGCCGGCTCGGGTGTACCTTTGGGCAGGTTTTTGTCTGTCGCTAAAAAACATAAGCTGGGCGGAGCGGAATTTCTAGCAGGCATACCGGGGACCGTCGGAGGAGCACTTTTTATGAACGCCGGAGCATGGGGCAGGGACATAGGCGATTTAGTAAAAGATATCCGCACAATGGATTACGCGGGCCGGGAAAAAATAATCAGCAAAAAGTCAGCTGGGTTAACTTATCGCAGCTCTAATCTGGCTAAATTCATAATTCTTAGCGCCAGATTTAAACTGGCAAAACAAAACAGGACTGCCGCGGCGGATAAAATAAAAAAATATCTTGAAAATCGTGCGAAGTCGCAGGATAATTCTTTACCGAGTGCAGGATGCATTTTTAAAAATCCCGCCCAATGTTCAGCCGGGTTGTTGATTGACGCCTGCGGGCTTAAGGGTAAAAAGTGCGTAGGCGCGGTTATTTCCCCAAAGCACGCTAATTTTATCCTGAATACCGGCCGGGCCAAAGCGGCGGATGTCCTGAGATTAATAGCTAAGGTGCAAAAAAAAGTAAAAGAACAATTCGGAATAGAACTAAAGCCAGAAATAAAAATATGGAAGTAAATAGAAGAATCGGAAAAGTAGGCGTATTGATGGGCGGGCCTTCATCGGAGAGGGAGGTATCTTTTAAATCCGGTAAGGCGGTTTTTGAAGCCTTAAGGGGCGCAGATATAGATGCGGTAGCTATTGATATAGTAACCGTTGACCGAGGCCAGAATATAAAGCTGTTGAAGCGGCACGATCTGGATGTTGTTTTTATTGCCTTGCACGGAGAATTCGGCGAAGACGGGGGGATCCAGGAGATACTTGAAGGGTTGAGCCTGCCCTATACAGGCTCGGGAGTAAAGGCCAGCGGCCTGGCGATGGATAAAATTGCTTCGCGTAAGATATTTGAAGAAAAAGGTATTCGCGTTCCGCGTTACCGGGTAATGCATAAGGCTGAATGGATTGGCGGCCTCGGGGCCCCTGCGGATTTTAAAACCCCCATGGTTATCAAGCCGGCGAGCAATGGCTCTAGTATAGGGTTATCCATGATCGGTAGCGCGAAAGGTTTCGATCAAGCTATGCGCTTGGCTTTCAGTTTTGACGAGCGCGTGCTTATCGAGGAATATTTGCAGGGAAGAGAGATGACCGTAGGCATTCTAGACGATGCGGCTCTGCCCGTAATTGAAATAATATCCAAACATCAGCTTTTTGATTATGAGGCAAAGTATCATGTTGGGCTAACGGATTATATTGTTCCTGCTCAGATTGATGCAGTGTTAAGCCGTAAGATACAAGACGCGGCCCTTGCCGCGCACAGGGCCCTCGGATGTACCGGGTATTCCCGGGCGGATTTGATCCTTAAGGACAATATTCCGTTCGTCCTGGAAGTAAATACTATACCCGGATTTACCGCCACCAGCCTCCTTCCTAAGGCAGCGAAGGAGGCGGGGATAGAATTCGCAGAGCTTTGTTTGAAATTGTTAAATTTGGCTTATGAAAAGACAGAGACAAAATACACGCGCGCCGTCGGTTAAGCCCTTTGAATTTCCGGGCAAGCTTGTTTTAGCCGTATCATTAATTATACTTGCCTTATTTTTTATTATGGGCTATAGTTGGAATATTATCAAGAGGTCGGATTATTTTCTGGTTCGTGAGGTCGTAGTAAAGGGGAATAACGCCGATTTATCGTTCCTTAGGGGCAAGAATATATTCCAGCTTGATTTAAAACGCGAGACCGCGAATCTTGTCCTGGCCTATCCCGGCTACAGAAGTATCAATATTGCCAGGGTCTTCCCGGCCAGGATTTACGTTGATTTTGTCGAACGTAAGGCTCTGGCTCTGATAAAACTTTCTCGATATTTTGCCGTGGATGGATCCGGTGTATTGTTTTACAGTTCTACGCAACCTGATAGCCTGGAGCTGCCGATTATTACCGGGCTGGAGTCTAAGATCCGTTCTCCTAAGCCGGGAGCACGGTATAATTTAGAGGAGTTGAATCTGGCTTTAAGTATAGCTGAAGAGGCCAGGCGGTTGAATGGATTTAAAAACTATAAGATCAGAAAAATAAACGTTTCCAGGCCAGGTGATGCTGTATTCTACATCGCAATGTCGGGGAAAGCCCGGGATTCTGCTTTAGGCAGTCATGCGGTATACCTGGAAGACCTGGAAGTCAAGATCGGCTCCGGAGATATAAGGAATAAGATGGCTTTTCTGGCCGGGTTGCTCGTTCAGGGAAAAAATGATATCGCTAATTTTAAATATGTCGATCTAAGATTCAGCGAACCGACAATAAAACCGAAAAATGATAAAGCTAAGTAGTTATATCTGCGGCCTGGATATCGGCTCAAGCAAGATCTCCGCTGCCCTTGTTGAAATAAAAGGAAAGCGGCTGAATAATATTTTTTTTGAAACCGCGCTTTCTAAAGGGGTAAAGTCAGGCGTTATCGTTGATTCCATAGAACTAGTGGCGGCCGTAAGCAAGTTGATGAAGAGCCTGAAGGCAAAGTCCGGGATCAACGTCAAGCACGTTTATACCAATATCTCCGGCCAGGATATCGTCACTAAAAGGTCGCGGGCAATCATCCCGCTGGCGGAAAGAGGGAATAAAGTCATAACCCAGACTGATATCGACCATGTCAATGATCAGGCCCGCATCTTAGGCTCGACTATCGAGGAGGAGATAATTCAGATCATTCCTTCAAGCTATACCATTGATCCGAAGAGCAATTGCGTAAATCCGCTGGGGCTTTATAGCCACCGGCTGGAGGTGGATTTGTACCTTGTCTGCGGCCGCTTGTCTTCGATCCAGAGCCTGGCGCGGGTTATGCATCAGTCGGGATATGATATCAAAGATGTTTTTTTCTCCGGTTATGCCACCAGCAGGGCGGTAGCCGGCGCAGAATTTAAGAACGGGATTAATTTTTTCTGCGATGTCGGAAGCGACATAACCGAGATCCTTATGTTTAAGGATGGGGTTCTGCATGATGTCGAGATTCTTCCTATCGGAGGAGATGATATGACTGCGGAGCTATCGGATACGCTCAAGATTCCTTTTGAGCTGGCTGAAGATATTAAGAGATCGCACGGGATAATCGGAGACTCCGGGCAGATCGGGGAGGCTAAAGAGATACTGGTTAAGAAAAGCGAAATGTATAAACCTATTAAACAGCGCCTGGTTGCCGAGGTGATCACTCAGAGCGCTAAGAAAATCTGCTTAAAGATTAAAGAGGCTATAGATAAGAAGGGGCCCCTTTATGAAGTGAATAGTTTTATCATCGTCGGAAGGGCGCTATTGCTCGAAGGTTTTATCGAAACGCTTGAAAATACCCTTTCTATTCCCGTTAAATTAGGCCGCATTCATGATTCGGAGATATTGAGTCTGGTCAAGGAAAATGAGACTGTCGCCGGCCAGAGATACCTTAATTACCTTACTGCTATCGGGATGGTCTGCGAGGGGCTGGTCAGGCACCGGCCGCCTACCATGGTTCCCATCCATCAACCCGCCAAAAACATGGTCACCAAAGCCGTCAACCGCTTCAAAGAAGTCTACCAGGAATATTTCTAATAGTTCTAGCGTCTGTCGGGTCACGTTGCTCGCTCAAAATTCTCATTCACTCGCAATCGTGCCCCGTCAGCCGCTGTAACATTTACGAGCGAGCAACATTCTGCGCGGGTGGCGAGGCGCGATTCGAGCGGGGCGTCCGAGGAACCCGAGCGGGCATGGATCGCCCGCTAATCTAGAGTAGCGAGAGCGAGGGTCCGCAGGCGAGCGCAGTTTTGCCTCGCTTAGGACTTAACAAGCGTCCCCGCGAGAACGCGCCTCGACAGGACCTGCGCTATCATGCGATCGAGGGTTTTGTTTGACCCCTTAGGTTTATCGTGTATAATATAGAAGTAAAAAGTTATGATAAGAGATAATATAGGTAAGATAAGGGAGCGGGTTGCTGCGGCCTGCGCTAAGGTTAAGCGGGATCCGGCATCGATTGCCATAGTCGCAATAAGCAAGGGCAGGACCGTAGAGCAGGTTAAAGAGGCGGTTGAGGCCGGGATTTTGGATATCGGTGAAAACCGGGTCCAGGAGGCAATGCTCAAGCTGCGCGGGTTTACGCCGCAAATAAAGAAGCACATGGTCGGTCACCTGCAGACCAATAAAGCCAAAGACGCGGTCAGTATTTTTGATCTTATACAATCAGTGGATAGTGTACGGCTGGCGCAGGAGATAGATAAGCAGGCGTGCAAGATCAATAAGGTACAGGATATATTAGTCGAGATTAAGGTTTCTCAGGAAGACAGCAAATCCGGCCTGACTGCGCGCGCAGGGATTGATGCTATAATCGGGATGATCAAGCTTTCCAATATCCGCATCAGGGGCTTGATGACTATTGCACCTCTCGTGAGTAAGGCAGAGGATGCCAGGCCGTTTTTCAGGGAGTTGATAAGTTTCCGGGACAAAATCTACGAATTCGGGCTCACTCAGCCCGACGGGAAAAAGCTGTCTGAAGATTTGAAAATTATTTCCATGGGCATGAGCGATGATTTTGAAACTGCTATTGAAGAAGGCTCGACCATGGTGAGAATAGGCCGGGCAATATTCGGGGAATAAAATGACACATAAAATCGGCATCATCGGGTTCGGAAATATGGGGTCGGCTATCGCCGAGCGGCTAAAAAACGATTATAAAGTAGCGGTCTTTGAAAAAGACCCCGCTAAAACCGGCAAGGCCACGGGTATTCATGTCGCAAAAGATTTACATGAGCTTATAAATGAAAGCGACACTTTAATCCTGGCGATCAAACCGCAGGATTTTCCCCAGGTATTCATAGAAATTAAAAACTCCGGGCATCAACTGGATAAGCTAGTTATTAGTATTGCAGCCGGGATCCCTGTTGTTTATATCGAAGAGCATTTCGGGGCTATAAGGGTGATCCGGGCAATGCCGAATATGCCGGCTAAAATCGGAGCGGGGATCACCTGTTTAGCTAAAGGCCGGTTTGCCAGCGCCGAAGATCTTGGCCTGGCTAAAGAATTGTTCGGTTACCTTGGGGAGACTTTAAGCATAAAAGAAGATTTGATGAACGCGGCAACTGCGATTGTGGGAAGCGGGCCGGGCTTTCTCTATGATCTGATCGAAGGCAAGAGTTTAAGCGAGGCCAAGAAATACAGCCAGGGTATCTTCACGCCTTTGTTAAAAGAAGCGGCGATGAATTCGGGATTCAGCGAGGATGAGGCCGGGCTTATGGCTGAAGTCACGGCTGCAGGGAGTATAGCAGTCCTTGAAAAAACTAAAACCAGCCCGCAGGAATTGGCTAGTCAGGTAGTTTCTAAAGGCGGCACTACTGAAGCGGGGCTGGCGGTCCTGCATCACGGCGGGACGCTGGCGGAAGCGGTGAGCGCTGCCTTAAAAAGAGCGGATGAACTATCAAGGAGAGGATAAATCATGGGGCGAATCGGGGTAATCGGCGGAAGCGGACTATATAAAATCGAAGGGGTTAAAGTAAAAGATGAAGTTTCAGTCAAGACACCCTTCGGAAGGCCTTCGGGTAAATTTATCGTCGGAGAATTAGAGGGCAAAGAAATAGTATTTGTGCCTCGCCATGATGTCGGGCACCGCATTCCTCCCAGCTACATAAATTACCGGGCCAATATTTTTGCTATGAAAAAGCTGGGAGTGGAGAGGATTGTTTCCGTGACTGCCTGCGGGAGCCTTAAGGAAGATTTGAGGCCTTTAGATTTTGTAGTAGCGGATCAGTTTGTGGACCGGACTAATCACGGGCGCGATATGAGTTTTTTTGAAGAGGGGATTGTCGTCCATGTTGAATTTTCGCATCCGGTCTGTCCGCAGATGCAAAAAATTCTGTATGATTCCGGGAAGTCCTTAAATTTGAAGATTCATAACGGTGGAACGTATGTCAATATGGAGGGCCCGGCATTCTCTACACTTGCCGAATCTCAACTTTATCGCAGCTGGGGAATGGATATTATCGGGATGACTAATTTCGCCGAGGCCAAGCTGGCCAGAGAGGCGGAGATGTGTTACGCAACGCTTGCAGCGATCACGGATTATGATTGCTGGCATCCGACGCATACTACCGTGACTATAGACCTTATCCTTGCTAACCTTCAGAAGAATGTGGAGAATTCCAAGAATATGCTTAAGGCTTTTATTCGAGGCCTGCCGCAGGAGAGAACTTGTTCGTGCGGTAACGCCTTGCAACACGCGATAGTAACGGATAGAAAGTATATTTCGCCTAGGGTTAAAAGGGACCTGAAAATTATTATCGGAAAGTATGTCAAATAATACAGAATATAAATCCACGTTGAATCTTCCAAAGACCGATTTTCCCATGAAGGCGGATTTGCCTAAGCGGGAGCCGGAGATTTTAAAGCGCTGGCAGGAGCAGGACCTTTACGGATCTATCCTTAAAAAGTCAAAGGGTAAGCCGAAATATATCCTGCACGACGGGCCGCCTTATGCCAACGGCGATATTCACATAGGACACGCGCTGAACAAAACCTTAAAAGACATTGTGGTGAAATACAAAAATTTACGGGGCTTTGATTCTCCTTATGTTCCGGGCTGGGATTGCCACGGATTACCGGTGGAGCATCAGCTTTTTAAAGAGTTAAAAATAAACAAATACCAGATTTCTCAGGTGGAATTCCGCAAGAAGGCCTTTGATTACGCCATGCGCTTCGTCTTGACTCAGAAAGAAGAATTTAAGCGCCTGGGCGTTTTCGGAGATTGGGAGAATCCGTATCTGACCATAGACCCGGCATACGAGAAAAGCATAATCGACTCTTTCGGCGAGTTGGTAAAAAAAGGCTATATCTACCGCGGCCTAAAGCCGGTCAACTGGTGTTACCGCTGCGAGACTGCTCTGGCCGAAGCAGAGGTGGAATATGAAGACTGCGCTTCTCCGTCGGTATATGTTAAGTTTAAACTCGATAACCGGGAAGATTTTAAAGATACCTGCCTGGTGATCTGGACTACCACTCCCTGGACACTTTTAGCTAATGTGGCAGTGGCAGTGCACCCGGATTTAGCCTACGCATATATAAAATCCGATAAAGGAAACCTCATTATAGCGAGCGAACTTTTAAAGAGCGTGTTAGAAAATATAGGTGCTGCTAATTTCGAGCTGATAAAAGAGTTTAAGGGCCGTGGGCTTGAAGGGTTGACTTATGTCCATCCTATGATCGAAAGACACGGCCGGGTAGTCCTTGCGGATTATGTTTCGCGCGAAGACGGGACAGGCCTGGTGCACACCGCCCCGGGACACGGCAATGACGATTACTTTACCGGAATTAAATATAAGCTGGATATTATTATGCC
>Ga0163200_1000376_pt1 | contig 19711 bp, 13 predicted proteins | sample PL_2010_200m_FD_113535 | JGI IMG/M metagenome (GOLD analysis project Ga0163200, IMG submission 113535) | Freshwater microbial communities from Powell Lake, British Columbia, Canada to study Microbial Dark Matter (Phase II) - PL_2010_200m | ecosystem: Environmental > Aquatic > Freshwater > Lake ... | reverse complement strand
TTTGAGTTGCTTTGCTGGCCGGGATTTGCTCCCCTCGGCCTTGGGAGTTGTTGTGATTAGTCTTCATAGGTCGGGTGTAGCGCACTCCCCGCTCACCCGACCATCACCATGTCATCTACAACACCGGCAGCTTTATGGTGGCAGTGCCCGGATACGCCCAAACGCTTGCCCCGGTGGAAGCGAGTGGCTACACTGCGCGGCACGAGAGGAACAACACAGAACTGACCGAAACGAAGAACTGAATGTTATGAGAACAATACGTGTTCTTGTCGTCTTTGTTTTCGCTGTTTTGGCGGCTGTTGGCCGCAGCGCTGCGCCCGTCGAGATGAAAGACATCGTGGCCGTCATGCCCGCCGAGAGACAACTCGACTTCATCTTGAACAAACTCAAGGAACTCAATCCGGCTTTTGATGGAAAGTACTCCCACCGAATCGAGGCGGGTGCTCTCACGGAGTTGGCAATCTCCACGGTCGGCGTCACCGACCTGACACCCCTTGGTTTATTGCCGTGGTTGAAGAAACTGACGCTGATGCCGTGGACGGCGGATCGAAAAGGTTTGTTGAGCGATTTGTCGGCATTGAAAGGGTTGTCGCTAAAGGCGTTCTATTGTCCGAACAATCCGGTGAAAGATCTTTCGCCGCTTGCGGGGATGCCATTGACGGAGTTGAACATCGGCGGGACGCTCGTCAGCGATCTCTCGCCATTGGCCGGAATTAAGTTGACCGTGTTGGGCTGCAACGACACGGCGGTAGGCGATCTCAAACCGTTGGAGGGAATGCCGCTGAGGGTGCTTTGGTGTCAAAACACACGAGTCAGCGATCTGAGTCCGCTAAACGGCGCTCCGCTACAGGAGTTGCGTTGCGACGCGTCGGTGGGGGCGCAAAACATCGCCGTTCTGCGCGATATCAAGACGCTGGCGAAGATCAACGACCTGACCGCTGCTGCATTCTTCATGACCACGGCGCCGACCAAGCCCGTTGTCGCGCCAAGAGCGACTGTTAGCGTGCCGTCAAATCAGTTGAAGGAAATGACAATTGAACTTGGCGACGGTGTGAAGATGGAATTCATCCTCATTCCCGCTGGCTCATTCATGATGGGATCGGACAAGTATAGGGCCAGCGAGAAACCGGTGCATAAGGTGACGATTACCAAACCGTTTTACATCGGCAAGTACGAGGTCACACAGGAGCAATGGGAGAAAGTCATGGGTAACCATGAGAGCCGGGAGAAGGGTCCGAAAATCCCGGTCCAGGGTGTGACTTGGGATGATTGCCAGAAGTTCGTAGCGAAGTTGAAAGAGAAAGTGCGAGGTTCAACGTTCCGGCTGCCGTCGGAAGCCGAGTGGGAGTACGCGTGTCGAGCTGGCTCCAAGACCGACTACTGCTATGGAGATGACATTGACAAATTGGGTGACTACGCCTGGTTTGACGACAACAGGGGTAAGAAATATCAGCCTGTCGGGCAGAAGAAGCCGAATGCTTGGGGCTTGTATGACATGCACGGTAACGTTGGGGAATGGTGTGAGGATGTCTGGCACGATACTTACTTGGGCGCGCCAACGGACGGCAGGGCGTGGACGCGAGGCAGTGAAAAGAAGCGCGTGTGGCGAGGCAGTTCAGGCCCTGCGTCCTACCTGCGCTCAGCGCACCGCCGAGCGAACAACCCCGACTTCCTGTTCAGCATGTGCGGCTTGCGGGTCATGGCGGAGGTGAGGACTCCATGATTCCATTTAGCTCGTTCACAAACTGATTGACGCCACCATGTTTTCTAAACTCTCTCTTGTTCGTACCACACTCGGGTTCATTCTCGTAGCGGTTCCTCTGGCCCTTGCTGACCGCGCGGCGGATGATGCCGCTTGGGAGAAGCTTCGTATCAAACAAGAACGACCGCTGCTCATCGAAACGGCACTGGTGAGCAACGGCGCGGGGGCGGCGGCCATCGTGCCGGCGGACGGCGAGCCGTGGACAGGTGCGGCGGCAAAGTTGCAGGCGGCCATCGCGGCGTGAATCCGTGGGTTGCGATCCTTCCCGAAATGGAAACGCTGTTGCGCGAAATGCGGACGCGGGCCACAAGCGCGTTTCTCTTCCCGTCACCGTTTGACGCCAGCAAGCCCCGCGATGCGTCCGCCGTGCGACACCGAATCACGGCGGCTTGCAAGACGCTGGGCTTGCCCCACGTTGCCCCGCACGGGTTGCGCTCCTACTTCGTCACGCAAGCCCGGCAGAGCGGGCTTACTGACGCGGAAATTGCGATGCTGATTGGCGACAAGACCGGCCCTGCAATTATCGCATACACTTACGGCGACGTGCGCCCCAATCACTTGCTGGCACAAACGCGGCGTATTCGGTTGATGGTGTCAACTTCAGATGTCTCTCGCGTGAGGGCTGCATAAAACAGGTACCCTCGGATTCATTCCGGATTCTTTCTCTAGACCCCAGACTAACATCACAGGTGGCTCGAAAAAACGAGGTCACGTCACTTCCACTACTACCCGAACTGATGTTCTCCCCGTTTTGGGGCGTCTAGACAAAACGCGCGGGCTTTATGCCTGCGCAGGCGTGAAGCCTGCGGCTACCCGAACTGATATTCCGTCAGTTTCGAGGCGTGTGACAAAACCTGTAGTCGCGGACTTTATGTCCACGCTCTCGCCACTACTACCCAAACTGATGTTCTGTCAATCTTCTTCGGTCCGGTACAAACAAGGCCAGAGGCGATTCTTGATGCCAGTGGTGTCAGTGGCCAGGTGGACCCATTCAGCGAGTGACATCCATTCGACGTGGCCGTCAAAACAACCGATGTGCGCACCTCCCATATGGCGGTCAGCCAACGTGTCCGACCTGCCGGACTCAACGGGGTAGTTCCCCAGCTCGTTTTCGGCACAAATGATCTCTCTCTTGCTTTCGAAGAAAAAGACATCGTTGGCTTTGAAGGCATGGAGCAAATACCGGCTGCCGTTGTGTCCGGTAGGCTTGCGTATGACGTAAGAGCCTATACGCGAGGCCATGCAGGCGGTTGCTGACGGCGGATCAGCCGGGCAACGTAGAATATCCTTGGTCTTAAGATACGGCCAAAGCTCGCCAGTGTAGACGCAGAAGGGGGTCGGTTTGTTCGAAAAGGCCCAATTCTTTCTCCACGGCAAGGAGCCGTCGTGCTCCGTGGAAAAAAGAATGCCAGCCTGCGTGATCTGATGCAGGTTGTTGATGCACTTGGCACGTTGCTCTTGCTCCTTGAGCATCGCGCTGACGGGAAACAGAAGTCCGGCCAACACCGCGATGATCGTGATCACCACCAATAACTCGACCAATGTGAACCCCACGGTTCGCGGCTGCCGACTGACGCGGGCGGTTTGGATGATGTTCAGCACGCATTCCTTCCGTTTACCAACACACGATAATGACAATTCCGGTGCGAGTCAAATCACGTATCCACACAGCCACGACGGGGGTTGAATACTCCAACACCCGCGCCGTCTCAACCGCATGGCTCCCGTGCTGAAGATCATAAGTTTCCTTTGCGCAATCAGCGTCGCCGTGCCGTTGTTCGCCGAGCACCCGATTCTCTTCGTCGCCCGCCACCAGTACGCACCCGACCATCACCATGTCATCTACGTCGGGGATGGACCTTGTTTTACTGTGAACTGTGCTGGACTGCGGTAGCCGAACTGAGTAGTCACACGTTGCCACACACTGACGCCGTGTTACACCTTGTTTCTACAGAGCAACAGGCGACATGAAACCATTGCAAAACAAGGCTTCCGACGCTGGGGCAAGGTTACCGTTGGCAACGGCGAGCAACGCAATGGTGGGGCTTTGTAATCAGAAGGTTGTCGGTTCAAGTCCGACCGTCAGCTCCAGCTTTTTGCTTTTTTTAAGGTTTTGGCGTTTTGTCGGCGCGGATTCGCGTTGAATTGGGTGGCGTGGGGCGGTAGGCTGGCGGCAGGTTTTGCCGATGAAATTCATCATCGAGAAAGAGCAACTGTCGCGGATGCTGAAGCACACGAAGGGCCGTGATGATCGGCTCCGGTTGTGGGCGTGCGCGGCGCGGGTGTTCGTGGAGTCCAACGGTGTGATTGCGGGGACGGAGTCGCTGGTGTTGGAGGATGGGGCGTGCATTATGCCGTGGAAGGCGCTTCGCAAACTGGTGCAGGCATACGGCAGCAAGGGTAATGTGACGGTGGAAGCGGATGCTACGGGGTTGCGGTTCGGCAACACGACGTTGGGGCATCTGGGGTACACGGCGACGGCGGTGCCGCCTGCGAAGTTTGACGTGTTTGCCGTAACGGGTACATGGATTGGGGATGCGGCGGTAAGGGCGATGCAGGAGAGCACTGGAGCGGCGGGCAAGGCCGTGCCGCCGAGTCCGCCGAAACCCGCGCCACCGGCGGCGAGTGTGCCACCGCTGCCCTCAAAACCGCCCGCACCGCCACTTGCAAAGCCGACAGCGCCGCCTGTGATCCCGCCCGTGCTGAAGCCTGCTGTTGGTGCGGCGAGTACGCCACCGCCCGTGTCTGTGTCAGGCGAGGCGGCGGATATTCGATTCAGTTGTCCAAAGTGCGGGCAGCATTTCGAGGCGGAGCGCGGGATGGCGGGAAAAGAGACGAAGTGCCCGACGTGTGGGCAGCGGATAATCGTTCCGCGGACTGGGTCAACGGCGGCGGCAGTGGCGATGCAGGCGCCGCAGGACGACGGCGAAGCGGTGAAGTGGTTGCGGAAGGCGGCGGATCATGGAAACGCCACAGCGCAATGGTATCTGGGCACGCGCTACGACACCGGTCGAGGCGTGGCGCAGGACTGGACAGAGGCGGTGAAGTGGTTTCGTAAGGCGGCGGAGCAAGGGCATGCGGAAGCGCAGAAGACGCTAGGATTGTGTTACGCCGCTGGTGCAGGCGTGGTGCAGGATTTGGTAGAGGCGGTGAAGTGGTTTCGTAAGGCGGCGGAGCAAGGGCATGCGGAAGCGCAGAATGAACTGGGAAGGTATTACGCCGCTGGCCGAGGCGTGGCGCAGGACTGTGCAGAGGCTGTGAAGTGGTTTCGCAAGGCGGCAGAGCAGGGCAACGCACGAGCGCAGAAGACGCTAGGATTGTGTTACGCCGCTGGTGCAGGCGTGGTGCAGGATTTGGTAGAGGCGGTGAAATGGTTTCGGAAGGCGGCGGAGCAGAACTATTCGGAGGCGCAGTTGGAATTGGCCGAGTGCTACGCCAAGGGGCAAGGCGTGCCGCAAGATTCTGTCACAGCGGCAGCATGGCGCGCCAAGGCAGCAGCGCAAGGCAAGACGCCTGCTGACCCGCCGCCACTGACAAAGCCTGCGAGTGTGCCGCCTGTGGTGAAGCCCGGTGTCGGTGCGGGGAGTAACGCGATACCGCAAAAAAAGAAACCGTCGGGAAGTGGAGCGATGGTTGCTCAGAAGGTCAACGATAAGGAGGAGATTATGAACGCTAACGCTAACAAAGAGTCAACGGACTTTCTAAGTTTGCCTCAGAAACTTGTCTGGCTTATCGGGGTAGTACTGTGTCTGCTGGTTGCAGTATTCCCGCCGTGGGTCGTCACGAAGCAAGGGGCATGGCAACAAAGCGCGAAGCACGTTTATACAACCGCATTCATCCTCACGCCACCGGCTGATGGGCAGATTGCCGGTGGACTTCTTACACTAAAACTCTTGGTGATTGCGAGCGTCTTTGCGATTCTCGCATGGTTTCTACGGAAGAAAGAATGGGCGTTGCGGTGGTTGACCTTGAAAGTTGGGGTACTATTATTCATTGTCTCGGTCATCTGCGGCAGTGTTTTTATCGGGATGACATTTTTGATGCTGCGGCAAAAGCAGCAACCGATTACACGCAGGTTCTATTATTTCTACAGTCAACGAGATGCTAGGTGGTATTATTGCGAGAGTTTCGGCAGAGAAATGACCAGCGCAGAACTGTCAGCGCAATTGCGAGGTCACGAATTGCCTGTGTCCGAAGTGCAGAAGCCCGTAAGTGTTTTCGACCCGGTAGTAGCCGAGTTGGCTACGAATCGCTCAGCGCGTGACGCCCTCATTGCGCAGCAGCTTCGTTACAAGGTGGAGCCGTGGTCGCAACGCACGCCGTCGCGGTGAGCAGGGCAATGGTGTATTATCAGTGATGTTGAAAGAGTGCGTGGACATGAACCGAAATAGAAGAACGAAGGAATTGGCAGAACGCACCGCAGGAGTCCTGCGCAGGAAAAACGACGTGCGGTACTTGCCCGCACCGGAACGAATCTACGGCGGCGAGTCGGGCGTGACGATGCAGCGTGATTTGCCCGAAGGCGAACGCCGACAGAGTCAAACAAACCAAAGAGGCAGAGGCGGCAGATCGTGAAGTGCGGCCAGCATGTCCATGCGTCCGGACGGAGGATGATTCCGACTGTCCCACGCGCCACAACAGAACAGGAGCAGACGTGATGAACACACAAGGAAACCCGGACGAGGAAAAACGAACGGAGGAAGCGGATTGGCTTGAAAAAGGGCTGGCTACACACGGTGAACCAGAATGGTTCCGGAAGCTGAGCGCCAGTCAAATGCGAGGCACCATGCCAACAGTGACAGCGCGAACACCGAAAGACTTCGAAAACCTCGGTGAGTTTGGCGCGTGGATGGGAAACAGATGGGCGTTACTACGGACGCTGAAGAAAGACCCAGAGAAATTTGCAGAGAAGTTCTCAGACGATAAGGCTAAGACCATTATCACCGAATGGGAAAAGGATATTTGCTTTTGGTGGTTAGGCGCTCTCAGCGGGACGGCGGAACAGGCTAGGCAGTTCTGTAAGCGATTCTGCGACGCTTGGGAGCGAGGCTGCGTTGACGAGGAGGGCTTGCCGGTCGGTGCAAAGGGGGATGATTTGACACCGAGGATCAGGCAAGCACTGTTAGATCACTGGCGGGAAGTAGAAACGATGACGCTTTCAGAGATATGTGATTTCTTGTTGAAGATGTTGCCGGAGGACAAGCAGCAATACTACGGTCAAGGCAAGCAGCGCGAACGGTTTGAGGACCGCGTGAAACACATCTGTCAGCGATGCGGATTGCATTATCGCCCCAAAGCTGACTGAGTAGGGACACACTCCTACCCCTCTCTTGTCCCCGTGGTTTTCTTGGCTTCGGGGAAGAATGCTATAAATGGAGAGCCGTGAAAGAGGCACTGTGCCTTGAGTAACGGCTCTTGTTTCTGTAGCAGTCGGCAGCGAAGCGTGAGCCGCCCGCAACGGGCGGAGTTGTTTTGCCGACAGCTAGGGGGTGTGATGAGCGGGTGTTACAGGCGGCGACGGGTCGCGCGGCGGTGTTGCCGGTGCGGGCGGTTTGTCGGGAATCGCAATTTCGGCGGGCACGATGGCCATCCGCTTTCGGGTCGGGTGTGGTGTTTGCGGTGTGTGGCGAAGGCGGTGCTGACCAACACCATGCTCCAGCTTTCTCACAAGCCGGTTGACGCCGCCGGTGGTGTCGCTGGGCGCGGGAGCGGGTTGAAGCGGTTTGGCGGGCGGGTTAGAGGTTGCGGAGAAACCGTTCCACATCGTTGTGGTTGCCGACGATGATGAGTCGGATAAAGCCGTCTTCGATGTCGTAGAGGATTCGCAGTTGCAGTCCCGCCCGCACTTCCCAGTGATGGCGCGTGAGTTTTTTAATACCCAGCCCCTTTGGTAGCGGTTGACGGCTGTTCAACTGCTCAATAAGGGCTTCGACGGCTCGAATGACTTCCTGTTGCTCAGCGGCAGTGAGTTTGTCGAACTCCCGGATGAAACGGTTAAGCCGCCGCAGTTCGTAGGGCATGGTGGGCGGACTTGCTGCGCTTGTTTAGTTCTTCCAAAAGCTCGGTTGGGTCGGCGTAGTGCTTGAACGCGCCTTCCGCTTCCTGCTGGCGAACATACCGATCAACCTTCGTTGCCAGCGACTTGGCGGTACCATTTCGGGGTGGTTTGATGGAATGCTGTCGGTTCATCTGTGACGAACACTACCGCAATCTGCTGGTTGATGCAATTGAAAAGGTTTCTCACCAATGTCTGAGCTTGTTCACAGCTTGTTCACAAGCCGATTGACGCCACCGGGAATCGGCCAGTATGATGCCGGTGCCATGTTCTCCAATCACTTTCTCGTTTGCCTCACACTCGGCTTCATTCTCACAACAGCTTCCGTGGCTCTTGCTGACCGCGCGGCGGATGATGCCACTTGGGAAAAGATTCGCATCAAACAGGAACGACCGCTGCTCATCGAAACGGCGCTGGTGAGCAACGGCGCGGGCGCGGCGGCCATCGTGCCGGCGGACGGCGAGCCGTGGACGGGCGCGGCGGCGAAATTGCAGGCGGCCATCGCCGCAAAAACCGGCGTCACGCTGCCCATTGTTTCACCGGCGAAAATCACCGACGCGGACTGGGCGTCGCGCCATCTCATCGTCATCGGCAATCTGCTGACGAATCCGGCCTATGCGCGGCTCTACCACAACTACTTCGTCTGCGCCGACGCCGCCTACACGGGTGCGGGCGGGTACGAGTTGCGCTCGGTCCACGATCCGTGGGGCGTGGGCCACAACGCCATCGCGCTCGGCGCGCAGGACGCGGCGGGACTGGATGCAGGCGTGGCACGGTTCGTCGCGCTCGTCAACGAGCGTGCCACGCGCGGCGAGTTGAAGCTGGGACGGTTGATGGAGTTGAAGTTCTCGGAGAAAGGCCGGCGCGCGCCGTTGGAGACGAGGCTTTCCGAAAAGGGAATCGCCGACCGCAAGCAATCCATCACGGACATTTACGACCGCCCCGGCACCGAGCGCGGCGCGGCGCACAAGATGATCAAGTTCGCGATGCTCTATCATCGCACCGGCGACAAGGGCTGGCTGGAGTCGTTTCGCGACGCGATGCGCCAACACATAAACTACAACGCCACTGATCCCTACATCGCGCAGGAAGGCCCACGCCGTTACGACCGCAACTTCCGCGACAGTTGGGCCTACGGCATGGTCATCGCGTGGGACCTCGTCGAGGAAGCGCCGGGCTGGACCGATGAGGAGCGGCTCAAGTTCACCAACCACGCCCTGCGCATGGTCTGGGAGTCGAACCTCTATCAACACTGGGACAACCCCGCCTCCGTCGCGAGCTGGCGCAAGTTCGACAGCATCACGCACAATCATCACACCTGGCCCGGCCTCGCCGATCTTTTTGGCGGCTGGTATTTCTCGCGGCACTACAAACTGCCGGTGGCGAAGGATTGGCTCGACATCGGGCTTGGCATGTTCCGTTCGTGCTCGCGAAGCTGCAAACCGTGGGAGGACAGCGCGGGCTACCAATGGATTCCAGAGCGGCACGTGCTGATGTACGCACTCGCGTCCGGCGACCGCACCTACATCGAGCAGGGCCACGCCGCGCAGACCGGCAAGGCCTTGCTTCAGGCGCTCGACAGCCTCGGTCGCCAGCCCGCGTGGGGAGATTGCGGCGGCTTCACCTCGACATCGGGAATGCCGGAGTTGTTGTGCGCGCTGGAATACGCCACCGGCGACGGGCGCTATCGTTGGGCCATCGAGTGGCTCAACGTGGACGCGCGCGACGAGATGGAATCGCCGTTCTGGACCAACGCTACGCCGAAGCGGCCCGATGATCTCACCGGCGTGGCGGTCACCTACCTGCCGAAGATGCATTACGATCTGTTCGGGCGCTTCGGGCGCAGCGACATCTGGCAGAAGCCGAACCTGCCTTTCGAGGACACGTTCGACAAACTCACATTGCGCGACGGCTGGGCGACTGGCGACGACTACCTGATGCTCGACGGCACCGCCGCCGGTTCGCACGGCCATCTCGACGGCAACGCCATCATCGCCTTCACCGCCGCGGGCGCGCAGTGGCTGGTGGACGCCGAATACATCCGTCGCATTCCGAAGTATCATTGCGCGGTCACCATCTTGCGCGACGGTGTCAACGCGATCACGCCGCCCAGCGCGCGGCTCGACCACGCCGTCTGGTTCGGCAACGGCGCGCTCACCCGCACCACGATGCCGCACTACAACGGCATGACGTGGGCGCGCAACATCATCTTCGTCCCGAAACGCTACGTGGCAGTGATTGACGAACTGACCGCCGAGCAGCCCGGCGACTACAGCCTCCGCTGCTGCTGGCGCGTCGCGGGTGAGGCGAAGCTTGACGGCGACACGTTGCGCGCGCAGCAACGTGAAAAAGGTTTCACGCTTCGCAACCTCAGCAGCCAGCGGCAGGAACTCATCTATATCAAGGACTTCGCCGGGTTGCCGATTCACCAGCTTTACCAGCGCCAGAGCACCTCGCTTCGGGCCGGGGAGACGGTTCGGTTCGTGAACGTGTTCGCCGCGGCGAAGGACGGGCCGCCAACACTCGGCGCGGCGCTGAAGGAACTCTCCGTCGCCGGCGGCAGCGAAGCATGGCTCGCGGGCGCGACGAAGTTCGGCAAGCCGCAGCCCGTGCCGGTGCCGGGCTTGCGACCGGCGATGGTTGTCGGCGAGCCGCAACCGCTGACATTTGCCGCGATCGCGAAACCGAGATCGGTTGTGTCACCAAAGTCTGCGTCGGGCTTGGTCGCCGCCAAGTCGCTGCCAACGCTTTGGCGTTTTGCTGATTTCCCGACAACGCCACGCCCGACCAAAATCGTTTCGATCCGTTCCGACCTAGCGCCGCGCGAAACTTACAGTCCGCTGGAGCGGTTGATTGACGGCAAGTTCAACGGTTCACCCACTTCGTGCATGTTCCCGGCTGGCAAGACTGTCAACATCACGCTTGATCTTGGCGAGCCACGCCGCGTCCGCGAGGTCCGTGTGCGCGCGTGGGAAAAGAACGACGGCTGGAAAACCAAGCGGCTCGCGTTGAGCTTGAGCAACGACGGTTTCCAACGTGATGTGCGCCAAGTAGGCGAGTTGGCGGAAACCGGCACGCAGTCGTCCGGCAGCAACGTCGCCACCATCCGCGCCGCGTCGCCCGACCAGACCGCGCGCTACGTCCGCATCACCGGCGAGCCGGCGGCGAAGAACACGTCAGTTTATCTCGCGGAGATCGAGATTCTCGGCGAAACGCCGGGCGAACTGCCGAAGCTGGTGGCGCTTGCTTCAGCCGACCTCGATGGTGACGGCAAGGCCGACGCGATTATCGGCACTGGCGGGGGCGACATCGTCGCGTTGAGCGCGTCCGGCAGAAAACTGTGGCAGGTGAAGGTGAACGGCGCGGTGACGGCGCTCGCCGCCGGGCCGCTCGACCGCGCAGGAAAGGCGTCGGTGGTTTATGGCACCGACGCGGCCACACTCGGCGTGCTCGCCGCCGACGGCAGCAAGGCGGCTGACGTGAGGCCGCCGATGTATCGCGGCGTGCCGAGCCGCGTGCGGACAATCACGCTCGCCGACCTCGACGGCGACGGCGCGCAGGAGATTGTCATCGGCTGCGACAGTTGGCAATACATGGCCTACTCACAGGCGTTGAAGTTGATTTGGAAAACCGTCTATTACGCCCACGGCGCGACCGTCGGCCACGTCACGGACCTCGACGGCGACGGCAAGCCGGAGATCATCGCCGGCAACGCCTACTACAGCCTTCAGATTCTCAATCATCGCGGCAAGATCGTCAGCCGCGGCTCAGGATCCTTCGGGCCGGAACAAACCGCCGTGACCTCCGGCGACCTGCGCGGCGACGGCAAGCGTGCGGCCATCCTCGGCACCGACGGCGGCACAGTGCTCGCGTTCGACGCGAAAGGCAGCAAGCTTTGGGAAACGAACATCGGTGACCGCGTGACGACGTTGCGTTGCGATGTCATTGCCGGCAAACCGCGCATCATCGCGGCGTCCGAGAGCGGTTACGTCTGGGCACTCGACGCGTCGGGCAAGCCAATCTGGAAACGCGACCTTGGCGAGCCGGTCAAACGCCTCGCGCGCGACGGCGGCGCCTACCTCGCCGCTGCCTCGGCTAATGGCATCGTGCGATTGTCGCTGGATGGAAAGGTCGAGGCCGTCGCGGCCACGTCTGCGCCGGTGACTGATTTGATGGTCGGCAACGGCCAAGCTTTTGCGCTGGTCGCAGACGGTTCTGCACTTGGCGTAGCGACGCGATGAGAACGACGTTTTCTTGTTTGTTGCTTGCGGGGATCGGATTCCTGCCAACGGAACCGATGGAGATCGGCACCACGCCGCAGTTTTTCGTGGACGATTACGTGGTGGACAATCGCTGGTCGCTCAAGGCGAAGACGGAAGAGGTCGTGCGCGTTTTTCATGCGCCGAAGAAATACGAGCGCAACCCCGTCATCGCTGGAGAGTGCGGCTACGCGTCGGCGGTGCGCGAGGCGGACACCGGCCTCTTCAAGCTCTGGTATCAAACGCACCTCCGGGGCGCGGACGATGACCGCACCCGATACGCCATCGCCTACGCGGAGTCGAGGGACGGTCTCAACTGGACGCGGCCCCAGCTCGGCTTGCACGAGTGGAAGGGGACCACGGCGAACAACATCGTTTGGAAGGGCCACACCGACGCGCGCGCGAGCGGCCAACAGGTGCTCCAACTGCCCGCCGCGGCGCGCCGCGGCTATCGCTATGTCATGGCCTCGCACACCTCCGGCGCGAAGCGCGGCAACAATGGCATCCGGCTCGTCGGCTCGCACGACGGCATTCATTGGGACAAATCGAGCGACAGCCTCGTCGCCGACCTGCCGAGCGACACGGTCAACAGCATCGTCTTCGATTCCGCGCGCAACGAGTATGTGATGTTCTGCCGGCCCAAGGACCGTTACCTCGTCTTCCGCGGCGAATTCCTCGACACCGGCGAGTCGCGCCGCATTGCGCGCATGTCGGGCAAGGAACTCTGGAGTGAATGGAAAGGCGCGCCGCAAACCATCCTCATTCCCGATGAACTCGACCTCGCGCGCGGCTTCAACCGCTTCTACGGCATGCCGACTGCGTATCACGCCGGCATCTACTGGGGCTTCCTCTGGCCGTTCAAACTCAATACCGACATCTGGACGGAACTGGCGTGGAGCCGCGACGGCGTCAACTTCGAGCGGCTGCCCGCGCGGCCCCGGCTCATTGACCTCGGCCCCGACGGCGCGTGGGACGACGGGATGGTGTTCGGCAGCGCGGACTGGATCGAGGTGGGCGATGAATGGTGGATGTTTTACTCCGGCTGGGACGGCCCGCATGGCGTCCCGGAACGCAACAGCGGCATCGGCCTTGTCAAGTTGCGCAAGGAAGGCTTCGTCTCCCTGCGCGGCCCGGCGGGCGGTGGCGTCGTTTGCACGCGACAGATTCGCTGGCCCGGCGGGAAACTGATCGTCAACGCCGACGCGCACGAAGGCGAACTGAAGGTGCGCGTCTCCGGCGAACGGCGAAAGCCGCTTGAGGGCTACGATTACGCCGACTGCAACACATTCACCGGAGACAGCGTCGCGCACGAGATCACGTGGAAGGAGAAGACGATGGATTCGCTCAAGGGCCAGGTCATCCGCATCGAGTTTCTGCTGAAGCGCGCGGACCTCTATGCGTTCAGAACTGCGGAGAACAACTGACATGACACAAAACCTCAATCGAACATTCCTCCTCGCGGCAGGACTATGGCTCTGCGGACTTGCAGTGGGGGTGGGCGCATTGCCGCAAGAACCGCTGGAGATCGGGCACGAACCGCAGTTCGTCTTCGACCTTTATGTGGTGGACACCACGTGGGGATTGAAGCTCAAGGGCGAGCCGGTCAAGCGCGTGCTCCATCAACCGAAAAAGCACCCGGCCAATCCGCTGATCACCGGCGATGACCCCAGTCATCTTTGGGTGTTGCGCGAGACGAACGGCCTCTTCCGCATGTGGTATCAGTCCAACGTGAAGAACCCCGATGTTGACAAGGGAAAGGACCTCTACCGGACCACGGTGGCCTACGCGGAATCCAAGGACGGCCTGCGCTGGGAGAAGCCCGCGCTTGATCTGTTCCCGGATGCCAAGGAATACCGCCTGCCGCGCAACGCAGTCATCCACCGGCTCGACGAACCGCAGTGCGAATCCCACTCGCCGCAAATCGTTGAGGTGCCGGAGAAAGACCGGCGGGGGTTCCGCTACATCATGTTTTACATCATGACCGCCACTCCGCTGAACGGCCTCCACCTCATCGGCTCGCACGATGGCATTCATTGGGACGCCAAGAGCGACATGCGCATTGCCCGGCTCTCCAGCGACACGCACAACACCATCCACTACGACCCGGCGCGCGACGAATACGTGATGTTCTGCCGCTCCAAGCACATCTACCGCGCGGCCGGCCAGACGAAGGAAATGATCAGCAGCGGCGAATCGCGCCGCGGCATGTCGCGCATGAGCAGCAAGAAACTCTGGACGGAGTGGACCGTCCGCCCGCAAACCATCCTGATGCCCGACGAGCGCGACGCTGAGCTGGGCTACAACTATTTCATGGCCATGCCCGTTCATCGTCATGCGGGCATTTGGTGGGGCCTGCTCGCGCCGTTCCTGTGGAACGATCTCTATGCGAGTGAAATCGTCTGGAGCCGCGACGGCTGGCACTTCGAGCGCTTGCCGGCACGCCAGCATCTCATCGAGTTCGGCCCCAAAGGCGCGTGGGATCACTCGATGGTCGTTGCCAGCGCACGTTGGGTCGAAGTCGGCGATGAATGGTGGCTTTACTACGCCGGTTTCGACGGCGCGCACGATGACCCCAAGGGGCGCAACGGCGCCATCGGCCTCGCGACGCTCCGCAAGGAAGGTTTCATCTCGCAGCACGGCCCGAAGACCGGCGGCGTGGTGTGCACGCGCGCGCTCTGCTGGCCCGGCGGCAAACTGCTGGTCAACGCCGACGCGCACGCGGGCGAGTTGAAGGTGCGGGTGTCGGACGAACTGAGGAAGCCGTTGCCTGGTTTCGATTACGCCGACTGCGTCGCGTTCGCCGGCAATAGCGTTGCACACCAAGTCACATGGAAAGAAAAAGCGATTGACTCGCTAAAGGGTCAGATCATCCGGCTGGAGTTTTTACTCAAGGACGCTGACCTCTACACGTTTCGCGCGACGGGAATCGAATGATGACCCGCCGTCTCCATTCATCGCCGCGACGAAGCTAACTCAAGGACGCGACGCCGCAATAGTCTGTTCCGCGCTGATGTTGTTAGGGGGAGGAGCCTCGTCTGCGAATGTGACCATCACCATCACCAAGAACAATATCGCAACTTGAATCAAGAATCTCATACGAACCTCCGGCTCACCCCTGCCCCTGAAAACCTCTTTGTCAACCCGCCGCGCCCCGCTATAATCCCCCGCATGTCCAGCCCGACACAATCCGACGGTCTCACGCCGATGATGCAGCAATACCGCCGCGTCAAACACCAGATTCCGCCCGACGCACTCCTCCTGTTCCGGCTCGGCGACTTCTACGAAATGTTTTTCGACGACGCCAAGACCGTCGCCGGTCTGCTCAACCTCACGCTGACCGCCCGCAACGGCGTCCCCATGTGCGGCATCCCGCACCACGCCGCCGAGAACTACATCGGCAAACTCCTCAAGCACGGACGCAAGATCGCCATCTGCGACCAGCTCGAAGACGCCCAACCCGGTAAACTCGTCAACCGCGACATCACCCAGATCCTCAGCCCCGGTGCGCATTTCGACGGACGCCTCCTCGACTCCACGCGCAACAACTTCCTCGCCGCCCTCTGCTCCGACGCCGGCCGGTTCGGCCTCGCCCTCGCTGACCTCACCACCGGCGATTTCAAAGTCACCGAACTGCGCGACGTCGAGCAACTCACCAACGAACTCGCCCGCGTCCGCCCTGCCGAGATCATCGTCCCCACCGAAGAACTCGAAACCCTCAAGTCACTCATCACCAGTCACCAGTCACCGATCACCAGCCTCACCCCGCACGACGGCTGGACCTTCGAGCGCGAGACCGCCTTCTTCGCGTTGCGCGACCATTTCAAGACGCAATCACTCGACGGTTTCGGCGCCGCCGACCTCACCGTCGGCATCGGCGCCGCCGGCGCGGCGTTGCACTACCTCCAGCAATCCCTCCGCCGCAACATCAGCCACATCCACCGGCTCACCGTTTACAGCGTCAGCGATTTCATGACGCTCGATGCTGTCACACAGCGCAACCTCGAACTGCTCGACAGCGCCCGCAGCGACCGCCGCCACACGCTGGTCGGCTGCGTGGACCGCACGCTCACGCCGATGGGCGCGCGGCTGTTGCGCGAGTGGCTCACGCACCCGCTCCGCGACGTTGCCGCCATCAACGCCCGCCAAAGCGTTGTCGCCACCTTCTGCGACGAACCGCACGTGCTCGCCGATTTCCGCGAACAACTCCGCGCCGTCCGCGACATGGAACGGCTCCTCGCCCGCCTCAGCACCGGCAGCGGCAACGCCCGCGACCTCGTCGCGCTCAAAGAATCCCTCGCCGCGCTGCCGAAACTGAAACATTGTCTGACCACCGCCACCGGCATGTTGGCCGAACTCGCCTCTCCAATCACCGAGCAACCCGCCCTCGGTGAACTCATCGCCCGCGCCATCGAGGACGCCCCGCCGATGGGGTCGAAGGACGGCGGCCTCATCAAACCCGGCTACAACGCCGAATTGGATGAACTCCGGCGCGCCTCGACCGACGGCAAGACTTGGATCGCCGCGCTCCAGCAACAAGAGATTGAGCGCACCGGCATTCCGTCGCTGAAAGTCCGCTACAACCAGGTCTTCGGCTACTACATCGAGATCACGAAAGCGAACCTCGCGAAAGCGCCCGCCGACTACATCCGCAAACAGACCATCGCCAACGGCGAACGTTTCATCACGCCGGAGCTGAAGGAAATGGAAGGCAAAATCCTCGGCGCCGACGAGAAAGCCCACGCGCTCGAGTTCGAGTTGTTCCAGCAGGTCCGCGCCAAGGTCGAGGAACAATCCCTCGCCATCCAACAAACCGCCGTCGCGCTCGCCCAGCTCGACGCGCTTGCCGGTTTCGCCGAACTGGCCCGCCACCAGAATTATTGCCGTCCGACCGTCAACGACGGCGACATCATCGAAATCGCCGACGGACGCCATCCCGTCCTCGAACAGACATTGATCGAAGAGCGTTTCGTCCCCAACGACTCGTGCCTCGACAACCGCGAGAACCAGGTCCTCATCATCACCGGCCCCAACATGGCCGGCAAAAGCACCTACATCCGGCAGGTCGCGCTGCTGGTGTTGCTCGCGCAAACCGGCTCCTTCATCCCCGCCGCGCGCGCCACCATCGGATTGATTGACCGCATCTTCACCCGCATCGGCGCGACCGACGACCTCAGCCGTGGCCAGAGCACCTTCCTCGTCGAGATGAACGAGACCGCCAACATCCTCAACAACGCCACCCCCCGCAGCCTCATCATCCTCGACGAGATCGGCCGCGGCACCAGCACGTTCGACGGCCTCAGCATCGCGTGGTCGGTTGCCGAGCATCTTCACAACAACGTCGGCGCCAAGACCCTTTTCGCCACGCACTACCACGAACTGACCGAGCTTTCCGCCACGCTCCCGCGCATCAAGAACTTCAACGTCGCCGTCCGCGAATGGCACGACCAAGTTGTCTTCCTCCACAAAATCCTCCCCGGCGGCACCGACAAGAGCTACGGCATCCAAGTCGCCCGTCTCGCCGGCCTGCCAAAGGAAGTGATTCAGCGTGCCAAGGAAGTCCTCAACAACCTCGAAGAAGCCGAACTCTCCGCCGAGGGCAAACCGAAGCTAGCGAAGACAAAGAAGAAGCCCAAGGTTAAAGAGTCATTGCCACAGATGTACCTGTTCGGCGGGAAGAAAGACTGAGTTTTGCTCTATGGGGTAACCCGAAGTGAATACTACTCAAGACTTATTTCAGACGTTGTCGAGTTGGGCAAAGCTATTTGAGGTGCAGAAGCGCGCGCTGTGTCATTCTATTATTGATCATTTCGACAAGCCCGTTGTGGATGTAGGCGAGATCGCTGCTCTAGCTGAAGGCTTCGTAGCCTCGGGTGACAAATGGGGCTGGCCATCACAACTGTCTCCGTTGGTCGATGTCCCGTCTACTGGTGGACCTGGGTCGCTCACGACACTTCTTTGCCCTTATCTACTTGCCGCCAATGGCTGCTTCGTACCCAAGGTTAGTGTTCCTGGCTCCACCGCTGGAGCCATTGATGTATTGAATTTGGTGCGGGGATTCCGGTGCGAGCTTAGCCAATCTGATATGTTAAGATGCTTGAAATTCGCGCGGATTGCGCATTCTTCCAACACAAGCTCATTAGCGCCGGCGGATGGCTATCTATTTGCATTGCGATCTGAAATCGGCAAGAAGTCCATTCCAGCGTTAGTCATCGCCAGTCTCCTCTCCAAGAAAATGGCCGTTTCATGTGAGAAGGCTGTAGTGGACGTGCGCTGCCGGCATACCGGAAATCTTGGAATTGACAGGATGACTTGTATTCTCAATTCGCGTTTGTTTGCTACGGTAGCGAAAAACATCGGCATTGAGTTGTGTTGTGTCGTTACAGATATTGATGAACTTAGGATTCCCTTCATCGGCCGAAGTGAAAGCCTATTTGCTTTGGAGAGGTTGCTTTCCGTAAGACATTTTTGTGACTTGGATATTTGGCTGCTGGGGCATCTAAGAACTTGCATTCAGATAGCTGCAGAGGCATTAGTGACAGCCAAGCTGGTGGAGAAAACAGAAGAAGCAACTGCCCGCATCGAAACAAGCCTACTGAGTGGAAAGGTGAAAGAGGTGTTCCTTACGCATCTTCGCGCACAGGGGGCACAGGAAGGCAGCCTCGAAGAGTTACTGAGCAGTTACGCATCGCATCCGCGGGAGGCGATTGTTGCAGATCGAACAGGTTATCTGCAGCAGATTGACATCGAAAAACTTTGCCGCATTCTCCGATCGATAAATGGGAGCCGACCGAATCAGAACGACCGTGTTGGCTTCCAACTCTTGAAAAGAAAGGGCGACGCTGTAAAGGCAGGTGATCCCATTATTTCACTCCGAAGCGATGGAAGTGTTGTGCCGAATGAGTTACACGGAGCAAAGATTGAAGTCCTAAGGGCTATGTTGATAGGAGAGCAGCCGACCTCACCCCCCGATGGCGAAGTGATTGCGGTTGTGCGCCTTTTATGAAAGGATAACTGTAATGAGTGAGTATTCATGCTTTTTTCACCCACAACAGAAGGGCGACCGTCTTGACGCCCAGTGCAAGATTTGCGGTCGAGAATTCAACTTTCCCCTCAAACATCCACCACGTAGCATCGATGCCAAGAAGGTTATTGGTGTGTTGGGTCGCGGGTTTTATAGTGCAGTCTTCATAACGCAACATTCAATTCTGCCTTCGAAATTTGCAGTTAAGGTAATTCCCAAAGCGACCTACGCACCGGTGGCTGAAGGCGGATATGGGAAAAGCATTCAAGAAGAAGCAAACCTACACGCAGAGTTATCTAGCGTGAGTAGTGTGGCTGCATTGCAAGATATCGGCGAGGAAGACTTGGGTTTTGGCGGTTATTCAATACCCTGTCACTGGATGCAAATGGAGTATGTGCCAGGACCCACGCTGGAGGAGAAGATAGCGGGGTCTCCGGATGACCCGCGCGAAGTAGCACAGATTGCGTGGGATCTCCTGGATATGATCGATGCTTTTCAACAGAGACATCGGTGTCACAATGATCTTCATGGGAAGAATATTGTAGTCGCACCTCTCGACGCAGCACATGCAAGACGCGACGCCATTCACCATCGCGTGCAGGTCAAGGTTTTTG
>Ga0163200_1000373_pt1 | contig 19858 bp, 19 predicted proteins | sample PL_2010_200m_FD_113535 | JGI IMG/M metagenome (GOLD analysis project Ga0163200, IMG submission 113535) | Freshwater microbial communities from Powell Lake, British Columbia, Canada to study Microbial Dark Matter (Phase II) - PL_2010_200m | ecosystem: Environmental > Aquatic > Freshwater > Lake ... | reverse complement strand
TCATGGAGTGCCTCGAGCCATTGCAGGCGCTGCTCGAGGTCCGGCATGGGCAGCTTGTCGTAGGCCCTGCGCTGGCTGGCGTAAAGCGCGTGGAGGCGCTTGGTCTCGGCGGACTGGTCGACAAGCATGGGCAGGCTCGGCAAGGGTTGATGGGAGATTTCTAGAGTAAATGCTCTAATCTGTCAACGCAGCGTGCCGCCGGACGCGTGAGCGTGTACCGTGGCGCTCTTTCGCCGTCGTCCCTTCGAGTCGCCTGCCATGGCCCCACGTGCAAAGACCCGAGATCGCATCATCGAAGCCAGCCTGGAGCTGTTCAACGCCCAGGGTGAGCGCGCGGTGACGACCAACCACATCGCCCAGCACCTGGGCATTTCGCCTGGCAACCTGTACTACCACTTCCGCAACAAGCAGGCGATCGTCGCGGAGCTGTTCGGCGCCTACGAGCGGCGTGTCGCCGAGTTTCTCCGCCTGCCGGAGCAGCGGTCGCTGACCGTGGCCGACAAGGCGGCTTACCTGGAGGCCCTGCTCGAGGCCATGTGGCGCTATCGCTTCCTGCACCGCGACCTGGAGCACCTGCTGGCGGCCGATACGCAGCTTGCCGAGGGCTACCGCCAGTTTGCGCAGCGCTGCATGGCGCAGGCGGCAACGCTGTATCAGGGCTTTGTCGAGATCGGCGTGCTGCGCATGACCCCGGCGCAGATCGAAGCGCTGGTGGTCAATGCCTGGATCGTCCTCACGTCCTGGGTCAGTTTTCTCGGCACCGTGCGAGGCGACTCCGGCGAGCTGGACGAGGCCCAGCTGCGGCGCGGCATCTATCAATTGCTGGCCCTGGAAACCGCGTTCGTCACGGAGTCGGCGCGGGGCGAGGTCGACGCCTTGCTCGCGCGCCTCTACGTGCCGCTGGAGGCGGTGCTCGGCGCTGGCTGAACGGCGCTGCGCAGGCGTTCGCCGAGCCAGCCGGCGATGCGTCGTTCCAGGTAGTAGCGCGGCCGCAATGGCGTGCCTTCGACGAAGCCGACGTGGCCGCCGTGGCGATGCAGTTCGAGCTGGGTGCAAGGCGACAGTTCGGCCACCTCGGGAATGCTGTGGCGAAACACGAACGGGTCGTCCTCGGCCTGGATCAGCAGGGTCGGTACCGCGATGCCACCGAGGTAGTAGCGGCTCGATGCGCGTCGGTAGTAGTCGCTGGCATCGCTGAAGCCGTGCAGCGGCGCGGTGATACGGCCATCGAAGTCCCAGAATGTCCGCATGCCGTCGAGCGTGCCGAGTGCGCCGAGCGTGGCCAGGTGCTGATCGAGGCCGCGCTCGCGGAACAGACGCTGCTTGTCGCGCACGTAGGCGATCATCGCCTTCATGAAATGCGCCTGATAGACGCGTGAAAAGCCCAGGCCGATGCGGTCGGCGCACTGGTCCAGGCGAAAGGGCACCGAGACCGCGACGGCGGCGCGCACGGGGCAGTCGGCGCCGCGCTCGCCCAGGTACTTGAGCAGCACGTTGCCGCCCAGCGAATAACCCACCGCGTGTAACGCAGCCTGCGGCCGGCACGCCTGCAGGTGCTCGATGACTTCGGCCAAGTCGTCGCTGGCGCCCGAGTGGTAGGCCCGCGGCAGCAGGTTCGGCTCGCCCGAGCAGCCCCGCCAGTTGATCGCCACGCTGCTCCAGCCCTGTGCCGCGAGACGCTGCTGCAGGCCGAGCACGTAGAGCGATGCGGACGAGCCGGTCAACCCGTGCAGCACCAGCGCCAGCGGGGCCTGCGCGTCGTGCGGGCCGTGCCAGTCGAGGTCGATGAAGTCGCCATCGGCCAGCCACAGCCGCTCGCGCCGCCGCGCCAGTTGCGGTGCACGGCGGAAGAAGGGGTTCCATAGCGTCTGCAGGTGCGGCCCCGGCAGCCACCAGGCGGGATGAAACGGGAGCTCTGCGGGGGCTTGCATGGCGTTCATGGCACGAAGCTAAGCCGCCGCCGGTCGCGTCGCAAGGGCCATGCGCTCGCTGAATGCACGGCCGTGGGCAGGGCATATGCCTTTGGGGATATGGTCAAGCCTGGCGGGCCGTCCGAGAGTGTCGGCTGGCCAGAAACGCTCGGGAACACTCACGATGCCTTGCTCCTTCGATCACCTGTTGCACGCCGCCCGCCAGCAGACCGAGCCGCAGCGGTTGCTGTTCGTCTTCGCCGTGGCGGAATTGCCCGATGATGCCAGCGCCGCCGAGCGCGAACGGTTCGCCCAGGGCGGCGGCGGCTCGCTGCGCCCGGTGCTCTGCGTGGACAAGCTGCCGGAGGAGCTGGAGAGCTTCGCCGTGCTGCTGGCCGAGTCGCAACGCACCGGGCAGGCCTGGGACCTGGTGTTCGCCGCCGCGCTACCCGGCGTGGGGGGGCTGACGCCGGGCAGCGAGGATGCGCAGGCACCCCTCGAGGCGATGGTCACATCCATCGAGAGCGGCAGCGTGGGTCGCTTCGCCGCTTTCGACCGTGCCGGGCAGACGGTGGATTTCTACTAGGCGGCGTTGCGCTCCCACAGCGCGTAATACACCTTGCCGGCCTTTTTCTCGCGGTGCAGCCGCCAGTTGGCAGGCAGGCCGAGTGCCGACGGGGCCGCCTCGCTTTCGGTGTAGATCCAGGCGCGCTCGGCCAGCCAGCCCTTGCCTTCGAGCAGCTCGCAGGCCGGCAGCAGCAGGTTCTTGTTGAACGGCGGGTCGAGAAAGACCAGGTCGAACGGGGTCGCGGCCTGGGTTTCCAGATAGCGCAGGGCATCGCTCTGCAGCAGCTGGCCATTGCCACAGTTGAGCGTGTCCAGGTGCTTGCGCAGGCTGGCGATGGCATTGGCATTGGTGTCCAGCGCCAGGGCCATCCCGGCACCGCGTGACAGTGCCTCGAGATAGAGCGCGCCGCTGCCGGTGAAAGGATCCAGCACGCGCGCTCCTGACAGGTAGGGCATCAGCCAGTTGAACAGCGTCTCGCGCGCCCGGTCGGGCGTCGGCCGCAGCCCGTCGGCGTCGGGAAACGCGAAGCGCCGCGAGCGCCATTCGCCGCCGATGATGCGAAGCTGGCCCTTGCCGCCATGGGCGGAGGGGCGTACGGGTGGGTTGGCCATCAGTGCTCCGGAACTGCGCTGGGTCGTTCAGCAGGGTGGTCGGTGGGCGGCGGCAGCGGCTGCTGCGCCACGCTCGGGCCGGCGGTGACGATGACGAAGTCATCGGCGCTCAGGTACTTGCGCATTGCCTGGCTGACCTGTTCGACCGTCAGGGCCTGGACCTGCTCCATGAAGTCTTCAAGGTAGGTCAGCGGCAGGTCGTAGAAGCCGATGCTGCCCAGTTGGCCGACGATATCGGCGTTGCTCGCGGTGGACAGCGGGAAGCTTCCGGCGACCTCGCGCTTGGCGCGCTCGAGTTCCGCCTCGCTCGGCCCCTTGGCCAGGTAGTCGCGCACCAGTTGCTGAACCAGCTGCAGCGAGCCGTCGGTGAGTTCGGCGCGCGTCTGCATGCTGATCATGAAAGGCCCTGCGGCACGCATCGGGCTGAATCCCGAATAGATGCCATAGGTCAGCCCGCGCTTCTCGCGCACTTCTTCCATCAGACGCGTGCCGAAGCCGCCGCCGCCGAGAATCTGGTTGCCCAGGTACAGCGCGGCGTAGTCGGGGTTGCCACGCGCGATGCCGAGCTGGGCGAGCATCAGGTGGGTCTGGTTGGACGGGAACTCGATATGCCGTTTACCCGGTTGCGGCTCGCTCGGCGCCGCGGTCGCCGGCAGCGCCGGGCCTTGCGGAAGCGCGGCGGAGACCTGGGCCGCGGCCGCCTCGGCCTGCTCCCGGCTGAGATCGCCGACCAGCGCGATCACCAGGTTGCCGGCGGCGTAGGCGCGCTGGTGAAAGGCGCGCAGCTGCTCGGTGCTGATCGCCGGGATCGATTCGGCGGTGCCTTCGCTGGGGTGGCCGTAGGGATGGTCGCCATAGAGCTGGGCGAACAGCTCCAGGCTGGCCAGCTTGCCGGGGTTCTGCTTCTGCAGTTCGAAGCCGGCCAGCAGCTGGTTCTTGATCCGTTGCAGCGAATCCTCCGGAAAGGTCGGCTTGCCGACCACCTGGCTGAACAGTGCCAGCGCGGCGTCGCGCTTGTCCGGCGCGCTCAGGCTGCGCAGCCCGACGACACCCATGTCACGGTAGGCACCGTTGCTGAAGTCGGCGCCCAGATCCTCGAAACCGCGGGCAATGGCGCTGACGTCCTTGCCTTCGATCCCTTCGTTGAGCATCGCGTTGGTCAGCAGCGCCAGGCCAGGCGTGCCTTCGTCCTGCGCGCTGCCGGCGGCGAAGGTCAGGCGCATGTCGAACATCGGTAGCTCGGGCGCGCGCACGAAGAGCACCTTGGCGCCTTCGGCGGTCCGCCAGGTCTGGATGTCCAGATGCCGCCGCGCCAGGGGCTTGTCGCTCAGCTGTTCGAGCGTTTCCAGGCGAGGCTCGGCCGCGTCGACGGCCTTGCTGGCGTCTTCCGCCTCTTTGACCGGCGCGGTGGGCGTGCTGGCCGATTCGGCGGGCTGAGCGACCGCCAGCGGTGCGTTCGTGCCGGTCGCCTGGTCACAGGCGGACAGGCCGAGACAGGCTGCCAGCAGCAGGGCGATGGCGCCGCGCGGCCACAGGCTTGGCTTATTCATCTTGGCTTTCCTTCTGCTCGAGGCCTTGTTCCGGCAATACGTGGGCAACGCTCATTCGCGAGCGGGTGAAATAGTGGCGCGCCGCCTGCTGGATGTCCTGCGGCGTCACCGCCTCGAGTGCGGCGAGCTCGTCGTCCATCAGCCGCCAGGACAGGCCAACGGTTTCCAGCTGGCCGATGGTGGTGGCCTGCTGGGTGATCGAATCGCGCTCGTAGACCAGGCCGGCGATGACCTGCGCGCGCACCCGTTCGAGCTCATCGGGGCTCGGCGGCGTCTGCTGCAGGCGCTCGAGCTGGCGCCAGAGTCCGGCTTCGGCCGCCTCGAGATCGTGGCCCTTCTGCAGGTTGGGCGTGGCGCTGAGCACGAACAGGCTGTCGCCGCGGGTATAGGCGTCGTACCAGGCCGAGGCGCTGGTCACCAGCTCCTCGCCGCGCTCGAGGGTTTCGGCCAGGCGCGCACTGTAGCCGCCGTCGAGCAGGGCGGCGATCAGGCGCAGTGCATGTACCTGCCGCGGATTTTCCGCGGTGGACAGGCTGGGCACGTTGAAGGCCATCAGCAGGCTCGGCAGCTGCGTGCGCAGATGCAGCGTCAGGCGCCGCTCGCCGGGCTCGTCAAGCTCCAGCGGAGCCTTGGCGGTGGGAATCTCGCGGCGGGCCACCGGGCCGAAATGGCGCTCGGCCAGGGTCCTGACCTCCTCAGCGGTCACATCGCCAACCACCACGAGGGTGGCGTTGTTCGGTGCGTACCATTTCTCGTACCAGGTGCGCAGGTCGTCGACGGTCATGCGCTGCAGGTCGCTCATCCAGCCGATCGTCGGGTTGCGGTAGCCACTGGACGGGTAGGCGATCGTCTTGAAGCGCTCGAAGGCCAGCGCGCTGGGTTTGTCATCGGTGCGCAGGCGCCGTTCTTCCTTGATCACTTCGATCTCGCGCTCGAACTCCTCCGGTGGCAGGCGCAGGCTGGCCAGGCGGTCGGCCTCCAGCTCGAAGGCGACCGGCAGGCGGTCGCGGGCCAGCACCTGGTAGTAGGCGGTGTAGTCGTTGCTGGTAAAGGCGTTTTCCTCGGCACCCAGCTCGCGCAGGATGCGCGAGGCCTCGCCCGGGCCCAGCTTGGCGCTGCCCTTGAACATCATGTGCTCGACCACGTGGGACAGGCCGGTCAGCCCGGCGCTCTCGTAACTCGAGCCGACCTTGTACCAGAGCTGGGAGACGACGACCGGTGCGCGGTGGTCTTCGCGCACGATGACCTTCAGACCATTGTCGAGGAAGAATTCGTGAGTGGGCTGGCTGTCCGCGGCCGAAGCCAGCGGGACATGCAGCGCGATGAGCAGCAGTGCCGCAGCGCGGCGGAATGTCGGGAACATGCAGAAGATTCCGGATTCGATGGCGTAGACCGTGTGCCGACGCCAGCACGCGGCCATGGTACTGAGCTGCGCCGACCAGGCAAAGCCGCTGGTCGAAGCGGCCTGCCGCGGCGGCCTGTCGCGGCTCGGGCGCCTTTGGCGCAGGCGCTCGGGTAGGTGCTAGGATAAGCCCCCGTCCGGCCGGCGGCGTGGCTGCCGGCGTAACGCCCCCTTGAGAATACCGTCTGCATGTTTGGTTCAAACGACGACAAGAAGACGCCGGCCGAGGCCGGCGAAAAGAAAGGGCTGTTCGGCTGGTTGCGCAAGAAGCCGCAGACGCCTGCCGCCGAGCCGCCGGCGACCGAACCGCCGGAAGAGAGCCAGCCACTGGCCGATGAGCCCGACCGCGAAGCCGAGCAAACGGAGCGCGAGCAACTGGCCGAGGCGCACGAAGCGCCGGTGCATGAGCCCGCCCCTGAGCCGGTCGAGCCGCCCTCGGTGCAGCTCCCCGAGCCCGAGCCTGTACCGAGTGCCGAGCCCACGCAGCCGACCGCTGCTGCGCCGGAGCCCGCTGCGCCGACCCGGCTGGGCTTCTTCGCCCGTTTGCGCCAGGGCCTGTCCAAGACCAGCGCCAGCATCGGCGAGGGCATGGCCAGTCTGTTCCTTGGCAAGAAGGCGATCGATGACGACCTGCTCGAAGAGCTGGAAACACGCCTGCTGACCGCCGACGTCGGCGTCGAGGCAACTGGCGCGATCATGCAGAACCTGACCCGCCGGGTCTCGCGCAAGGAGCTGGCCGACAGCGGTGCGCTGTATCGCGCGCTGCAGGAAGAACTCGCCGGGCTGCTGCGCCCGGTCGAGCAGCCGCTGGTCGTCGATGGCGCCAAGCAGCCCTACGTGATCCTCGTGGTCGGGGTGAACGGCGTCGGCAAGACCACCACCATCGGCAAGCTTGCCAAGAAGCTGCAGAACGAAGGCAAGAAGGTCATGCTCGCCGCCGGCGATACCTTCCGCGCCGCGGCAGTCGAGCAGCTGCAGGTCTGGGGCGAGCGCAACCGTATTTCGGTGATTGCCCAGCATACCGGCGCCGATTCCGCCTCGGTCATCTTCGATGCGGTGCAGGCGGCCAAGGCGCGCGGCATCGACGTGCTGATCGCCGATACCGCCGGTCGTCTGCATACCAAGGACAACCTCATGGAGGAGCTGAAGAAGGTGCGCCGGGTGATCGGCAAGCTGGACGAGACCGCGCCCCATGAAGTGCTGCTGGTACTCGATGCCGGCACCGGGCAAAACGCGATCAACCAGACCCGTCAGTTCAACCAGGCGGTCGAGCTCAGTGGCATCGCCCTGACCAAGCTCGACGGCACGGCCAAGGGCGGCGTGATCTTCGCGCTGGCCAAGCAGTTCGGCACGCCGATCCGCTACATCGGCGTCGGTGAAGGGATCGACGACCTGCGCACCTTCGAGGCCGATGCCTTCGTCAAGGCTCTGTTCGGTCAGGACGAGCGATGATCCGCTTCGAACAGGTCGGCAAGCGCTATCCCAACGGCCACGTCGGGCTGCATGAGCTGTCGTTCCATGTGCAGCGGGGCGAGTTCCTTTTCGTGACCGGGCATTCCGGCGCGGGCAAGAGCACCTTGCTGCGTCTGTTGCTGGCCATGGAGCGCCCGACCAGCGGCAAGCTGCTGCTGGCCGGGCAGGATCTGTCGCGCATCACCACCGCGCAGATCCCCTTTCTGCGCCGGCAGATCGGCGTGGTGTTCCAGAATCATCAGTTGCTGTTCGATCGCACGGTGTTCGACAACGTCGCCCTGCCGCTGCAGATTCTCGGGCTGAACAAGCGCGAGATCGGCCAGCGGGTGATGACCGCGCTCGAGCGCGTCAGCCTCAAGGACAAGGCGCTGCAGTTTCCCGCGGATCTCTCCACCGGCCAGCAACAGCGCGTCGGCATCGCCCGCGCGGTGGTGCACCGGCCGGCGCTGCTGCTGGCCGACGAACCGACCGGTAACCTCGATCCGCGTCTGGCGGCGGAAATCATGGGTGTGTTCGAGGACATCAACCGTCTCGGTACCACCGTGCTGATCGCCAGCCACGACCTGGCCCTGATCGCGCGCATGCGTCACCGCATGCTGACCCTGCAACGTGGTCGCCTGATCGGCGACGGGGAGGCCGGCCGATGAGCGCATCCCGCAAGAACGACACCAAAGCCAACCCGAGCACGGCCGAGCGTGTCGGTGGCTCGGTCAAGAAAGTCGAAGCGAAACACGACGAGCCGGATTTCAAGACGCTGTTCCATGCCTGGCTGGAGAGCCACCGCGCCAGCCTCGTCGATAGCCTGGGGCGCCTGCTCAAGCAGCCGATCGGCAGTTTTTTCACCTGCCTGGTCATGGCCGTCGCGCTGAGCCTGCCGATGGGCCTGGCGTTGCTGCTCGACAACGTCGAGCGGCTGGGCGGCTCCTGGCAGCGCGCCGCGCAGATTTCGGTGTTCCTCAAGCTGGATGTCGACGCCGCCGCGGGCGAGCGCCTGCGCGACGAGATCGCCGCGATGCCGGACGTGGCTGAGGCGCAGTGGATCAGTCGTGACGCCGCGCTCGAGGAATTCCAGCAGCTGTCGGGTATCGGCGAGGCGCTCAGGGAGCTGCCGGATAATCCGCTGCCCGGCTCGGTGCTGGTGACGCCGAAGGAAATCGACAAGGAAAAGCTCGAGGCCCTGCGCCAGAGCCTGGCCGAGCTGCCTGGCGTCGAACAGGCGCAGCTCGATCTGCTCTGGGTCGAGCGGCTGACGGCGATCCTCAAGCTCGGCGACCGCTTCGTCTTTGGTCTGACCCTGTTGTTGGTGGCCACGCTGCTGCTGGTGATCGGCAATACCATCCGCCTGCATATCGAGAACCGTCGCACCGAGATCGAGGTGGTCAAGCTCGTCGGTGGGACCGATGGTTACGTGCGTCGACCGTTTCTCTACATGGGGGCGATCTACGGCCTGGGCGCCGGGCTGATCGCGTGGGGCCTGCTGGCCTACGGCCTGGGCTGGCTGAACGAGGCGGTGGTGCGGCTCGCCGGGCTCTACGGCAGCGATTTCGGCCTGGCCGGCGTGCCCGCCGGCGACGCGCTGTCGCTGGTGGTCGGTGCCGTGCTGCTGGGCTACATCGGCGCCTGGCTGGCGGTCGCGCGGCACCTCAGCGAGCTGGCGCCGCGGTAGGCTAATTTTATGTTTTGAAAGGCCTTTTTCAGGGGGTTGTGGGAACTTATCCACAGCCCTTGCAGTCATAGGGCCCAGTGCTACACTGCAGCAGCTTCACATCTGGAGGAACTGCATGACAACTTCTCTGCAACCTGTTCACGCCCTGGTCCCGGGAGCCAATCTCGAGGCCTACGTGCAGACCGTAAACAGCCTGCCGCTGCTTACCGTCGAGCAGGAGCGCGAGCTGGCTGAGCGCCTCTTCTATCATCAGGACCTCGAGGCCGCTCGGCAGATGGTCCTTGCGCACCTGCGCATCGTCGTCCACATCGCTCGCAGCTACTCGGGCTACGGGCTGGCCCAGGCCGACCTGATCCAGGAAGGCAACGTCGGACTGATGAAAGCGGTCAAGCGCTTCAATCCCGAGATGGGCGTGCGTCTGGTGTCCTTCGCGGTGCACTGGATCAAGGCCGAGATCCACGAATTCATCCTGCGTAACTGGCGCATCGTCAAGGTCGCCACGACCAAGGCGCAGCGCAAGCTGTTCTTCAACCTGCGCAGCCAGAAAAAGCGCCTGGCCTGGCTCAGCAATGACGAGGTCAACCGCGTCGCTGACAGCCTGGGAGTCGAACCGCGCGAGGTGCGCGAGATGGAAGGCCGTCTCAGCGGTCACGACATGGCCTTCGACCCGCTGGACGATGCGGACGATGACAGCGCCTACCAGTCGCCGTCCCACTACCTCGAAGACCAGCGCTACGACCCGGCGCGCCAGCTCGAGGACGCCGACTGGAGCGACAGCTCTTCGGCCAGCCTGCACGAAGCGCTGGAAGGCCTGGACGAGCGTAGCCGCGACATCCTCCAGCAGCGCTGGCTGAGCGAGGAGAAGGCGACGCTGCATGATCTGGCCGCCAAGTACAACGTCTCCGCCGAGCGTATTCGTCAGCTTGAAAAGAACGCGATGAACAAGCTCAAGGGCTGCATCCAGGCCTGAGATTGCGGCAACGACCAGAACGCGGAGCCTGCCCTGTGCAGGCTCCGCGTTTTCGTTTCCGTGGTTCGGCGTGCGCCGTGTTGCTCAATCCGGCGTGGCGCTGGCGATCGCGGCCTGCAGGGTATCGAGCAGCTGCGCGCTGCTGATCGGCTTGTGCAGCCAGAACAGGTGCGCGGCCGGAGCGGACACCTCGACCTGTGCCGCTGCCGAGATCACCACGACCGGCAGGGCCGTTAGCGCCGGGTTGGCGCGGATCTCCTCGAGAAACTGCCGGCCGCTGCCATCGGGCAGGTGCAGATCGAGCGTCATCGCCTGATAGGGAACCTTGGCCAGGCACTCGCGGGCCTGTTCCAGGCTCTGTACGCGGTCGACCGCATAGCCCCCCTCGCTGAGCATCAGGTGCAGCAGGCGGCCGGTGTCGGGCTCATCCTCGACAACCAGCAGGCGCGGGCGATCACCTTGCTCCGGCGATTCGCTGGCCATTGCCGGCTGAATCGGCAGCTCGAACCAGAAGGTCGAGCCGCGGCCCTCCTCGCTGTCGAAACCTACGCTGCCGCCCATGCGCTCGACGAGCTCTTTGGTAATCGCCAGGCCGAGCCCGGTGCCGGCCTTGGTACGGCTGTCGGAAGAGTCCGCCTGGGCGAACTTGGTGAAGACCTGGCTGCGAAAGCTGTCCGGGATGCCAGGGCCCTGGTCGGTTACGCAGACGCGGATACGGCCGTCGCCGTGCCGGGTATGCACGCGGACCTCGCCGCCCTGATGGGTGAATTTGATGGCATTGGACAGCAGGTTGCTCAGCACCTGCTGCAGGCGCAGGCCGTCGACCCAGACGCGCACGTCCGGCACCGGCTCGAGCGTACAGCGCACCCCGTGCTGTTCGGCGAAGCCCTGAGTGCTGGTCAGCGCCTCTTCGAGCAGTTGCGGCAGGCGATGTTCGCGCAGGTCGAAGGTCATCTTGCCGGCGGCGATCTTCTCCATGTCCAGCAGATCGTTGATCAGGTGGCCGAGGCGCACGCTGTTACGGTAGGCGATCTCCAGCATCTGCTGCATGGCCGGAGGCGCCTTGCCGAGTGCGCCGCCGTTGATCAGGCCGAGCGCGCCGGTAATGGAGGTCAGTGGCGTACGCAGCTCGTGGCTGACCGTCGAGACGAACTCATTCTTCAGTTGCTCGATGCGTTTGCGTTCGGTCAGGTCCATCACGGTGCCGGTGATGCGCTGGGCCTGGCCATCGGCATCGCGCTGGATATAGCCACGCAGCAGCACCGGAACGATACGCCCGCTCTTGTGCTGCAGGCGCAGTTCGTCGGTGAAATGATCGATCTGCGACAGCATCGTCCTGGCCAGCCGTGCACGCTCGTGGGGCAGGTCTTCGGCAACCACGAAGCGCTCCCACAGCCGCAGGTCGCAGGGGAATTCCTCGGCACGGTAACCGAGCATCTCCCAGGCGCGTGCGGAGGCGTACAGCGTGCCGGCCTCCAGATTGAGGTCCCAGAGGCCGTCATTGCTGCCCTTCAGGGCGAGTGAAAGGCGCTCTTCGCTCAGCCGCAGGTCGTGTTTGCTGCGCCGGATCGTTTGCGTCATGCGCTCGGCCAGCGCCTTGGCACGGCGGTGACGCAGCGCCAGCGAGGCGGTGAGAAAAAACAGCAACAGGCTCATGCCGATGCTGAGCAGCACCAGCGTGCCCCAGTTGCCGTGAAAGCGTGCGTCGAATTCCGGCAGGCTGGTCATGCGCAGCGTCCACACCTGGCCATAGGCCCGCAGCTGCTGCAGCTCGCTGTATTGCCCGAGCACCGGAGCGCGGCCTTCGTCGGAGGCGAAGATACGCTTCTCGGGCTGCTCGCCCTGGCCCGCATAGATGTTCAGCTGCAGCGGCAGGTCCATGTTGCGCAGGATGCCGTTGACCAGATTGCCGACGCGATAAGGGCTGTAGACGAAGCCCTTGAGCGCCTGCATACGCTGCTCTGGGCTGCCCAGCGGCATGCCCTGCTGATAGACCGGCACGTAGAGCAACACACCGGCCTGAGTCTTGCCGTGGGTTTCCTGGACCAGCGTGACCTTGTCGGTGATGCTCGTCAGGCCTTGCTCGGCCGCGCGCTGCATGGCCTGGCGGCGTGCCGGGTCGGAATACATGTCGAAGCCCAGCGCGGCGCGATTGCGTGCGGTGAGCGGTTCCAGGTAGACGATCGAGGTGTATAGCGGTCGTTGTCCGGGCGGGTGAACGGCGTACTCGGCAAGCCCTTCTTGCTGCACCCGACGCTCGTGCGCCTCCAGCTCCTCGGGGAGGATCGCACGGCTGAAGCCGACCCCCTGGATACCGGGATAATGATCGGCCAGCTGCAGGCGCTGCACATAGAGACGCCACTGCTCGCGGCTGACCGTGCCGCTCGCATCGAACAGCCCGGCGCCGCCGAGCAGGATTTGTTCGTGATCGAGCAGGCGCTTGCGAATGGACTCGGTGACCTTTTCGCTGAGCATATGGAACTGCTGGCGTGCTGCGCGCACTTCGCGGTTCTGGAAATGCTGAAACAGCACCAGCTGGACCAACAGCGTGAAAACCAGCACCAGCCAGGCAACGCCGTTGCGCCAGTCGAACAACTGCTTGAGGCCCGGTATCGGGCTTGGATCGATGGCAGGGTCGCTCATGGCCTTCACTGCTGGGCGCCGCTGGGCGCGAGGGATTACGGCTCGATCATGGCCCGCTCCACGGGGTCGGGGACACGTCAGCGTGGCGGTGCCACCTAGCTTACCCGCGGTCCCGGGCCATTGATACCGGCGTTACGAGCAATGCTGGCGTTCATGCTGGCCATAGGGCATGAGTTCGCGTTGCCAGTCGATCGCCTCGGCGGCGCAGGGGCGCGCCAGGCCGAAGCCCTGGCCGTAATCGCAGTGCTGCTCGAGGAGGAAGCGCGCCTGTCCGGCCTGCTCGATGCCCTCGGCGACCACCTTCAGCCCCAGGTTGTGCGCCAGGCCGATCACTGAACGGGTGATCGCGGCATCCTCGCGGTCATCCGGCAGGCCGGAGACGAAGCCCTGGTCAATCTTCAGCTTGTGCACGTTCATGCGCTTGAGCCGCAGCAGCGAGGAGTAGCCGGTGCCGAAGTCGTCGATGGCCAGCCGCACCCCGAGTTGTCGCAAGCGGTGCAGGAGCTCGATGGCGGCGTCCGGATCCTGCATCACGGCGCTCTCGGTGATTTCGAGTTCGAGATAGCGGGCTTCCAGGCCGGTTTCAGCCAGCGTCGTGGCGACCTGCAGGTCGAGCTCGCCAAGGCCGAACAGGCGGCTGGAAATGTTCACCGCAACGAACTCGACGGGGCGACCCTGGGCACGCCACTGGCGCATCTGTCGGCAGGCCTGCTCCAGCACCCAGCGGTCGATGGCTCCGATCAGACCGTTTTCCTCGGCCATCGGAATGAACAGTGCGGGCGACACATGGCCGTGCTGCGGGTGTTCCCAGCGCACCAGCGCCTCGAACCCCTGAATGCGGCCGGTGGCCAGATGATAGATCGGCTGGTAGTGCACGCGTAGCTGGTGCTGCTCGAGGGCCTGGCGCAGGGCGGTGGCCAGCTCGACGCGCTGTTGCGCCAGGCTGGTCAGCTCCTGACTGTAGAACGCGTAGGTCGAGCGTCCGCTGCCCTTGGCCTTGAACAGCGCCGAGTCGCCGTTGCGCATCAGCTGCTCGACGTCGCGGACGTCGTTGGGGTATTGCACGATGCCGATGCTGGCGCTGGTGAACAGGTTGCGCTGCTGCAGCTCGAACGGCAGGTTGAGCGCATCGAGCACATGCAAGGCGAGGGCGGCGGCCTGGTCGGCACTGCAGTCTTCATGAAGGATGGCGAATTCATCGCCGCCCAGTCGCGCCAGCGTCATGCCGGGCTGGACGAATTCCTCCAGGCGGCGCGCCACGGCCTGCAGCAGGGCATCGCCGAGGTTGTGGCCGAGGCTTTCGTTGATGTCCTTGAAATGGTCCAGGTCGATCAGCAGCAGCGCGCCGCTGCGCCGACTCGCCCGGGCGCGCTCCAAACTCTGCGTTGCCCGCTCGCTGAACAGCAGGCGGTTGGGCAGCCGGACCAGCGGATCGTAGTGCGCCAGCTGGTCGAGCTCGTCCTGCGAGCGCTTGAGTGCGGACAGGTCGGAGAACACCGCAACGAAGTGGCTGATCTGGCCGGCTTCGTCATAGATGCAGCGCAGGTTCTGCCACTGCGGGTACACCTCGCCGCTCTTGCGCCGGTTCCAGATCTCGCCGCTCCAGGCGCCGTCCTTCTGCAGGATCCGCCACATCTCGCGGTAGAAATTGGGGTCGTGCTTGCCCGAAGCGAACAGCCGGGGTGTCTTGCCCAGTACCTCCTCGATGGAATAGCCGGTGATGCGGCTGAATGCGGGGTTCACATGGATGATGTGCTGGCGATGGTCGGTGACCAGCACGCCCTCGAGGGTGCTGTCGAACACCGCGGCCGCCTGGCGCAGGCTGCATTCCTTCAGGCGCAGCGCCTTCTGCTCTGCGGCCAGGCGCCCCAGGTGACGGCGTTCGAGCACATAGAGCATGCAGCTGGTCAGCACAATGAACAGCGTGCCCTTGCCGAGCTGCCAGAGGTAGGCGCTATCGTCGTCCTGCAGCAGCCAATGCAGCAGCGGGTCGCTGAACAGCAGCCAGAGCATGGAGAGTGCGAAATAGCCGAGGCTGAGCCGCAGCAGATGCTTGTTCATCTTCAAAACCGGTCACCGGTACTTCATGAAGGCCCCGCCCGGCGGGACACGCAGCGGCCCGAGCGGCCGTGCAAACGGCACAATGATAGATGGATTTTCAATGAACTGCGTCACGCCTTTCTTGCCGTCGGTCATCCATCGGCTGGGTCAAGGCGTCGCAGGTAGTCGCTACCGCCTAGCTGGCGAACCTGCTGGCGGATCCAACTGGCCCGGCGCTCGATGTAGCGGGTCGGCCGGCTGGCGTTCCAGCTGCGCGGGTTGGGCAGCACGGCGGCGAGCAGGCTGGCCTGGCGTGCCGACAGATAGGGCGCCCCGCGGCCGAAATGTTGGCGCGCGGCTGCTTCGGCGCCAAAGATGCCGTCGCCCCATTCAACACTGTTGAGATAGACCTCGAGAATGCGCTGCTTCGGCCACAGCAGCTCGATCAGCGCCGTGAACCAGGCCTCCAGGCCCTTTCGCAACCAACTGCGGCCCGACCAGAGAAACAGGTTTTTGGCCACCTGCTGGCTCAATGTGCTGGCTCCGCGTAGCGAGCCGCCGGCCTGGTTGTGCTGCAGGGCCGCATGGATCGCGGCGAAGTCAAAGCCCCAGTGCTCGGCGAACTTCTGATCCTCGGCGGCGATCACCGCCATCTTCAGGTCGTCCGGCAGTTCTTTCCAGGGTCGCCACTGGCGCTCCAGGTCGATGCTCGGCCCGGAAACCCATGACTGCACCTTGCGCTCGATCATCAGCGCCGTGACCGGCGGGGCCACCCAGCGCAGCGCGAGCACCAGCAAGGCCGATAGCGCGGCGGACCAGAACAGCAGCTTGAGTAGGCGGTGCAGGAGGGAGCGAAGCATGGGCGCTTGGTCGGCGGCGGGAGGAGCGGGCATTATAGCGGCCTCCTCGGCCCGCTCACGTTGCCTGTCATGATTCGTCCGTTCCTGCTGATCTCTGCCTTCTATGGACTGACCGGCGTCGCCCTTGGCGCGTTTGCCGCGCATGGTCTGCACGCCCGGCTGACTGCCGAATACCTGGCGGTATTTCAGACCGCCGTGCTCTACCAACTGGTCCATGCGCTGGCGCTGCTCGGCGTCGCGCTGCTGACACGCTACCTGCCGGGGCGTTTGCCGGTTGCAGCCGGCTGGTCGTTCGCCGTCGGCGTGTTGCTGTTCTCCGGTAGCCTCTATCTGCTGACCCTGACCGGAGTAGGCAAGCTCGGCATCGTCACGCCCATCGGGGGCGTCGCCTTCATGGTGGGCTGGTTCTGCCTGCTGCTGGCCGGCTGGCGGCTCCGCTAGCCGGCCAGCAACAGCCCGGCGCCTTTGCCTTGGTCGTGGATGAGGTTCGGGCTAGAATGCCCGACCCCCAATCGATGGCGGCGATCCCCATGCAGATTCACTTGAATGGCGAACCCTACGAGCTGCCCGACGACCAGAGCGTCGCCGATCTGCTCGAGCGGCTGGAGCTGAGCGGTCGCCGGCTTGCAGTGGAACTGAATCTGGACATCGTTCCGCGTAGCGAGCACGGCACAACGCGCCTGAAGGCAGGTGACCGCGTCGAAGTGGTCCATGCCATCGGCGGCGGTTGAGCGCCGCGCAGCCCGCAGTCCCGGCGACCCAGTCGCTTCCCGCAACGTCCGAACGAGGAATTCCCGATGAGCGCAGTTGCGCACGACAAGCCCTTTATCCTGGCCGGCCGGACCTATGAATCGCGTCTGCTGGTCGGTACCGGCAAGTACAAGGACCTGGAAGAGACCCGCACCGCGATCGAGGCGTCCGGCGCCGAAATCGTCACCGTGGCGGTGCGCCGCACCAACATCGGCCAGAACCCGGGCGAGCCGAACCTGCTCGACGTCATTTCGCCGGAGCGCTACACCATCCTGCCGAACACTGCCGGTTGCTATACCGCCGAAGAGGCGGTGCGGACCTGCCGCCTGGCGCGCGAGCTGCTCGATGGGCACAAGCTGGTCAAGCTGGAAGTGCTGGCCGACCAGAAGACCCTGTTCCCCAACGTCATCGAGACCCTCAAGGCCGCCGAGGTGCTGGTCAAGGACGGCTTCGACGTCATGGTCTATACCAGCGACGACCCGATCATCGCGCGCCAGCTCGCCGAGATGGGCTGCATCGCGGTGATGCCGCTGGCCGGCCTGATCGGCACCGGGCTGGGCATCTGCAATCCGTACAACCTGCGCATCATCCTCGAAGAGGCGACCGTACCGGTCCTTGTCGATGCCGGTGTCGGCACCGCTTCGGACGCCACCATCGCCATGGAACTCGGCTGCGAAGCGGTGCTGATGAACAGCGCCATCGCCCATGCGCAGAACCCGGTGTTGATGGCGCGTGCGATGAAGCATGCGATCGAGGCGGGGCGTCTGGCCTATCTCGCCGGACGCATGCCGAAGAAGCTCTATGCCAGCGCCTCGTCGCCGCTGGAAGGGCTGATCCGCTGACCCCTCGGCGGTGCGTGCGCACTGCCGATGCTTGACCCTGAAGCCGACTGTGGAGTCGGCTTCGTTCATTTCAGGATGCCGTTCATGACCGATGAAACCCAACAGGCGCAGCAACCGGCTGACGCTGCGCCGCGCATGCGCACCATCAAGAGCTTTGTGATGCGAGCCGGGCGCACCACCCTCGGCCAGCAGCGCGGCCTGGAGCTGGGTTGGCCCAGGTTCGGCCTGGAGCTGAACGACGGCCGGCTCGACTTCGACCAGGTATTCGGACGTCAGGCCCCGCGGACCTTCGAGATCGGTTTCGGCATGGGGCACTCGACCCTGGAAATGGCGGCGGCAGCGCCCGATCAGGACTTCATCGGCGTCGAGGTGCACAAGCCGGGTGTCGGTGCGCTGCTCAGCGGACTTCTGTCACAAAATCTGCAAAACGTGCGGATCTACAGTTGCGATGCGCTGGAAGTGCTGCGTGAATGCGTCGCCGACGCCAGCCTGGATCGGGTGCTGTTGTTCTTTCCCGACCCCTGGCACAAGAGCCGTCACCACAAGCGGCGCATCGTGCAGCCGGCATTTGCCGAGCTGGTGCGGCAAAAGCTGAAGATCGGTGGCGTGCTGCACATGGCTACCGACTGGGAGCCCTATGCCGAGCACATGCTTGAGGTGATGATGGCTGCGCCCGGCTACCGCAACCTGGCCGAGGACGGCCGTTACGTGCCACGCCCGCCGGAGCGCCCGATCACCAAGTTCGAGCGGCGCGGTGAGCGACTGGGGCATGGCGTCTGGGACCTAAAGTTCCAGCGCTGCGAATGATCGACCACAGCCGCCGGAGAAGCGGTGCAGGCGGGGCCATGTCCTCGTCGCCAATCCAACACTTAGGCCACGGACGGCAGCTGGTGCCCGCAGGGTAGCGCTCGGTCGTCCGATCCACAGGGAGAAGACGATGAACGCAAAGTTGGGAGTGCTGCTGCTGGCCGCCTGTGCCGCTTCGTCGGCGTATGCCAAGGTCGACGCCACGCAGGCGGCCCGCCTGGGCACGGATCTTACCCCGCTCGGCGCCGAGCGAGCCGGTAATGCCAGCGGTACCATTCCGCCGTGGAGCGGTGGCGTGACAGCACCGGCCGGCTACCAGCCGGGCATGCATCACCCCGATCCGTTCGCCAGCGATACACCGCTCTATCGCGTCGATCAGAGCAACCTGAACGAATATGCCGAGCTGCTTCCGGCCGGGCTGCGCGATCTGCTCGAGCGTCATCCCGACTTCTACCTGCGCGTATTTCCCACTCGGCGAAGCGCTGCGGCGCCGCAGCGCATCTATGATGCGACCCGCTTCAATGCGCAGAGCGCCGAGCTGATCGCCAACGGTAACGGCATCAAGGGCGCGGCATCGGGCATCCCCTTCCCGCTGCCGCAGGACGGCATGGAGGTGATCTGGAACCACATCCTGCATTACAAGGGCGACCAGACCCACATGATCAACAACCAGGCGGTGGTGATCGGCGGCAAGGCGTCCTATATCAAGCGCGATCGCCACGTCTATTACGTCTACAACCGTGACGGCATGACGCAGGGCGAGCTGAACAACACGCTGCTGTATTACAAGTATCGCGTCACCGCACCTTCGAAGCTGTCCGGCACCGCACTGGTGGTCCAGGATCCGGTCGATCAGGTGCTGACCATCCGCAAGGCCTGGCGCTACAGCCCGGGCGACCGCCGTGTTCGCCGCCTGCCTTCGCTGGCCTACGACTCGCCGCAGCCGGACACCAGCGGCCTGGCAACCGCCGATGTGGTGGATTCCTTCAATGGCGCCCCCGATCGCTACGAATGGACCCTGCTCGGCAAACGCGAAATGCTGGTGCCCTACAACAGTTATGCGGTGCACCAGAAGGGCATCGCCTATGACGATATCGTGCGGCCGGGCACGCTCAATCCCGAGCTGCTGCGTTACGAGCGGCACCGCGTCTGGGTGGTCGAGGCGACCCTGCGCACCGGGTTCAGCCATTCCTACGACAAACGCCGGTTCTACATCGACGAGGACAGCTGGGCGATCCTCGCGGCCGACCTGTACAACGAGAAGGGCGAACTGATCGGCCTGCAGGAAAGCCATCCGATCAGCTATTACGAGGTGCCGATGTTCAACAGCACGCTGGAGACGCTGTATCACCTCAAGGATGGCAATTATTTCGTCGATGGCCTGGACAACAACGAACCCATGTACGACTTCGACGTGCGACTGACGCCGCGCGACTTCTCGCCGCAGGCACTGCGCCGCGGGCTCTGACCCTCAGCAGGCTGCCGCGTGGGCCGGACGCTGGCGTGCGGTGTGGCGCGGCCGAACGGGCATCGAGGCATCCGGGGCGGTCTCCAGCCGAGCCCGGGCATGCCGTCAGCCGCGACACCCCGCGGCTTGATGCCCGTCAACACCTTCGCTGCCGGGCCGCGGGACGATGCACCACAGCGTTCGCATCGCCCGCGAGCGAGCCAGCAGGAGGACAGCGATCATGTTCAAGCCCGGCCAGGTGGAAGTCAGCCAGTTACCCTCCGAGACCGTTCCCGGTTATCAGCTAACGCTCGACTAC
>Ga0163200_1000369_pt1 | contig 19926 bp, 15 predicted proteins | sample PL_2010_200m_FD_113535 | JGI IMG/M metagenome (GOLD analysis project Ga0163200, IMG submission 113535) | Freshwater microbial communities from Powell Lake, British Columbia, Canada to study Microbial Dark Matter (Phase II) - PL_2010_200m | ecosystem: Environmental > Aquatic > Freshwater > Lake ... | reverse complement strand
GCATCACGTCGCGCCGGCCACCCAGGCCGCCGGCCATCGGGTAACCGCCACTGATACATTTGCCGAAGACGGTTAAATCGGTTTTGACGCCAAAATAACCTTGCGCCCCGCCCAACCCCAGCCGAAAGCCGGTGACGACCTCGTCGAAGATCAGCGGGATGCCGTATTGCGTGGCGAGGTCGCGCAGCCCCTGGAGGAAGCCCGGCGCCGGCGGCACGCAGTTCATGTTGCCAGCCACGGGCTCGACGATGATGCAGGCGACCTGCTCGCCCTTCTCCTCGAGCGTGGCCTGGACTTCGGCCAGATCGTTGTAGGCCAGGGTCAGGGTGTGCTTGGCGAAGTCCGCCGGCACGCCGGCCGAGCTCGGCACGCCCTGGGTCAGGGCACCGGAGCCAGCCTTGACCAGCAGGCTGTCGGAGTGGCCGTGGTAGCAGCCTTCGAACTTGATGATCGCGTCGCGCCCGGTGTAGCCACGGGCCAGGCGGATGGCGCTCATGGTCGCCTCGGTGCCGGAGCTGACCATGCGCACCATCTCCATCGACGGCACCAGCGCGCAAACGCGCTCGGCCATCGCCGTTTCCATCGCAGTCGGCGCGCCATAGGACAGGCCATGGTCGAGTTGCCGGCGTACGGCATCGAGGACTTGTGGGTGGCTGTGACCGAGGATCGCCGGCCCCCAGGAACCGACGTAATCCACATAGCGCTTGTCGTCCTCGTCGATGACATAGGCGCCCTCGGCATGCTTGAGAAACAGCGGCGTGCCGCCAACGCTGCGGAAAGCACGAACCGGCGAGTTCACGCCGCCGGGGATGTGGGTCTGGGCCTGGTTGAAAAGCGCTTCGGAACGGGACATGCGGGGCCTCGCGGAAAACAGCGGCGGTGATGACCGCCGTGGATGGTCAGATGGATTCGAACAACTGGCTGAACGCGCGCGCGCGGCGCTCGACCTCGGCGGCCGAGTCGGCGGCGAACAGCGCATGGATGACCGCCACCAGGCTGGCGCCGGCAGCGATGAGGGATGTGGCGTTATCCAGGGTGACGCCGCCGATGGCGACGATCGGCAGGTGCAGCCGGCGGCGAGCCTGCTCGAGCAGGGCGAGATCGGCGCCAGGCGCACCCGGCTTTGTGCGTGAGTCGAAGAAGCGGCCGAAGGCGACATAGCTGGCGCCTTCGCTGGCCGCCTGCTCGGCGAGCTCCAGGCGCGCATGGCAGGTCGCGCCGATGACCGCCTGGCGGCCGAGCAGGGCTCGTGCTGCCGACAGCGAGCCATCGTCCTGGCCCAGGTGCAGGCCGACGCCCAGGCGTGCGGCAAGCTCGGCGTCATCGTTGATGATCAGCTCGGCGCCGTAGCGTTCGCAGAGCGCCTGCAGCGCCTGAGCCTCGCGCAAACGGCGCTGTTCTTCAGGCGACTTGTCGCGGTACTGCAGCAGCCGTGCGCCGCCGCGCAGCGCCGCCTCGGCGTAGGGCAGCAGGCGACCGTCGGCAAGCAGATGGCTGTCGGTGATGGCATAGAGGCCACGAAGCGTTTTCATTATGGGCTGCCTCACTCCAGATCCAGCGGCAGGCGCCGCGGGATGTACTGCCCACGCCCCGGCGCTTCGGCATCGCGCAGCGTGCGCCAGGTGTAGTCGAGTGCGCTGCGCACGGCTCCGGCGACATCCTGGCCGAGCGCCAGGCGGCCGGCCAGGGCGCTGGCCAGCGTGCAGCCGGAGCCGTGATAGCTGCCCGGCAGACGCGCGCAGGTGAAGTCGTGACGGCTGCCATCACGACTGTAGAGCCGGTTGTGCACTTCATGTTCGTCGCCATGGCCGCCAGTGATCAGCAGGTGCTCGATGTGCGGCAACAGCCGCTCGGCGCATTCGTCTGCCGTGCCCTCGGGCAGCTCGGCGAGAATGCGCGCTTCGGGCAGGTTTGGTGTGGCAATGGTCGACGCCGGGAACAGCCGCTCGCGCAGGGCATAGCCGACTTCGTCCTTGCCCAGCGAGCCGCCGCCGCCGGCGCGCAGCACCGGGTCGCAGACCAGTGGCACGCCAGGCAGACGGCGCATGATCTCGAGCACCGTTTCGACCATTTCCACCGATCCGAGCATGCCGAGCTTGACCGCCGCGACCGGCAGGTCGGCGATGATCGCCTCGGCCTGGGCCAGCACCCAGGCGCGATCCAGTACGCGAAAATCGGAAACGTCGACGGTGTCCTGCACGGTCAGCGCGGTGACCGCCGGTGCAGCGTGGCACTGCTGCGCCAGCAGCGCCTCGATGTCGGCCTGCAGGCCGGCGCCGCCGACCGGGTCATGGCCGGACAGGCAGAGAACGACGGGGCGCGACGTGGGGGTGGTCATGCGGCTGTTTTCCTGCGCTGGGCCGCGCCGCACCGGCAAAGCATGCCTGCGCTGGCGGGCGGGGACTGACATGGCGCGAGAGCTTATCATCAAACCCCGCTGGCCGGTCGCGGGCTGGCGATGTGCCGCAACACCGGCGGCGGTAGTCTGAGCCTACCTGGTGGCGAAAAACGTCCGTCCGTCCCGACGGGTTTTTCGTGATTCCACTTTGATAACTGCGGCGCTAATGTCACACCCTGTTGTTCGACCAGCCCGCCGAGAGGCCTCATGGGACGTCTGTTGTTGTTCATCTTCCTGCTCGGCTTGCTGTCGACGCCGGCCGTGGCGGTCGAATTCGACGAGCATGTCGGTCGTCTGCCGCTCGGCCACCATCTGCAGGTGTTCGAGGACCCCAGCGGAAAGGCCGACATCACCGAGGTGAGCGCCCTGCCTGACGAACGGTTCACGGCCAACGAGCGGCCGGTGCTCAATGCCGGCTACTCGCGCTCGGCCTTCTGGCTGCGGCTGGACCTGACCTACCGTCCCGAGGTGGCCGACAGCGCGCGGCGCTGGCTGCTGGAGCTGGCCTATCCTCCGCTGGATGACATCCAGCTCTTCGTCCCGGCGGCCGAGGGCGGCTATCGCCTGGCCTGGCGAACCGGCGACACCCACCCGTTCGACAGTCGGCAGTTCCGCCAGGCCGACTACCTGTTCGCACTCGATCTGCAGCCGGCGCAGCCGCAGCGCGTCTACCTGCGCGTGCAAAGCCAGGGATCGGTGCAGGTGCCGCTGACCCTCTGGACCGAAAACGCCTATCTCGAACAGCAGCCAGGCCGGATCTACGTGCTCGGGCTGATCTACGGCGTGCTGCTGGTGATGCTGGTGTACAACCTGTTCGTCTACCTCAGCATCCGCGACATCAGCTACCTCTATTACATCGCCTACATCGCTGCCTTTGGTCTCTATCAGGTGTCAGTCAACGGCGCCGGCGTACAGTACTTCTGGCCCGACAACCCGCACTGGGCGAACCTCGCCACACCCCTGCTGATCGGCGCCGCGGGCTTGTTCGGCTGCCAGTTCACCCGCAGCTTCCTGCAGACCGATCGGCACAGCCCGTGGATCGATCGCCTGCTGATCCTGATGATGGCCATGGCGGCGGTGGTCATGGCGCTCGCGGTGTGGGTCGACTACAGCCTGTCGCTGCGTGCGGCGACATTGCTGGCCCTGCTGTTCACGCTCGTGGTATTCGCCGCGGGCATCGCCGCCTGGGTCCGCGGCATGCGCATGGCACGCTATTTCGTCATCGCCTGGAGTGCGCTGCTCGTCGGCGGGCAGATCAACACCCTGATGGTGCTGGGCTACCTGCCGCACAGCTTCTTCACCATGTACGCCAGCCAGATCGGCTCGGCGATCGAAGTGGCGCTGCTTTCCCTCGCCCTGGCCGACCGTATCAATACGCTGCGCGATGAGCGCACGGCGATCCTCGAGGCGACCGGCGCCGAGCTGGCCTCGCTCAACCGCCAGCTGGCCGAAAGCAACCGCCTCAAGGACGAGTTCCTCTCGACCGTCAGCCATGAGCTGCGCACGCCGATGATGGGCGTGACCGGGGCCCTGCAGCTGCTGCCCGAAGCCGATAGCGCCGAGGAGCGCGAGCAGTTCCAGGGCATTGCCGAAGGCTCGGCCGCCACCATGCTGGGCATGATCGACGACCTGCTGCTGCTCTGCGAGCTGCGCGCCAACCGGGTATCGCCACGGTCGATGGTGTTCTCCCTGCGTGCGCTCGGCGACGGGCTGCGGCAGCGATTCGAGGGCTTGGCCCAGGCCAAGGGGCTGATCCTGCGAGTCGAATGCGATGCGCGCCTGGACGAGACGCTCGTCGGTGACGAAGAGCGCATCCGGCAATGCCTGACCCGCCTGCTGGACAACGCCATCAAGTTCACCGACCACGGCGGTGTGACCCTGCGCCTGGTCTGTCTGGCCGAGCAGGGCGAGGCGTTGTCGGTGCGTCTGGAGGTGATCGACAGCGGGATCGGTTTCGCCGCGGCAGAGGGTGACGGGCTGGTCTACGAGCATTTCCGCCAGCTCGACGGCTCGCTGACCCGACGCCATGGCGGCCTGGGTATCGGCCTGGCGATCAGCAGCCTGCTGGCCAGGGTGCTGGGCGGGCAGCTCGAACATCGCTCGAGCCCGGGCGCCGGCAGTTGCTTCGCCCTCAGCCTGAGCCTGCCGCGTAGCGCCGTGGCCTGCGGTGCCGAGCGCTGCAACGAGCGGGTCGCCTGAGACGCGAGGCGCATCCGCCAGCGGGGATCGCCGGGCGCTTTGGCCGAAACCTCGCTTCAGCCCTCTCGGTGATCGTGCTTCACTCATCTGGTCGCCCCGGTCGATCAAGAGGAGCCCGCCATGTTGCCCAACGCCTGCGCCGAAACCCACGAGGTCACCAACCAGGTGCCGCCACTGGACGGGGCCAACCTCTACCGCCTCGACGTGCCGTTGCAACAGTGGGTCGCGCGCTTCGGCGGCGGCTGGGCCGAGCAGCGGCTGGACGCCTACGGCGCGCTCGCCGGTGGGCCGCTGATGGGCGCCGGCTTTCTCGCCAACGAGAACAAACCGGTGCTGCGCAGTCATGACCGCTACGGCCATCGCATCGACCAGGTCGACTTCCACTCGGCCTACCACGAGCTGATGCGCTGCGCCGTCGAGCACGGCATCCCCTCGCTGCCCTGGGCCAACCCCCAGCCCGGTGCGCAGGTCGCGCGCGCCGGCCTGATGTACCTGCACAATCAGGCCGAGGCCGGCACCAGCTGCCCTCTGACCATGACCTACGCCAGCGTGCCGGCGCTGCGCCTGCAGCCAGACCTTGCCGAGCGCTGGCTGCCGAAGATCCTTGCTACCGAATATGACCCGCGCAACGTGCCGATGGAGGACAAGGCCGGTGTCACCATCGGCATGGCGATGACCGAGAAGCAAGGCGGCACCGACGTGCGCGCCAACACCACCCGCGCCTTGCCGCTCGGTGCCGGTGGACCGGGGCAGGCCTACGAACTGGTCGGCCACAAGTGGTTCTGCTCGGCGCCGATGTGCGACGCCTTCCTGACCCTGGCGCAGACCGACAGGGGCCTGTCCTGCTTCCTGCTGCCGCGCCATCGCCCGGACGGCACGCGCAATGCGTTCCAGATCCAGCGCCTGAAGAACAAGCTCGGCAACTGGGCCAACGCCTCCAGCGAAGTGGAGTTTCGCGGCGCGCTGGCCTGGATGGTCGGCGACGAGGGCCGCGGCGTGCCGACCATCATCGAGATGGTCGCCTCGACCCGTTTCGACTGCATGATCGGCTCCAGCTCCCTCATGCGCCAGGCGCTGACCCAGGCGCTGCACCATTGCCGGCATCGGCTGGTCGGCGGCCGCGCATTGCTCGACCAGCCGCTGATGCAGAACGTGCTCGCCGACCTGGCGCTGGAGAGTGAAGCGGCGCTGGCGCTGACCCTGCGCATGGGGCACGCACTGGACAACCGGGCCGACGAGGCCCAGGACAAGTTCGCCCGCCTGGTCACCGCGGTGGGCAAGTACTGGATCTGCAAACGCGCCCCGGAAATGATCGCCGAGGCCAGCGAGTGCCTGGGTGGTGCCGGCTACGTCGAGGAAACCATCCTGCCGCGCCTCTACCGCGAGGCGCCGGTCAACTCCATCTGGGAGGGCTCGGGTAACGTGCAATGCCTGGACGTGCTGCGCGCACTGTCGAAGGAGGCCGGTGTGCTCGACGTCTTCTTCGCCGAGCTCGGTGACGGCCAGGGCGACCGCGATCTGGCGGCGCATATCGCCCGCCTCAAGCGCGACCTGCACGACACCGACGACATCCAATACCGCGCCCGCCAGCTCACCGAAGACATGGCCATCGCACTGCAGGCCAAGCTACTGCTCGAAGCCGGCAACAGCGCCGTGAGCGACGCCTTCATCGCCAGCCGCCTGGCCACCAGCCGCCGTGCCTACGGCACCCTGCCGCGCGGCATCGCACTGCCGCCAATCCTCGACCGCTCCAGCCCGGACTGACCGACCGGCAGGCGCGGTAGATTGCGGCGATAGGGATTTTCCATTGCCCATCAGACGCTTACGATTGGAGTGTTCCCCGCAGGCGCGGGGATGAACCGGCCATCGGGGATGCTGCGACGCCAACGAGCAGGTGTTCCCCGCAGGCGCGGGGATGAACCGGTATAGAGGCGAACGCCGACTGCGCCGTCGAAGTGTTCCCCGCAGGCGCGGGGATGAACCGGCGGGCGTCTACCTGACCGAAGTCGGCACCGAGTGTTCCCCGCAGGCGCGGGGATGAACCGGCTGAGAACGAGAGGCTGCGCGGGTTGTTGCAGTGTTCCCCGCAGGCGCGGGGATGAACCGGTGACCACGACGGCCACTTCGTTGCCGGCCTCGTGTTCCCCGCAGGCGCGGGGATGAACCGCTCAGCGGGATATCAGCCACTACCTGATGCACGTGTTCCCCGCAGGCGCGGGGATGAACCGGCCCTGGATAGCCCGGCCACAGTTCCAGCTGCGTGTTCCCCGCAGGCGCGGGGATGAACCGACGAGTACGTGATGATCAACCCGTTTACCTTGGTGTTCCCCGCAGGCGCGGGGATGAACCGCTGACGGGCCTATAGTCACGAGTTTCCTTGGCATACATGAAAACTTTACCTGTTCGCACGTCCAGTATTCCGCCATGGCGCGGCAAGCCGTTAGGCTGCGATATCAAATGGCTACCTTAGGTCTTGCCAGCAAACGGGTGAGACACGCTTTCAGGGAGATAGAAAGTGACGGTCCCATCTTTCTTTGCTTATTGGGGAAAGGCATCCGCGCAGGGTGAGAGTGGCGAGCGCTTTCACCTTTTGCCTTTTCATTCCCTTGATGTGGCGGCCTGCGGCCAGACTCTGATTAAGCTGCCGCATTTTTCCCTGCAGCCTTTGGCTCGTGAGCTGGGCTGGCCGCTGAGCCAGGTCGAATCGCTGTTCGTGCTGTTCCTGGCACTGCATGACCTGGGTAAGTTTGCCCGATCCTTCCAGGGGCTAGTTACCGGCCTTTCCCCCGATTTAGTTCCGGCAGACCGTGACAAGCCCTATACGAAGCGACACGACACCCTGGGCTGGATGCTCTGGCGCGAGGATTTTGCGAGCGAATCAGAGACTGCGTTCTTGCCAGATGCCTCTCATGAGTTCTGGGGTGTTTGGCTACGTGCAGTGGTCGGTCATCACGGCAAGCCTCCGCAGGAGCATGAGTCAGGTGGCCTGATCGCGTTCGACGCGAGCGAACACTTTCTGCGCTCGGACCGGCGCGCTGCACACGCCTTCGTTGACGAACTCGCGAGCTGGCTGTGCCCGAGAGAAATCCCGCCCCCCGAACGTAAACAACTGGTGGTGTTGAAGCGGCACGCCTGGCGGCTGGCAGGCTTGTCGGTCCTCGCGGATTGGTTGGGCTCCAATCAGGTGCACTTCCCCTACCGAAGCGGCCCGACGGTCCTGACTGACTACTGGCTGCATGCCCAGCAACAGGCGCGGGAGGCTGTAACCTCCGCTGGGCTGGAGTGGCACGCGATTCGCCACTGGCCCCATCCGCAGCAACTGTTCGATTACCTCACCGATCCGACCCCATTGCAGCAGTACGCCGCTACGGTCGAGCTAGAAGGCGGGCCTCAGCTGTTCCTGTTGGAAGACGTGACGGGCGCGGGAAAGACCGAGGCTGCACTGATCCTCAGTCAGCGCCTCATGCAGAACGGTTTGGCGCACGGCCTGTATTTCGCGCTGCCGAGCATGGCCACCGCCAACCAGATGTACCAGCGGGTCGGAAGTGTCTACCGGCGCCTTTATGCTCCAGGCGCGCTTCCATCGCTCGTTCTGTCCCATGGGGCCCGGCAACTGGTCGAAGGCTATCGGCAAAGCGTGTTGCATGCTTCCGACCAACCGGACGACGGCCGCTATAAGTCAGATGAAGGAACGGCCAGCGCGCAATGCAATGCATGGCTTGCCGACAACCGCAAGAAGGCTTTGCTGGCCGATGTGGGTGTCGGCACGCTCGATCAGGCGCTGCTGGCCGTCTTGCCCGCTCGGCACCAATCGCTGCGGCTCCTGGGCCTGGCGGGCAAGGTCTTGCTGGTCGACGAGGTGCACGCCTACGACCCGTACATGTTGTCGCTACTAAAAAATCTGTTGATTGCTCATGCCCGTCAGTGTGGCAGCGTGATCCTGCTCTCGGCGACGCTGCCGCTCGATGTTCGGAACCAGTTGTTGCAAGCCTATCGTTCAGGGCTGGGATGCGGCGATGGAGAAGATCTGGGCGACGCGCGTTATCCATTGGCCGTGCAGGCCGGCCAGAAGTTGCACAGCTACGCCTGCGCAACGCGGCCCCAGGTGCGTCGGAAAGTTCAGGTCAGTGCATTGCATGACGAGGAATCGGTACTGGCTCTCATCGCTGAGCAAGCGCGGGCGGGCCGCTGCATTGCCTGGATTCGCAACACCGTGAGCGATGCGCGCCGTGCGCACGCCCTGCTGACCGAACGGATGCAGGCTTCGGACGTGATGCTGTTCCACAGCCGCTACGCGATGGGCGATCGCCTGGATATCGAAAATGCCGTGCTGGCCCGTTTCGGCAAGCACTCGTCGGCTGCGCAGCGCAAAGGCAGAGTGCTGGTCGGCACCCAAGTGCTTGAGCAGAGTCTCGATTTCGACGTCGATCTGATGGTGTCCGATCTCGCCCCCATTGATCTCGTGATTCAACGTGCCGGGCGTTTGCAGCGGCACGCACGGCAGGCTAATGGCGATCCGGCAGCCGACGGTGTCGAGCAACGTGCCGCGCCGATGCTGTATCTGCTGACACCTGAACCCGTCGATGAACCGAAGGCCGATTGGTACGCCTCGATGTTTCCCAAGGGCTGCTTCGTCTATCCGGACGCCGGAAAGCTATGGCTCGGCGCACGAGCGTTGTTGGCGGCCGGCCACCTCGTCACGCCGGGCGAAGCGGGGCAGGCCGGTGCTGTGCGGGAGTTGGTCGAGGCGGTGTATGGCGTGGATGAACAGTCCGTGCCCGAGGCGCTGCAAAAGTCCAGTCGGGATCAGATTGGCGAAGGCATGGCGATGCAAAGCCAGGCGCACTTCAACGCCTTGAAGCTGGACATGGGGTACTGCATCGACAGCAGTGCGCGCTGGTATGAGGACAATCAAGTGCCAACCCGGCTTGGCGATGAAACCCAGACGCTTTATCTCGCCCTCTGGCGCGACGGAGAGTTGCAGCCGCTGTGCGACTCCGGGTTGTACTGCTGGGAGCGCTCGGCCGTAAACGTCCGGGCGGAGCAGGCGCGTGCGCTGGCTCCGGATTGGCAGCAGCGCTTCGGTGGCGCGGTGGAGCGTCTGCGAAAGGGCTACAGGTTGCTCGAGGAGCCGGCATTCGTCTTGCCGCTGGCTGCGGAGGGCGGGGCGTTGATAGCCAAGGTTTTGGATGCGCGCGGCCGGTTGGTCGAGATGCGCTATGACCGGGAAAGCGGGCTGAGTTGGTAGGGCGTCCTTGCCCGACGCCCCGCATTGGCGGGGAACTGGTTGAAGAGCAACCATCAAGCCGGTTCATTCCTTCGAGGGAAGGCGGCAACGCATCTTAGCGGGCTGCGAGGCAGTTTTGGAGTGCAAGAGATGGTTTAAGAAAAAACAGCAAGCCTTGTGGTTTTTACTTTTGGCTGCTTTACTGCCTCCTGTCAAACCTTGGGGAGGTCGGTATGAGTGCGGCTATGGCACTGATTGCGCAGGCGGTAGAGAACTATGGGGTGACTGGTGGGCTGGGTTGATGGGGTTTCTACTGCTGCTAATTCTGTCTCGTGTCAAGCGTGTTCGGATCTTCATTCAGGTCGACAAGGAGTGAGTCGTGAATTTGTTGCTTAATCGTTGGTTGAAGGCTTCGGGCCGCTCCGAGAAGGTCAATAGCATTTCAGTTGCTGAGCTGGGCGAAGTGAATTGGTGTGAGCTAGTAACGGAACGACCCGACTTCCGCGGCGCGCTGTATCAGTTCCTGATCGGCTTGCTGCAAACCGCCTATGCACCGCAAGACCTGCAGGAATGGCGCGATCGCTACGCAAATCCGCCAAGCCGGGATGAGCTGGAAGCCGCGTTTGGACCCTATCGCCATGCCTTTTTGCTGGGAAACGATGGCCCGGCGTTCATGCAGGATCTTGCACTGCCGGACGAAGCCAATCAGCTGCCGGTGCTGGAGCTGCTGATCGATGCGGGGTCGTCCAGCAACCTGTACTTCAACAAGCCGGCAGCCGATCACGGGCTATGCGAGCACTGCTTCGCTCAGGCCGTGTTGACCCTCCAACTGAACGCACCGGCCGGTGGTCGCGGCGTGCGTACCTCGCTTCGCGGTGGCGGCCCGCTGACTACCTTGCTGCGTCCGGCGGATGAGCAGGCCAGTCTCTGGCAAAAACTCTGGCTGAACGTGATACCGCAGGACGCGCTCGGTTACCCGCCCATCACATCCCTGAGCGATGTGCTGCCTTGGCTGGCACCGACGCGTACCAGCGATGACAAGGGCGGGGCGGATACGCCACCCGAGTCGGTCCATCCGCTGCAGGCGTACTGGGGCATGCCGCGTCGGATCCGGTTAGATCAGTCCACGGTAGGTCAGGGCGACTGCGCGATATGCGCTGCCAAGGATGTGCGGCTGATCCATCACTACCGAACCCGGCATGGGGGCACCAACTACACGGGCAATTGGATGCATCCGTTGACGCCCTATCACCTCGACGCAAAGGGCGAGAAGCCGCCGATTTCCTGCAAAGGACATCAGGCAGGACGGGGTTATCGCGATTGGTTGGGGTTGGTGCTGGGCAACGAAGACCACCAGCCGGATGCGGCGCTTGCGGTTTCCCGTTTTAACGCCCGGCCTGGCATGCCGCGGGTGCGCCTGTGGTGCTTCGGCTTCTCAATGTCGAACATGAAGGCGCTCTGCTGGTACGACAGCATGTTGCCGGTGCATTCCATTGGTACAGATGTGCTGCGCGACTTCACCAAGAGCGTCAAGCGGCTGCTCGACTCCGCCGAGTCGATGGCGAGCGCGCTGCACAAGCAAGTCAAGGCTGCCTGGTTTCGTCGCCCAGGCGATACCGGTAGCGAGCCTGCGGTGCTGCAAAGCTTCTGGCAGGCCACCGAACCCACCTTCTATCACCTGCTGAACGAGCTTGCCGCGCTGGACTTCGAAGGCGACAGGAAAGTCGTTCCTGTGTACCGCCGCTGGTTGCGAGACACCCGGCAACAGGTGCTGGCGCTATTCGATCATTGGGTGCTCAGCGGCCCGCTCGAGGATCAGGACATGCAGCGCATCGTGAAAGCGCGCGCCGACCTTGCCAAGGAGCTCAATGCAGGCAAGGCCATGAAGCCGCTATGGGAAATCGTCAACCGGTATGACAGGGAGCCGGCATGAGGCCAAGAAAGCTGAAGTTGAATGACGCGCAGCAGCATTGGGTGCGCGACTGGTGGCGCGCGTTGCAACCCCGAGGCGAAGGCGACGCACCCTTGCCAGGTCCGCTCTGGACGATGGGGCGTGGCGAGCGTGCCCAATTGCGCCGGTGCGCGGATGTGGACGAATTGCTTGGGCATGCCTCCACGCTGCTGTTAGCTGAACGTCTGATCGCCTTGGACGAGGGCGGCTGCTTGCCCGATGAGCCTTACAGCTATGAACGGCTGGCTTGGATCGCTGGTGTGCTGGCGATGGTCAAGAATGACGCCCGCGACGGCAAGAGCCTGGCGTGGCGCCTTGGTCATGGCGCCGGGCACGATCGGCCGAAGATGAGTGAGTTGCGCTTCAAAGCGATGCAGCGCAGCCCTGGCGTACCCGACCTTTTTCGCCACTGGCGCAGGGCCGTGCAGCTGGCCGATCGCGACGTGGACGTGGCGAGGCTGGCCGACGATCTGCTCAGCTGGCAGATCGAGCTGGGGCACTCGACTGTTCGCGCCAGCGATGGCGTCAAGTTTCGCTGGGCCTGCGATTACTACCTGAGCGCCCGGGATCGGGCTGCCATCGATCAAACCGAATCCAACAAGGAGATTGCTCAATGACCCGATTCGTCCAACTGCACCTGCTCACCTCCTATCCGCCTTCCAACCTCAACCGCGATGACTTGGGCAATCCGAAAACCGCGCGTCTGGGTGGCGTCGAACGGCTGCGGGTTTCTTCGCAAAGCCTCAAGCGCGCCTGGCGCACCTCAGAGCTGTTTCAACAGGCCTTGGCCGGCAATATCGGGACGCGAACCAAGCGGCTAGGGGTGGAAGCATTCGATGCGCTGATTGCCGCAGGTGTCGGCGAGAAGCAGGCGAAGGAATGGGCCGGACAGATGGCTAAGGTCTACGGGGCGGTGAAGAAGGACAACCCGCTGGAGATCGAGCAACTGGTCCACATTGCACCGCAGGAGCGGGCTACGCTCGATGCGCTGGTTGCTACCCTGGCGCGGGAAAAGCGCGGCCCCAGCGATGAAGAGCTCGATGCGCTGCTGCATGCCCAGACTGCAGTGGACATCGCCATGTTCGGCCGCATGCTCGCCGCGAAAACCGAGTTCAACGGCGAGGCGGCCGTGCAGGTGGCCCATGCCATCGGCGTGCATGCCTCGGCCGTCGAGGATGACTATTTCACCGCCGTTGACGACCTCAACAGCACTGACCCAGGTGCCGCGCATATCGGTGAGTCCGGTTTCGCCGCCGCTGTCTTTTATCAATACCTGTGTATCGACCGGGACCTCCTGAAGAGAAATCTCGGCGGCGACGAGGCACTGACGCAAAAGGCGCTGCGGGCCCTCGCCCAGGCGGCCCTGACCGTTGGACCCAACGGCAAACAAAACAGCTTCGCCAGCCGGGCTTATGCCCATTTCGGCCTGGCGGAGAAAGGCAGCCAACAGCCGCGTTCGCTTTCGCTCGCGTTCGTCAAGCCGGTCAGCGGAGGCGATTACGCCAGCGAAGCGGTGACGGTGCTCGAGCGCGTGCGTGCCAACATGGACAAGGTCTACGGCGCCTGTGCCGACAGCCACAACCAGTTCAACGTGCTGGCCGGGGAGGGTTCGGTCGCTGACTTCCTCGATTTCGTCGCAGCGGAGTGAACATGGCGGACTATCTGCTGTTGCGTCTGTACGGCCCGTTGGCGAGCTGGGGCGAAATTGCGGTGGGCGAGTCGCGGCACTCGGCGGTGCATCCGTCGCGCTCCGCCTTGCTGGGCCTGCTCGGCGCGGCGTTAGGCATCGAGCGTACCGACGAGGCCGGTCAGCGCGCGTTGATCGAGGGTTACCGTTTCGGGATCAGGCTCGAATGTACCGGATCGCCAATGCGCGACTATCACACGGTCCAGGTCGGCGTCCCGCCGCGCAAGTTCCGCTTTCGCTCGCGGCGTCAGGAGCTGTCCGCGGCCAAGGTCGAGACCATTCTTTCGGCTCGGGAGTACCGCTGCGACAGCCTCGCGCTGGTGGCAGTGGAAGCCTTGCCGAGCGCGCCCGTCGATCTCGATGCCCTCGCTCAAGCGCTGCGTGAGCCGAGCTTTTCCCTCTATATCGGGCGCAAATCCTGCCCTTTGGCATTGCCGCTGCTACCACGAAAGGTAGCGGCCGCCAGTGTGCGTGAGGCGCTGGATACCGCGGAGTTTCCGTCGCTTCTGGGGCTGCTGGATCAGGATGCCGCGCAGGTCTGGCCGTCCCGGCAAGACCGTCAATATCTCCGCCCCGGGCAGATTCGCTATTACTGGGAGGACGGCATGGAGGCAGGAATGAAAGCCAGCTTCGACAGTTGGCGGCACGACCAGCCGCTGTCGCGCAGCCGCTGGCAATTCGCCCCGCGGCGTGAATGGGTGGCCTTGAGCGGAGGAGAGCAGGGATGACTCATTATTTTTCCTGTGCGCGATTGCTCGCCACGCCGCGCCAGGATGATTGGCTGCGTGATCTGGCTCGCCATGGCGAACCCTATCGTGACCATGCCCTGATCTGGCGTTTGTTTCCCGGCGATGGAATGCCGCGCGATTTCGTTTTTCGGCATCTTGAGGATGAGCGCAGCTTCTATGTGGTCTCGGCCCGCCCACCTGTTCCGAACTCCGACCTGTTTCAAGTGCAGACCAAGCCCTATGCACCACTGCTGGAATGTGGCGAGTGGGTGCGCTTCGACCTGCGCGCCAATCCCACGATCAGTGTTCGTCGTGAAGACGGACGTTCCCGGCGACATGATGTGCTGATGCATGCCAAGCGCAGCGTGCCTTCTGACCAGCGTGATCAGTTGGCTCAGGTGCTCGAGACGGCAGGCAAGGATTGGCTATTGGCACGTGCCGAACAGTGGGGATTGGCGGTGCGCGAAGACAGCGTTCTGCAGAGCGGCTACCGCCAGCAGCGGCTTCGGCGAAAAGGCAAAGGCATCGAGTACTCCAGCCTGGATTACCAGGGCATGGCCAAGGTGATCGATCCGGACCGACTGACCAAGGCGCTGCTCGAAGGGGTTGGACACAGCAAAGGGTTCGGCTGCGGCTTGTTGCTTGTCAGGCGGGTCTAACAACCTATATCAGGGAAGAATTCATGAAAGCCAAACTCCAGGTCCTCGACCAGCAGATCGGCGCCACAACCAAGGACGGCATCGAGTACATCAACATCACCGACATTGCCCGCTTCAAGAACAATGAGCGGACGGACATCATCATCGGTAACTGGCTGCGTAATCGAAATACCGTCGAGTTCCTCGGCATCTGGGAGCAACTCAACAACCCAGCGTTTAAACCCATCGAATTCGATGGGTTTAGAAAACAGGCCGGCCTCAACAGCTTCACCCTGACGCCCAAGCAATGGATCGAGCAGACCGGCGCCATCGGGCTGATCTCCCGGGCCGGGCGCTACGGTGGCACCTTCGCCCAGAAGGACATCGCCTTCGAGTTCGCCAGCTGGATCTCGGTGGAGTTCAAGCTCTACCTCATCAAGGAATTCCAGCGCCTCAAGGAGCAGGAGTTCCAGCAGCTGGGCTGGGATATCCGGCGCAACCTGGCCAAGGTCAATTACCTGATCCACACCGATGCCATTCGGGAGAACCTGATCCCGGACACCCTGATGCCACAGCAGACCAGCCAGGTCTACGCCAGCGAGGCGGACCTGCTCAACGTGGCGCTGTTCGGCGTCACCGCGCGTGAGTGGCGGGACGCCAACCCGGCGCTCAAGGGCAACATCCGCGACCACGCCAATGTGCATCAGCTGGTTTGCCTGGCCAACCTGGAGTCAATGAATGCGCATTTCATCGAGCAGGGCCTGAGCCAGGCCGAGCGGCTCAAGAGGTTGAACGAACTCGCCATCCGGCAGATGCGTGTCCTGGTTGCGCGGTTGTCAGCAGGCGAGGTCGAGTGACATGGCTTCGACCCTGTTGCCCCCGCTCAAGCCGCTGCCCATGAAGGACCGCATCTCCATGGTGTTCGTTTACTACGGGCAAATCGACGTGCTCGATGGGGCCTTCGTGGTGATCGACAAGAACGGCGTGCGCAAGCACATACCGGTTGGCTCGGTGGCCTGCATCATGCTCGAACCGGGCACGCGCATCTCCCACGCGGCGGTGAACCTGGCGGCGACCGTCGGTACCTTGCTGGTCTGGGTCGGCGAATCAGGCGTGCGACTGTACTCCAGCGGTCAACCCGGTGGTGCGCGGGCCGATCGCCTGCTCTACCAGGCCAAGCTGGCGCTGGATGACGACCTGCGGCTCAAGGTGGTACGCAAGATGTACGAGGTGCGCTTCGGCGAACCGGCGCCCGCCAGGCGTAGTGTCGAGCAGTTGCGCGGCATCGAGGGTGCACGGGTGCGTGGCACCTACAAGCTGCTGGCGCAGCAGTACAAGGTGAACTGGCATGCGCGCAACTATGACCGCAACCAGTGGGACGCCGCTGATATACCCAACCGTTGCCTATCCGCCGCTACTGCCTGCTTGTATGGCATCACCGAAGCAGCAGTGCTGGCCGCAGGCTATGCGCCAGCGGTGGGCTTCATTCATACCGGCAAGCCGCTGTCGTTCGTCTACGACATTGCCGACCTGTTCAAATTTGAAACCGTGGTGCCATTGGCTTTTCGCATCGCCGCCAAGTCACCGGCTGAGCCTGAACGAGAGGTGCGGATTGCATGCCGCGACCTGTTCCGCTCGGACAAACTGCTCGGGCGCATCATCCCGCTGATCGAGGAAGTACTCGCCGCTGGGGGCATCAACCCGCCCGAAGCGCCGCCAGAATCCGTTCCGCCGGCCATTCCCAATCCGGACAGCCACGGCGACGTCGGCCACAGGGCGAAGTAATGACCTTTCTCGTCGTCGTTACCGAAAACGTACCGCCGCGCCTGCGCGGGCGGCTGGCGATCTGGCTGTTGGAAGTCCGGGCAGGTGTCTACATCGGCGATGTCTCGAAGCGCACCCGCGAGATGATCTGGCAGCACCTCGAAGCCGGATTCGAGGACGGCAATGTCGTCATGGCCTGGGCCAGCAAGAGTGAATCCGGCTACGACTTTCAAACGCTCGGCCCCAACCGCCGCGAACCCATCGACTACGACGGCCTTAGATTGGTCGCTTTCCAGCCGCCGCAACCCCCTGATCTTTAACAAAAGAACTCGGTAGATTTTTCGTGGCCGATTTTCTTCTTGTAGGACAATCGGTTACGTTTGGTGCGTTCCCCGCAGGCGCGGGGATGAACCGGTTGATCTGGGTAACTTCGGGTGGGAGTCCCGGCGTTCCCCGCAGGCGCGGGGATGAACCGCCCGCGCCCTACGGGCGCTTGCGCCGCTTCGCGCGTTCCCCGCAGGCGCGGGGATGAACCGCTGGCAATCTGAGCTAGATCCTGCGTCACCAGCGCGTTCCCCGCAGGCGCGGGGATGAACCGCTGTTCGACGTCGGACGCATCAGACGGGTCGAGCGTTCCCCGCAGGCGCGGGGATGAACCGTCGACAGCTGATGCAGAGCTGACCGGCACCAAGCGTTCCCCGCAGGCGCGGGGATGAACCGTCGTTGACGACTTCGGCAAGGGGGAATCGCGCGCGTTCCCCGCAGGCGCGGGGATGAACCGACTCGCCGTGCCTGGAGCTGCTCGACAAGATGGCGTTCCCCGCAGGCGCGGGGATGAACCGAGTTCGACGCGATGACCACTGAAGAGAAGGTTGCGTTCCCCGCAGGCGCGGGGATGAACCGCCTCGCTTGATGGCCTGCTCGACATCGGCAAGGCGTTCCCCGCAGGCGCGGGGATGAACCGCCCTTGGCGTCTCCGACTGCGCCTGGTGGCCTGCGTTCCCCGCAGGCGCGGGGATGAACCGGCCCGGAACTGATGGTTTCGGGGCCTGCCCGCGCGTTCCCCGCAGGCGCGGGGATGAACCGGCTGCACCGTCATCCAGTCAGCCCAATATGCTGCGTTCCCCGCAGGCGCGGGGATGAACCGGCTGCACCGTCATCCAGTCAGCCCAATATGCTGCGTTCCCCGCAGGCGCGGGGATGAACCCGCAGCATTCAAAGCCGCATGGAACCAGCATCCGCGTTCCCCGCAGGCGCGGGGATGAACCGCCACGTTGCCGTTTGCGGCGAATACGGCGTATGCGTTCCCCGCAGGCGCGGGGATGAACCGGCGCTGTGGCCTTCCGTGCCGGTGTCCCGCACGCGTTCCCCGCAGGCGCGGGGATGAACCGCTCTTTCCACACGCACATAGGAGTGCAAACAAGCGTTCCCCGCAGGCGCGGGGATGAACCGAATTCATTCCGGTGCCCGCTGCTGAGTAACGGGCGTTCCCCGCAGGCGCGGGGATGAACCGCAGAAGCTCGCCGACGTGGCGACCCTGCGCACGCGTTCCCCGCAGGCGCGGGGATGAACCGCGATGCCACCAGCTCGACCAGGAGAGCGCCGCTGCGTTCCCCGCAGGCGCGGGGATGAACCGTCGTCCATGTAGCGCACGTAATACTTGATGCCGCGTTCCCCGCAGGCGCGGGGATGAACCGGTGACCGCCATGGACATCGTTTCCATATCCGAGCGTTCCCCGCAGGCGCGGGGATGAACCGTGACTGTGTGGGATGATGACTTCGCCACGGATGCGTTCCCCGCAGGCGCGGGGATGAACCGTCCAAAACCGGCACCGCTTTCGGCATGGACCTGCGTTCCCCGCAGGCGCGGGGATGAACCGCACCCGACCGTGCCGGGCCGGTTCGCCGGATAGCGTTCCCCGCAGGCGCGGGGATGAACCGGCGGAGCGCGTCGAGGTGCGGGTAGGGGAGGGGCGTTCCCCGCAGGCGCGGGGATGAACCGCCGGAGACGGAGCCGAACACGGCAACTGGCGTGCGTTCCCCGCAGGCGCGGGGATGAACCGATGGGTGTTCCGCATGTGAGCCTGCTACAGCGCGCGTTCCCCGCAGGCGCGGGGATGAACCGGCATGGGGCCGGAAACAAGAAAGCCCCGCACTGCGTTCCCCGCAGGCGCGGGGATGAACCGTTCAATCCAGCAGGAGCCGCAGAGGTGGTCATGCGTTCCCCGCAGGCGCGGGGATGAACCGACCTATCGCGCTTGGGCGAACTACGCGATGAAGCGTTCCCCGCAGGCGCGGGGATGAACCGCCTGTCGCGACCAGCACCCCGCCGGCGCAGCCGCGTTCCCCGCAGGCGCGGGGATGAACCGAACGTTTTGATGGCCTGAATCGACGCGCGCGTAGCGTTCCCCGCAGGCGCGGGGATGAACCGGCTTCGCCTATGGCTTCTTCCTGGCAAACAACGCGTTCCCCGCAGGCGCGGGGATGAACCGGCGGCGCGCCTGCTGTTCCCGCGCTGCTACTTGCGTTCCCCGCAGGCGCGGGGATGAACCGACCTGTCGGATGCGCGCTACCTGCGCCGGCAAGCGTTCCCCGCAGGCGCGGGGATGAACCGTATCGAGTCTGGGTTGAGAACGCCTATTACTGGCGTTCCCCGCAGGCGCGGGGATGAACCGTTGCCACGAGAGGTAGAAATAACAGTTGGAGGGCGTTCCCCGCAGGCGCGGGGATGAACCGCAGGCTGACTTCCGCCTCGTTGCAGTAGAGCAGCGTTCCCCGCAGGCGCGGGGATGAACCGGAGATGGCGGCGCAGGGTGAATTGACGGCTGAGCGTTCCCCGCAGGCGCGGGGATGAACCGTTCAGAATTGTTGGTCCGATTACCGTCAGGCGGCGTTCCCCGCAGGCGCGGGGATGAACCGGCGGTGGAGCAGGGCAGGCCTGTCTACGCCAAGCGTTCCCCGCAGGCGCGGGGATGAACCCGGCCGTAGTAGGCCATTCGACTCAGTGAATCCGCGTTCCCCGCAGGCGCGGGGATGAACCGTGGTGCGCGTGTTGAAGTTCCGGTTACTGGCAAGCGTTCCCCGCAGGCGCGGGGATGAACCGCAACCAGTCGCGGGTAGTCGTCGAGGATCCACGCGTTCCCCGCAGGCGCGGGGATGAACCGACCCAGGAACGTTGTCACTGATGACGGGAGCCGCGTTCCCCGCAGGCGCGGGGATGAACCGCTGACGGTTCTCATGGGCGGAACTCCAAACGCGCGTTCCCCGCAGGCGCGGGGATGAACCGATCGTCGAGGGCACCACCTTCGGCTTCGAGCTGCGTTCCCCGCAGGCG
>Ga0163200_1000366_pt1 | contig 19938 bp, 18 predicted proteins | sample PL_2010_200m_FD_113535 | JGI IMG/M metagenome (GOLD analysis project Ga0163200, IMG submission 113535) | Freshwater microbial communities from Powell Lake, British Columbia, Canada to study Microbial Dark Matter (Phase II) - PL_2010_200m | ecosystem: Environmental > Aquatic > Freshwater > Lake ... | reverse complement strand
GCCGACTGCGGTGCCCGCCACCTTGCCGCGTTCGGCGTCGCTCTGGGTGACGCTGATGTCCTTGGCGTGAAGATGAATCAGTTTGTCCTTCACCGCCCGGAGGAACTCGTACGGGTCTTCGCCGGCGAGATAGGAGTTGCCGGTGTCGAAGTTCACTCGCAGCCACGGCGAATCGTTCAGCTCCAGGATGCGCAACATACTCTTCTTGTGCGCCGTGTACGGCCCGTGTGGCTCGACACCGAGATAAACGCCGTTGTCGGCGCAACAGTCCAGGATCGGGCGCAGGTTCATCTTCATCACGGCGTACGCATCCTTGGCGGTCATCCATTTCGGCGGGAACATCGTCTCGCAAATCTGCACCACCGGCGGCGTGTCGAACAGACCGCGGTCGGCCAACGCGCGGGCGTACATGATGCCCTTGCGGGCATACTCGACGCCGATCCGTGTGTCGAGCAGATCGGAGTGTGAACTGACGCCGGAGATTTTCAGGCGGTGTTTGTCGCAGAAGTTCTTGAAGTATTCCGGGTCGGTGTCGAGCGATTGCACGTGGCAGTAACCGGCGTTGCTGAGCAGGCAGGCGCCCATCAGAAAGCACGGCTCGATGTAGCGGTAACCCAGTTCCGCCGCTTTCGCGGCGCCCCACTCAAAGCTCTTGTCCGCGTGCCGGACAAATTCCATGTTGATGCCAATAGAGATTTTTCGAGACTTGTTCATGATGACAAAATACGATACCAGTCAGACGAAATGCTTGCGGTTCTGTTCAGTTGAAGGATTTTACAACTTGTGAGCGAGCGCCCCATCGTTTTTCGCGAACACGGCCACGTCCACCGTGCCGACACCTGCCGGCCGCTGGTCGAGGCCGTCCGCGCCGGCGCGCTGCGGCTCGAAGCTCTCGCGCGTGGCACTTATCCCGGCCGTCGCTTGCCGGCGCACGCGCTGCCCGGCGTGCGCAGCGTCGGGTTCTGGGACGCGCGCGGCCCGCAGGGCTGGGGCCTGCCGCTGCACCGCAACGAGGGAATCGAGCTGACGTTTCTGGAAAGCGGCCGGATGCCGTTGCGCGTGGACAGCCGCAACGCCGTGATGCAGCCGGACCAGCTTCTCATCACGCGTCCGTGGCAACCGCACCAGCTTGGCAACCCGCGCATCGGCGCCGGCCGGCTGGCGTGGTTGATTCTTGATGTCGGCGTGCGGCATCCACACCAAAGCTGGCACTGGCCGTCGTGGCTGGTGTTGACGCCGGCGGATCTGGCGGCGTTGACACGCTACCTGCGCGGCAACGAACAGCCGCTCTGGACCGCGCCGGTGGAAATCCGTCACGGCTTCCAAGTCATCTGCCAGGCCGTGCAGGACAACCACGTCTCCAAGCTCGCTGTCACCATCAACGAACTGTTCCTCCAACTGTTGGAACTGTTCCGCGGCCGGCGCGTGCCGGTGCGTTCGTCGTTGAGCAGCAGCCGGCGCAGTGTCGAGTTGTTCCTGAAGGAGATGGCAAATAATCTCGGCGAGCCGTGGACGCTGGCGGCGATGGCGGAACGCTGCGCGGTCGGGCCGACGACGTTCGTTCACCACTGCCGGAAACTGACGAACATGGCGCCGGTGCAATACCTGACGCACCTGCGCTTGCAAGCGGCCTGCCGGGCCTTGCGACAGCAGCGGGACCGCGCGATCACCGACATCGCGATGGACTGCGGCTTCTCCTCCAGCCAGTACTTCGCCAACGTGTTTCGCCGTCACGCCGGCTGCACGCCGCGCGCCTACCGGCAAGCCGTGGTTCAGCGACCAGCTTCTTGACCCCCCGCTGGTGATGAGTATGTTGGCGCGTATTCAACGATCGGAGAAAAGAAATGCTACACGAATGCCCCGGCCCCGACCGGCAAAGAAAACCTGAACCGGAAGAAGTGAAATGTCCCCACTGCGGGGCTGAAGTCGAGATGTGGACGAACGAGACGAAGGTTCGGTGCCGGGTCTGTTCCAAGGAGATTACCCGGGAGCAGTTGCGCGCGACGAAATGAGCCGGATGGTCGTCAGCCGTCGCGGCTGAAGTTCGATGGTGCCAGCGGAAAGCTGCGTGCGATTCTCCTCCAGTGTCCCGCAGAGCCAAGCTTGGCGCACATTAGCGATCTGGGCGGTGGTCGGTTTGTCACCGACATTCACGAGCCGGACAATGACGCCATCATGATCGTCAGCAGGTTTGATGTAGCTGACCACGACATTGTCGCCGCGGACATCGAGGAATCTTCCCCGGCGCGGCGTGGCGTCATCAAGAACGAGGTGAGTGACGGGCGGATTGTAAGTCTGCTGGCCTTCAAGCGCGGCGCGAGTTGGATCAAACTTGCCGTGGCTGGCGAACGTGTAGCGGAATTCGACGATGCCGGGCTGGCTGGCGCGGAAGTTTGTTTCCCAATAATTATTGACCGGCCACGCCAGCAACACCGGGTTCGATTGGCGCGGGATCGCATCCTGTTTCTTGGCCCAGTTGAAATTCCCAATCTGCACAAGCGGAGCGTCGGCGCAGTACAGCGTGATGCCGAAGTCAGGCTGATGAATGCTGGCGAACGTGTCCACGGTGACCCAGTCGCGGCAGGTGCCGGGAATTTGTTCGGCATCGAGTTCGGTCGGGATGCCGGCAGTGTCGAAGTGAGCTTTCCAATCGGCAGGCATGTTGAGTGGGAAGGCAAAGTAGATCGCTTCGGGCGTGCGGATATCTTGTTTAAGGAACCGGGCGCTGAGATCAATCAGCGGCGAGTCGGCGTGAAGCGTAACCCGTTGCTCGATGTTGGTGATACCTTCGGCTTGGCCTTTGATTATCAAGGTGGCGGAGCGACTGTGCTTCTCGATCTTGCAGGTAACATTGCCGGTGTAGCTGGTCCGCGTCGCTTGCCAATCGGGTTTCCAGCCGGTGTGGCCGTAGCGTTCGCCTTCCTGACTGCGAACGTGGAAAGATTTCCGGTCGTTGTTGGTCGGGCGTTCGTGAACAAGCTGGAAGAACCCCCACGGTGAGGCGGTGTCGAGGATTTGCCGGTTCAACTTCTTGTCGAGCAGGCCGGTCACTTTGCCGGTGGCGGGATTGAACGTGAGCCGGTAGTTGGGAGTCTCGATGAAGTCAGAGCCGGCGGTGACGGTGTCGGCGGCGGCAGCAGGCGTGAGTTGTGACCATGGGATGATTCGCCAACTGTACGGTTCGAGTTCGACCGGACCAAGGAGTTTGTCGAGCGGACGGGCGGTTGATTCGCGGGCGGTGAGCATGTAGCGAGTTTCGATCTGCTTGCCGGGACGTTTCCACGCGCTAGGGACGTAGTATGTCTGGCGCAGGCCGGTGGGGTTGACGATGAGCACGCCCGGTGTGTTCCACGATTGCCACGGATTGCCGGCAAGTTGGTGGAGCAATTTGCGGAGAAGGAAATCAGACACCGGTTTGCCGTCGTGAACGGGATGAGCCTTGAGAAGCCACTGCGTGACGGTGTTCGGACTGTCAGCGTCGAGGGTTTTTGCGGCACCCCAAGTGTGTTCGTTGTAGAGATGAATGTCGTTCCAGACTCGCGCGGTCTCAGTCTCGATTCGATGTTCCGGTTTTGTTCCGGTACGCAACAGGTCAACGACGGCGATGTTGGCGGTAGTCTCGCGGGAAAGCCGGGTCTCGGCAGCCGAACTGCCGGCGCCGAAGTTCCAGTAGTCGGTCCAGTCGCCGGTGACGACGGGGATTTTGTCGCGTGGGATTTGTTTGAGGCGGGCAAGCAATTCGTTTGGTGTCACCAGGCGCAAGCGCGGTTGGCGACCGGCTTCGTTCCATTTGCGGACGATGTCGGGCAGGTCCTGGTTGGGCGGCGAGTTGTCGTACATCAGCGGCGCATGTGTGGCGGAGAGATAGACGAAATCGTACGGATAATTCAGGCTCTTGACATGACGCAGGTACTTGAACAGCCCGGCCTGGATGGTGTCGAGATTGCGGGAGTTGGTGTTGCACCACTGGTCGAACATGGTGTAGTGCTCGCCGTTCATCACGAGCAGTTCACGGCCACTCGGCCCGCGCCAACGATAGACCGCAGGACGCGGCATCGGCGTGCCGCCGAGGTGAAGGTTGATCCCCATGATGAGCAGCTCGATGCGGCTGTCGAGCAACAGGTCAACCGCGCTCCACGGGATGCCGTTGACATCGTGCTGGTTGACGGTGCGGATGTCGGCGCCGAGCGTTTCGCGCAACATGCGAATCGGGTAAAGCTGGCGCGCCAGGCCCTCGGCCGAACAAAGCGGCGTGGTGTTGTACTCGAACCCGGAAATGCCAAACCGGCCGGAGCGAAGATGTTTCTTGAGTCGGGTGACATCCGCCGGCGTGGCGGTTTGCAACCAGCGGAGCACCGGTGCCGTCACCTCGGCAGTCCAGCGCGGCTTGGAGAGGTCGTCAGGCCACTTCTCGGTGCGGTCGAGCATGTCGAGCGCGGCACTGAGGTAATCCTTCTGAAGCTCCCAGCCCATTGGCTGCGGATACGTGTAACCGACATCGAGATGGCTGTGGTGCAAGATCAGCACTTCCCGGCAAAAAGCGACATCGGATTCTGCCGGAGCGGCCATGGCGCCGCTCAGGATCAGCAGACCGGCCCACCAAGACGCGTGTCGTTTCATCGTGAGGCGCAAGCGAACATATTTATTGACAGAAAGCAACCGGATTTGTAATTTTGAAATCGAAATATCCACTATGAAACCAGAACAAACACCTCTTCGGTTCGGGCTGATCGGCTGCGGCGCTTGGGGCAGCCATCATGCTCGTGTCATTGCCAAAACAAACGGCGCGCAGTTGGCCGCCATCGCCGAGCGATCGGAGGAGAACCGCGCCGCCGCACAAGCCAACCATCCGACGGCTACAGTCTATGCGGACTACCGCGAGATGTTGCAGCGGGAGAAACTGGACGCGGTGGACATTGTGCTGCCGGCGCACGTGCACTACGAGGCCGCGAAGGCTGCACTGGAACTGGGTTGCCACGTGCTGCTGGAAAAACCAATGTGCCTGCAATTGGATCAGTGCGACGAACTGATCGCGTTGGCACGGACGAAAGACCGGCTCCTCGCCATCGGGCACGAGTTCCGGTTGTCGTCGTTGTGGGGACGGGTCAAGCAGATGGTGGACGAGGGCGCCATTGGCGATCCGCGGTATTGTTTGATCGAGCTGTGGCGAAATCCGTACCGGCAAGGAGCCGGTGGCTGGCGCTACAACATCAAGCAGGTCGGCAACTGGATCCTGGAAGAACCGATTCACTTCTTCGATCTGGCGCGGTGGTATTTTGCGAAAACCGGCGAGCCGGTCTCCGTGTTTGCACGCGCCAGCCACAAACAGGATGAGCACCCGGAGTTGCAGGACAACTTCAGCGCGATGATTGATTTCCCGAATGGTGGTTATGCGGTCATCTCGCAAACGCTCGCGGGTTACGAGCACCACCAAGTCGTCAAACTGACCGGTACGCGTGGCGCGTTGTGGGCCGGTTGGAGCGGGGCGATGGACCGAACGTTTCATCCAACGTATTCCTTGAAGTATTTTGACGGCGAGAACGTACGGGAGATTGCGCTCACCAAGACCACCGGCGAAGTGTACGAGTTGGAAGAAGAACTGGCGAACCTGACGGCAGCGGCGCGCGGCGGTGAGTTGTGTTGTGCGACGGGCGAGGACGGACGCTGGGCGGTGGCGTTGTGTTTGAAGGCGCAGGAGTCGGTGGACACCGGCAAGGTTGTGAAGTTCTGATGTCACGGATCAAAAAGAAACATCACACCATCGCGGCGGTTGAGGCGGAACTGCTGAAGCGGGTGCGTGTACATGGCCGGATTTCGCGCGTGGAATTGTCGCGCAAGCTCAACATCGTGCCGTCCACTGCCGGCATCTACGTGGACCGGCTGATTCGCGACGGATTCCTAGTGGAGTCGGCAAAAAGGGAACAACGCTCCGGCCGGCCGCCAAAGTTATTGGAATTGAATCCGGCCGGCGGCCGGTTTGTGGGCGTGGATTTCGAGGCGCGCAACCTGATGGCAACGGCAGTGGATTTTTCCGAGCGGCCGTTGCACCAGATTCACAAGGCGATCCGGGCCACGGACTCGGCCGGCCAAATCCTGGACAAGATCGAGCGCGCGATTGCGGAGGTGATGGCCGGCGATCCGCGTCCTGTGTTGGGCATCGGAGTGGGTGTGCCGGGCACGGTTGATCCGCACAGCGGTGTGGCGATCCACTATGAGTTCATCAAAGGCTGGCATGAGGTTCCGCTCGGAGCGCGATTGAGCAAAAAGTTTGGCGTGCCCGTATTTCTGGAAAACAACATTCGTTGCATGGCGCTGGCAGAACTCTGGTTTGGCGGTGAACGCGGCCTGCAGGATTTTGTGTGCATCGGCGTGCGCTCCGGCATTGCCGCCGGGGTGATTGTGAACGGACATTTGTTGCGCGGGAGCCGCAATCGGGCAGGCGAGATCGGCCAGTGGCACTGTCCTGTACCAGCAGAACTGAGCGGGAGTGGGCGGCTCGAACATGTGGCGTCGCTCTCGGCGATGATTGCGACGGCGCAACAGGCGATTGATCACGGCCAGAAGACTTCGCTGGCAGCGCTAAAAGGCGAGTTGGCAATCGAGGACATCGCGCACGCGGTGCAGTCGGGCGATGCGTTCGCGCAGTCGCTGATTCAGGCGGTGGCGCGCGTGCATGGTTGGGTGGTCAGCGAATTGAACACGCTGTTTGATCCGCAAAAAATCATTTTCGCCGGGCCGCTTGCGGAACTGGGCGAGGCGTTCCTGGCGCCCGTCCGTGAAGCGGTCAGACAATGGAATGGCGCGGATCCGGGGGTGGAGATCACCGGTTCGACGCTCGGCAAGTACAACGGCGCGTTGGGCGCGGCGGCGCTGGCGCTGCATCAATGGAAACCGAAACGGTGAATTACGTAGCGGAAAGGAGCAGAAAATGACGGAACATGACAAGGCAGATATTTCGCGGCTGGTGGATCGCGCGCGCGCGGCGCAGCGGATCGTTGAGAGTTATTCGCAGGAACAGATTGACAATATCTGTCTTTCGGTTGCCTGGCAGGTTTACAATGATCGGAATGTGCAAGCCTGCGCCAAAAGCGCCGTGGAAGAAACCGGCATGGGCCGATACGAGGACAAGATAACCAAACACAAGGTGAAAGTCCTCGGGGTTATCAAAGATGTTATTGGGGTGAAAAGTGTGGGGGTCATTGAAGAAGACCGGGAAAAGAAAATCACCAAGTATGCCAAGCCGGTGGGAGTTGTCGGCGCGCTGACGCCGGTGACCAACCCGACTGCCACGCCGGCCAGCAATGCCGTTTCCATTTTGAAGGGCGGGAACGCCGTTATTTTTGCGCCTCATCCGAAGGGCAAGAAATCGTGCGCGCTCGTCTGCGGATTCATGCGAGAGGGATTACGAAAGGTTGGCGCTCCTGAGGATTTGATTCAGTATGTCGAAGAACCCAGTGTCGAGTTGACCGGTGAACTGATGCGTCAGGTGGACCGTGTTCTTGCCACCGGAGGAAGCCCCATGGTGAAAGCAGCGTATTCAAGCGGCACACCGGCGTATGGAGTGGGTGCCGGCAACCCGGTGATTATGGTTTGCGAAGATGCCGACATCAAGGACGCCGCCCGCAAGATACGCATCAGTAAAACTTTTGACCATGCCACTTCTTGTTCCTCTGACAATTCAATTGTAATCCAGAAAAACACATTTGACAGCATGGTGCAGGCGTTGAAAGCAGAAGGGGGATACCTGTGCAGTAGCGAGGAAAGCGAGCGACTTGAAAAATGGATGTGGATTCCCAATCCAAAAACCGGGCATGTTGCGCTGAACTCCAAAATAATAGCCGTGTCGGCAAAAAAAATAGCTGATGATGCCGGAATACAAGTTCCTGATACCACGACCATGCTTATGGTCATGGGGGAAACGCCGGGGCAGGGGCATTACAGCGGTGAAAAGATTTCACCTGTGATGGCGCTTTGGAAGTACGACACATTCGATGAGGCCATCGAAATTCAAAGAAAACTTACCGAATATGCCGGGATCGGACATTCATGCGGCATTTTTACGTTCAACAAGGATTACATCAATGCCCTTGCCTTGGCCGCCAAGACCAGTCGTATCATGGTGCGACAGCCGCAGGCGCCTTCCAATGGGGGAAATTTCTTCAACGGCATGCCTTCCACCGTGAGCCTTGGTTGCGGTTCTTGGGGCGGAAACATCACCAGCGAAAACATCACTTGGAAACATTTCATCAATACGACATGGGTCTCTGAACCGTTTGATCCTGTCAAGCCCACGGATGATGCCGTGTGGGGTGAATTCTGGAAACGCTTTGGGAAATGAAGAGGCATGTATGAAGCTTTTTGAATATCAGGCGAAAGAGCTTTTTGAAGAAGCTGGTATTTTGATTCCCAAAGGGGAGTTGGTCGAAAATGAAGCGGATTGCGGCCGGGCGATTGACAAGGTGGGCTTGCCTTGTGTGATCAAATCCCAGGTATTACAAGGCGGCAGGGGGAAAGCCGGGCTTATTCAGATTGCGGCGACCAGGGAAGAGGCTTTGCTAAAGGCGCATGATCTGATGCTCAACCGGAAAGTAAGAAAGCTTCTTTTTGAGGAAGCTTTGAGCAAAGAAAAGGAAATTTACATGGCGGTCACGATTGACCCGGTTGAGTGCAGCGCTCTTATTATGGCTTCTTCCGAAGGCGGCATTGATATTGAGGAAATCGCCATGAAAATGCCGGACAAGATAATAAGAGAAAGAGTTAAAACTTTTCGGGCACTGTTTCCGTTTCAAGTCCGGAATGTCATGTTCGGATTGGGGCTTAAAGGGGAGGCATTCAAGCAGGGCGCAAGCATCCTGCAGAAAATGTTCGAACTTTTTAAGAAATTCGATGCGGAACTTGTTGAAATCAATCCGCTTATTCTCACCAGCGACGGCAGGCTTGTTGCGGCAGACGGCAAATTAAGCATAGATGATAATGCCGCCTTCCGGCAGAAACGCTATCCAATTACCAGGGATCATTTTGAGAGTGATATTGAATACGAGGCGACCGTCAAAGGCATTCCCTATTTGCAGTTTGATGGAAAAATAGGGCTGATGTGCGCCGGCGCCGGATTGACCAACACTGTATATGATTTGATCAATTACTATGGGGGCAGTGTCGCCAGCTACCTTGAGTTCGGAGGCCCGAATTATCGGCGGGCCGCGGAAGCCATGGATTTTACTCTTCGCAACAAGCCGTCTGTTGTTTTGATTGTGACATTCGGCACGATTGCCAGAGCCGATGTGATGGCACAAGGGATAGCCGATGCTATAGAACATCTGAAACCTGATATACCTATTATAACCGCCATTCGCGGTACAGGAGAAGAGGAAGCCGAAAAAATTCTCAGGAAAATCGGATTGGAACCCCTTTCGGACACGGAAGATGCCGTGAAAAAGGCCGTTGAGCTTTCGATGGGCGGTGCAAAATGAGTATTTTCATTGATTCAGAAACCAGGGTGCTGGTTCAGGGAATTACTGGAAGCGAGGGAAGCTTTTGGACAAAACATATGCTGGGGCTTGGCACTCCGGTCGTAGGCGGCGTTACCCCCGGCAAAGAAGGACAGAAAGTGGAAGGAGTTGCAGTTTTCAACAATGTTAGAAAGGCCGTGGCAGAGACCAAAGCGAACGCGTCGGTTCTCTTTGTCCCGCCGGTTTTTGCGAAGGATGCGGTTTTTGAGGCTTTAGATGCCGGCATTGGAAAGATTGTGGTTACTGCTGAAGGGGTGCCGGTTCATGACGCGATGGAAATCCGTTCGGCCGCCCTTTCTGAAAAAGTGATGGTCCTTGGCGGAAACACCTCCGGCGTCATTACTCCCGGAACGGCGATGATGGGGATTTTCCCGTACTGGATTGACAGAGTTTACCGTCAGGGCAGGATCGGAGTAATGACCAGAAGCGGCTCGCTGACAAATGAAGTTACCGCCATGATCATTAAAGCCGGTCTGGGGGTTTCCACCCTCGTCGGTGTCGGAGGCGATTCTGTGCCATGCACGCGTTTCGTCGAACTGCTGCCGCTTTTTGAAAATGACGACGGAACAGACGCTGTTCTGATGATCGGCGAATTGGGCGGCACGATGGAGGAAGAGGTTGCCGAAGCCATGGGAACGGGAATCTTCACAAAACCGCTGGTTGCCTTTGTCGCGGGAAGAACCGCGCCGCAAGATAGAAAAATGGGACACGCCGGCGCCATAGCCACCACAGGCAAAGGCTCGGTGGCTGGCAAGATCAAGGCGCTGGAGAAAGCCGGAGCCTTGGTGGCCGACCGTCCGAGCGCCGTCGGAATGCTAATGCGGAAAGTCGTGACGTGATGCAGTTCAAGAACACGATATTTTTTCTGGTGGCGGTCGCCATCATGGCGGTAATCATGCTGTTGCCGTCCCCTCCGGAAATCGTCACGGATAAAGGCGTTATCGCTCTTACCATACCGGGAAAGACCTCATTGGCCGTGCTGGTCATGGTGGTGATATTGTGGGTTACGGAGGCAATCCCGTTTCCCATTGCAGGGCTTGTGGGGATGGTGACTCTGGTAATGACCGGAACGGCAGACTTCAATGCTTTAATCAAGGAAGGCTTCGGCAACAACATCATCCTTTTCTTCATCGGCGTCATGATTTTCTCGGCCGCCATCACGGAAACAAACCTGATGAAAAGGCTGACGACGTACATGTTGTATCACTTCGGGCATCAACCGAAAATCATCATTCTGATGTTCCTTTCCGTGGGAGCTTTCATCTCGGCATGGATCACCGACATGGCTGTCGCGGCAATGCTTCTGCCGATCGGAGTATCAATACTCAAGGATGCCAAAGCCGAGCCGATGAAAAGCAATTTCGGCAAGGCGCTGATGATCTCCTGCGCCTGGGGTCCGTTGATAGGAGGGATAGCAACCCCGGCAGGCTGCGGCCCGAATCCGCTGACAATGGCTTTTCTCAAGGATTTGGCAGGTGTCAATTTCACATTCATTGACTGGATGATTATCGGCTTTCCCGCGGCAATCTTGATGATTCCATTTGCATGGGCAATCCTGCTTCTTGTTTTTCCGGTTGAAAAGGTGAACCTCACCCTGGCCGATGATGATTTCAGAAAAAAAATCGACGAACTGGGCCGATTCAAACGGGACGAAATATTCACCCTGATTTTTTCAGCGATCACCATCATCCTGTGGGTGTGCGAGCCTTGGATTAAAAAATGGACCGGAGGCAGAGTCAATTACCTCGGGATATCATTTGTCGCCATTGCCTGCTCATGCCTTTTCTTTATTCCGGGTTTGACAACATTGACCTGGAAAAAAGCCGAATCGGAAATAAGCTGGGGAGGCATTGTCCTGATAGCAACCGGACTTGCCATCGGCATGGCGGTATATAATACCGGCGCCGCCGCATGGCTTGCGCAAGTATGCTTCAGCAAAATCGGGTTGCTTCACCCGTTGCTCATCATCTTTGTGGTGGTGTTAGGGGTTTCCATCATCAAGGCCATGTTTTCCAGCAATACGGCCACCGGAATCATCATGGTCCCCCTGCTCATCGCCCTGGCAAAAAGCATCAATATTGATCCAGTCCTTGTGGCAATCCCCGCGGGAACCACGGCCTCGTTGGCGTTTATCCTGGTAACCTCCACCCCGACGAATGTCATTCCGTACTCCTCGGGATATTTCTCAATCAAAGATATGGCGAAGGCCGGAGCATTGATGACCATCGCGGCGTGCGTCTGCGTGACGATATCGGTGGCAGTTTTCGGCAGAATGTCCGGACTTGTGAAATTTTAGGCTCACCACAACAAAGCAATGTGAGAATAAGGAGAAAACATGAGCGAGAAGTTTGACCGCGCCGAGTTCGACCGAATGGCGGCGGAGTGGCGTTACATCATGACCGACATGATCTGCCGCGCCGGCTCCGGCCACCTCGGCGGGGCACTCAGCCTCGTGGAGGTGGTGATGACGCTCTACCACCGGATCATGCGCGTGGACCCGGCGAACCCGCGTTGGGATGAGCGCGACCGGCTTGTGCTCTCCAAGGGGCACGCCGCGCCAGTGCTCTATCTGGCGCTCGCCTACCAGGGATTCTTCCCGATGGCGTGGCTGAAGACGCTCAACGCCGACGGCACGCGGCTGCCGAGCCACGCCGACGCGCGCTATGTGCCGGGGATTGACATGACCACCGGCTCGCTGGGCCAGGGCCTGTCGTGCGCTTGCGGCGCTGCGTATGCGGCGCGTCTCGACGGCAAGAAACACCGTGTGTTCTGCATCATCGGCGATGGCGAATCGAATGAAGGCCAGAATTGGGAAGCCGCGATGTTCGCGGGTCACCACAAGCTCGACAACCTCGTTGCCATCACCGACTACAACAAACTGCAGATTGACGATTTTACCGACAAGCTGCTCTCACTGGAGCCGCTGTGCGACAAATGGCGCGCCTTCGGCTGGGAGGTGTTCGAGATGGACGGCCACGATTGGGACGCGATCTATGACACGCTGAACGCCGCCATCGCCGTTCGCGGCAAACCGGCGATGATCATCGCGCACACGATCAAGGCGAAAGGCTGCTGCCTCGTCGAGAACAAGCCAGAGAGCCACAACATCAAAGTCCCCGACCAGGCGACCTACGACAAATTCCTGAACTCCCTGAACACCAAGGCGACACTGCCCTACTGAGGAACGAATATGGGAAAAGATTTACACAACATGGAAATGCGTTTCGTCTATGGCGAGACGCTCAACGAACTGATCGAGCAAAACCCGAATGTCATGTGCCTCGAGGCCGACCTGAGCAAAGCCTCCGGCACCAACCCGACCGTGTCGGGCCGACATCCGGCGAATTTCCTGAACATTGGCGTCGCGGAGGCGAACATGATCAGCATCGGCGCCGGCCTCGCGTCGGAGGGCAAGGTGCCGTTCTGCGCGAGCTTCACCTGCTTCGCCTCGCGGCGCGTGTATGACCAGGTCACCATCAGCGTGGCCTACGCCAACATGAACGTGAAGATCGTCGGCACCGCGCCCGGCATCACCGCCGGTCCGAACGGTGGCACGCACATGTGTTTTCAGGACCTCGCCATCATGCGCGTCATGCCGAACATGACCGTGCTGTCGCCGTGCGATTGCTACGAGTTGCGCGCCTGCCTGCAATGGATGGCCGCACATCGCGGACCGGTGTACATGCAGTTGATCCGGATGAAACAACCGCAGGTCTTCGATGCCGCATACCGTTTCGCTGTCGGCAAGGCGGTCCACTTGCGGCAAGGCAACGACGTCACGCTCGTGTCCACCGGCTACATGACGCCGTTTGCCATGCGCGCCGCCGACGAACTCGCGCAGGAAGGCATCGCGGTGGATTTGTTGCACTGTCCGAGCGTCAAGCCGTTCGACGCGGAGGCGCTGGTGGCATCGGCGGGCCGCACCGGTGGAGTCGTGACAGTTGAAAACCAAAACATCCTCGGCGGTCTGGGCGGCGCGGTCTGCGAAATTTTGTCCGAGCAACGGCCTACACCGGTGAAACGGCTCGGCGTTCCCGATCAGTTTGGCGAAGTCGCCACCGAGGCGTATCTGTTCGAGAAACACCACTTCGGAGTGAAGCACATCAAGCAAGCGTGCCGCGATCTGGCGGCAAGGAGTCGAACATGAGAATTGTCGTCGGTTCCGTGGTCAAGGGATTTATGCTCAAGAGTGCGGTCAAACAATGGCTGGAGAAAGCCGGTCACACCGTCATTGACGTCGGCTGCCACGACACCGCCGTGTTCGTGAAGTTTCCATCGGTTGCCGAACGGGCCGCCCGCGTGTTGCAGAAAGGCGAAGCCGATTTCGGTGTGCTCTGCTGCGGCAGCGGCACCGGGATGGCGTTGGCCGCGGGCAAGTTTGCCGGCATTTGCGCCATCGCAGCGGAAAGTCCGCTGGCTGCGGAATTTGGCCGGCGCGTCAACGACGCCAACGTGGTCTGCATGGGCGAGAGTCTGGTGGCGCCGGATGTCGCGTGCCGGATCGTGCAAGGTTTTCTGGAGACAAAATTCCAGGACGCACCGGCGATTCCGGGGCGAATCCGAGATTTCTGGAAGGAAGCGCGCGACGAGATTTCCGCGAAAGGTGTTGTGGCGCGGGACCGGGACATGGAAACGCTGCCATGAACCAACCCAAATCTGCAACTTATGTTCCGGCTGAGACCAGTGCATTTCGCTACGTCGAGAAGTCCAGCCCGCAAACCTCCAACCTCCAGTTCCTGACCTACGGCGTATACGAACTGACCGGCGCCGTGTGCTCCGGCACGCTGGCGCATCCCGGCGAGGAAGCGCTGCTGTTCTGCTGGCAAGGGCAAGTCACGGCGCTGCTGAACGGCGCGCGGTACGCGTTGGATCATTACGACGTGCTCTACATCCCGCGCGGCGCGACGTACCAACTCGCGCAGGAATCCGGCGCGAGCAAAGTCGTGATCTGCCGCGCCCCGGCCGAGAAGTCGCATCCGGTGTTTCACGCGGAATGGAAAAAGTTCTCGCGCGACGAACGCCGCATACGCCACCTCAAAGGCAAGGATGTGTTCCTGATGTTCGACGTGAGCGAAGCGGCCGACAAACTCATCGCCGGGTTCACGTTGTTTCAGCCGTTCCAGCGTTCCTGGCCGCCGCACAACCACACCGATCAGGAGGAGATTTACATTTTCGTCAAGGGCCGCGGCTCGATGGAGGTGTACGCCGATGAGGAAACCAAGAGTTTCGTGCGCACGGTAAACGAAGGCGACGCCGTCACGATCCCGGTGTTGAATTATCATCCCGTGTTCAGCCAGGAGCAGGAACTCGACTTCATCTGGTGCATCGCCGGCAACCGCTACTGGGTCGGCGACAAGAACAAGGATTTCATGACCGGCAAAGTGGACAAGCTGACCACGTAAGGCAGAGCGAAGCTGTCGTTCAAGAAACTGATGGGCAAACGAGCTTGACTATTTCACCAGCTCGGCGCAGGTGGCGTTGAAGAACTTCACACACTCAGTGATTTCGGAGACGGAATTCTCCCAATTGTACTCATACTCGACGCAGAACGCGCCTTTGAATCCCTGCCGCTTCAACTCCTGCATCATCCCTTTCGCGTTGGAGATGCCGGTGCCCCACGGAACGTCGTGGCCTTTCGGCGACTTTTCGTTGAGGTCCTTGAAATGCAGCGCGATGACGCGGCCTTTGAGCAGCTTGAGGCATTCGATGGGGTCGAGGCCGGAGCGGACATAGTGGCCGGTATCGGCGCAAGCGCCAAGCAACGGGCTGCGGCCCTTGACGGCAGCAAGAACGGTTTCGGGTTTCCAGTAAAAATTCTTCGGGCCGGGATGATTGTGGATGGCGACCTTGATGTTGTATTCCTTGGCCAGTTTCTCGACGATATCCATCACCTTCGGCAGTTCTTCCATCTTCCCGTGCGTCTCGGGTTCCGCGACGAGCACACCGATGCCGAACTTCTTGGCCGCCTCGAAAATCTTCCGACTCTCCGCTTCGTCGGTGGTCGGTTTGACGACGCCCATGTTGACGAACTTGGTGTTGATGCCTTTCGCCTTCATGCGCGCCTGGATGGCGGCGAAGTCGGCGTCGGGAAGCGATGGCGTCAGCACACGCTTGAGCTTGCCGCCTTCCATCAGGTTCACGCCGCCGGAGACGCTCATGTATTTCGCGCCGGTCTGGGCGGTCTTGTCTATGGCATCGAAGATGGAAAAACTCTTGAATGTGTACGAGTGGACGGCGACTTGCCAACCGAGTTTGTCGGCGGCGGATTTGTCCCGGGCCATCGCCCACGGGGCGAGCAACACAACTACGACGAGAAAGAGTAACTTCTTCATAGTGGTGATTTTCATACCCCCAACACCAATGAATTGCAACGCTTGTCCGGTCTGGTAAGCTGTACGCCGTGCAAAAACGCTCCATCACCGATTGCCGGCTGTACGGATTCGTTGACACGGCCTATCTCGCCAAGCGCGACCCCGCTGAGGTCGCCCGCCAACTCATCGCGGGCGGTGTGGACATCATTCAGGTACGGGCCAAGAAGGAGAAATCCTCCAAGCTCCTGAAACTCGCCCACGCCGTCGTCCGCGCCGCCCAGGAAACGCCCGTGCTTGTCATCATCAACGACGACATCGAAGCCGCCTACGAAACCGGCGCCGACGGTGTCCATCTCGGCCAGGAAGACTGGGCTGCCATCCCGCGCGCCGAGCGCCACCAACGCCTGATGGGCCTAGAGATTCTCGGCATCAGCACGCACTCGTTGAAACAGGCAATGGAAGCCGAGCGTGACGGCGCCAACTACATCGGCGTCGGCCCGGTCCACGCGACCGGAACAAAACCGGAACATACGCCCGTCGGCATCGGCCTTGTTCACCAGGTCGCGGTGCGCGTTCACACGCCGTTCTTCGCCATTGGCGGCATTAAGCTGGAGAACATCGGCGACGTGCTCGCCGCAGGCGCGACGCGCGTCGCGGTCGTCTCGGCCATCCTGAACGCCAAGGATGTCGCTGCCGCCGCGAACGCGTTCAAGGAGAAGCTGGCGGCATGATCACCAAGCGCGTCATCGTCGAGCAAGTCATCAAGCAACTCGGCCGCGAGCTGGAGAATCTCGCCGGCGCGTCGCGCACCATGCACGCCGATGCGTCCGACGAACAGAACAAGGCCGAGGACAAATACGACACGCGCGGACTGGAGACCGCGTATCTCGCCAGCTCGCAGGCGCGGCTGGCAACGGAGACCGAAACCGCAATGGCGGCGTACCAGACGCTCACGCTCCGGAAGTTCGCCCCGGCGGACCCGATTGACCTGGCCGCGCTGGTCGAACTGGAATCGCGCGGCGCGCGTGACCTCTATTTCATCGGCCCCCGGCGCGGTGGATTCGAGATTCAATACAAAGGGACTGAAGTCCTCGTCATCACGTCCGAATCACCGCTGGGCCAGCAACTCATCGGCAAGAAAGCCGGCGACCGCATCAAGCTCCAGACTCGCGGCCCCGCGCAGGAGTTCAGGATTATTTCCGTCCGATGAGCGCGTACCCCGTCAGCCCCGACAAGGAAACCCAGCTTGCCCAGCGGATGGCGGCGCTCGGCGTCCGCGAAGCCGACATCGAGGAAACCTTCGTCCGCTCCGGCGGCCACGGCGGCCAGAACGTCAACAAGACCTCCACCTGCGTCATGCTGCTGCACCGCCCAACCGGCCTCCAAGTCAAATGCCAGGCCACCCGCCAGCAAGGTCTGAATCGCTTCCTCGCCCGGCGTCTGTTGCTCGACAAGATTGAAGCCCGTCAGAAAGGTTTTGTTGCCGCCGAGCGTGACCGCGCCGAGAAGATCCGCCGCCAGAAACGCCGGCGCAGCCGGCGCGCGAAGGCGCGGATGCTCGACGACAAGTCTCATCACGGGGCCAAGAAGGAATCCCGCCGTTCCGGCGCATGGGACTAACAGCGCCTAACAAAACTGCCGTTCGGCGACGGTCTCCAGACGGCGCCGTTTCGTTCGACCGTCAGGTCTCCTCGTCCAGCACTGCCGTTGTCTTGCAAGTGCAACACCTTCACACCGCACAAGGCGTTGCTTAGAACTGACCCCAGTCAATTCCTACGCCATCGAGCGAACTCTTCGTGGTAGTGGCGATCTTGATCTGGTTGAAGCCAACCGCGCTGATCACGTACGTATTGCCCAAGAGGTCAGTATCCTTCCACTTGCCCTTCAGATAGGTTGCGGCTTCCGACGTTACGACGGTGTCGCCGTCCTTTTTGCCTTTCTCCAGTGCCCATTGATCAATGGCCGCGTCCATCTGACGCGCGTCATTAAGGATGCGACGGCCTTGCGATTGTTTGCGTGCTTTATCACGAGCTTTAACAGAAAGCGCTCCCAATACTTCGTCAAACTCTTGGTCTTCATAGGATGTTTTATCGGCAGTGGATGAAGAAACAGGCTTCGATGGAGGTTCAGCATCAAAAGCCCCGCCAAAAGAAACAAGACTAGAGAGGTCAGTGACTCCCAGCGAGCCGAAGTCCTCGACATAGAAAGCGCGCAACTCTTTGTGAGTGTCATAGCGCAATCTCCGATAGATGATTCTCAACGATTTTTCACGATAGATATACTTAAGGGCGAGTCTGCCGTATCTTGAATCGTCCTGCTCGAACTTCCATTGCCCGCCACCGGAGACCTCTCGCATCAAACGTTGTGCTTCCTGCATCGTGATGCGGTTGGAGATAATCGGTACTGGAGAGTCCTTGTAGAATGTTACATGCGTTGCTCTGGACTTGCCCTCATAATGAATAAAATCGACGTCAGCAATAATGTCACCGAGTAGATAGGTTCGTGTTGTGCCGTCAACCTTGATTGGCTCGCCATACAATCTATCCACCTGTTGCTCGTTCTTTCCGAACGGACTGTGGTCTCGATGTGTCACTGATCTGCCGAAGCAAACAACCAACATCAACCCAACGACCACCATTGTCGCAGCAACGACTCTTCTCCATTTGCTTTTCCTCTTCCCGTCGTCTGTAACGTTGGTGTCAACACCTGTTCGGGCCGCTTCCTTTGGCGACGATGGCTGTGATGGAACCGTGAGAAATGCGGTGCACTTCGGGCATTTAACCTGTAGCCCGGCACCTGCTCCGTCAATCACGATGTGTTGCCCACATCTTTTACAGTCGAAAGAAATGTCCATAACCCTCTTCTTGTCTTACTGGAAGTTCATAACGAAACCGCTCCAATGTTGGAGCATGGCAAGCGACGGGCCTACCTATAGTCATCTGTTCGCCTCCTGTCCTTCTTTGCCCTCCGGTTTCTGTTTTTTTGAGGCGATTACAGCAATCACGATCATAAGAACAGTGAAGATCAGGAATGACAGCCCCGGATAGATCAAAAGATACTGCCAAGGCCATTGGCCTTCCGGTAAGAAGGCACCGATGAACGCGATGATCCCCCCGACGCACCATGCGCCGAGAACGGCACCGGCTTCACTTTTCCCTTTACGAATCACACCCGGTGCGAAACAGAGGCTTAGAACAAACCAAGGCGAGAACCCAAGGAGCAAGCGGAGGATGAAACTATGCTTTGGAGCCGGTGCCTGTTCTTTGCCAAGAATGCCAGCTAGTTCTTTGATGATTTGCCCAGACAGAATAACAACTTGATTCGTCTCAGCCGGGTTGACCTTTGAGACGTGTTCAAGAATCGTGGAGGCCCGTTCTAGCTTGGTGAGACGGTTGCTTGCAGTCCATCGTTCCCACATAAACCATCCAATAGAAAAAAGAATAAGAAGACCAAAGAATGCAGCCAGAGTCTTCTTGGACGGGTTCTCAAAAACCTTGAAAACCGCTGTGAAGAATTCAAACATATCTGCCCTTCATCGTGCGTGATGTCCCGACTTCGATCTTGTCGCTGATACCGTGCGGCAAAAACGGCAGGTTTGCAGCAGAACGAAAAGAATGCGCCTCATTGGGATCGGCTTCGCCTTTTAGTTTTAGCAGCACTCCGTACCAAAACCTTTTCATACACGGCATTCTAGCCAGTCAGCCTCTGACACGCCATACCATTTTACGACGGCGGAAGCTCGTCCATGCGTGACGCTGCCGCTTCCCATTCCGGCACTGTGCGGGCGAGGGCGTCGGCGATGCCGGTCAACTGGCGGTTGACCTCCACGGCGCGGCCGGGTTTCTCGTATGTTTCCGTCAACTCCAGTTCGGCAGCCAGTTCGAATTGGATTTTTTCCAGACGGGTAATCTCCGCTTCAAGTGTATCCGCGAGCTTCTGCGCTTCGCGTTGTTTCTGGGCGAGGGCTTTGCGGGTTTCGGAGTCGCGACGTTTCTGTTCGCGGATCGTCTGCTTGGCCGTTGATGGCTGTGGCGCCTCAACCGGGGCGACGGGAGCGAGCTTGGCGGACTTGTCGAGGTAGTATTGGTAGTCGCCGTGGTAATGGGTGAGCTTGCCGG
>Ga0163200_1000363_pt1 | contig 20000 bp, 22 predicted proteins | sample PL_2010_200m_FD_113535 | JGI IMG/M metagenome (GOLD analysis project Ga0163200, IMG submission 113535) | Freshwater microbial communities from Powell Lake, British Columbia, Canada to study Microbial Dark Matter (Phase II) - PL_2010_200m | ecosystem: Environmental > Aquatic > Freshwater > Lake ... | reverse complement strand
GCATGGAAGTTGATAGATACCGGATGGATCAACCTGAGAGGAATACCTGGACCATGTCACTCAATAACCTGCTGCCCATTGACAAAACCGGCATGGAACCCCGGGCCGCATCTCCCCGTTTTCGAACCGATCCCAAGGCCTTCAAGGCACTGCTGGAGGGAACTCTCCGCAACGAGACGGAGGGGTTCACTTCTGCCGTCCCGCCGCTATCAAAAGCACAATTGATGGATATCGTTAACAATGTTAGAATGCAAATGGACGCCCGCTTGATGCAGGCCTTCACATCCGATGCGAGGGTAGATATCGAGACCAGTTACCCAGGCCTCATGGCCGGTTTGACGATCCCCCCCCCGGATTCGTCAAATATACGACATGTAAATCAAAATTATGACACATCCGACGCGTGCGGCCGGATCGATGCCGCCATCCGTGAGGCGGCCCAAACCCACGGCGTCGATCCGGCTTTGGTCCGCAGCGTGATCAAGGCAGAAAGCGATTTCAATCCGAATAGCACCTCGCCGAAGGGGGCGATGGGATTGATGCAGCTCATGCCGGAAACGGCCCGGGAACTGGGGGTGAAAAACGGGTATGATCCGGTTGAAAATATCGAGGCAGGAACGCGTTATCTCAAAATGTTGCTGAACCGGTACGACAGAAATGTCCCTCTTGCGCTTGCCGCCTACAACTGGGGGATGGGCAATATCGAGAAAAGACCGGGGCAGATGCCGGCGGAAACAAGGCGGTACGTGGACAAGGTGACGCGCCAATACGCCGCGCTGAAGGCCTGACGCAGCGATCCAATCGGCGCAAGCCGATCCCGACGGAACCGGGGAGCCTCAGGAAAACAGCGTCAGGAACGCCTCGACGACTCTTTCGTCGAACTGAAGGCCGCTGTTCTTTTTCACCTTTTCAAGGGCGGCGGAAATATCGATGGCGGATCGGTACGGCCGGTTGTTGGTCATCGCGTCAAAGGAATCCGCAACGGCCAATATCCGGGAGAGGAAAGGAATGCCCGGCCCCGTCAATCCCTCGGGATAGCCTTTTCCGTCCCAACGCTCATGGTGATGCAGCAGGACGTTTCGTTCCTGGTCCAACAGAAACATCGGTTGCAAGATCCGGTAACCAACCTCGGTGTGCGCTTTAATGAATGTAAACTCTTCAAAGGTCAATCGGGCGGGTTTAAGAAGAATCTTGTCAGGTATCGCAATTTTCCCGATGTCATGGAGCATCGCGGCTATTTTGAGCGATTCAACCTCCTTGGTGTTACAATGCATGGCTTTCGCTATTGTTACCGACAGTCCGGCAACCCGGGAACAATGTTCCTCGGTGTAATGGTCGCGAGCCTGGATGGAGGTGAGGAGGGATTTGAATGTATCCAGCACATTGTTATACACGCTTTCGTACAATACCGTGTTTTCCAGATTCAGAGAAGCGCGCCTGGTCAGGCTGACAACATAGTGCAGGTCTTTTGCGGTAAAAGGGTCCAGGTGCCCCTTTCTACGGATGCAGAGAATCCCGAAAACATTGCTGCGAATCATCAGCGGCGCGCAGATCAGGGATGGCGCGATCTCGGGACGTTCGGTCGAATGGATCATCAACGCCCGTTTCTCGTCCGCAACTTGTTGGAAAACCCACGAAAGGGCCGGTATGGTTTTCTTTTCATAAACGTCACGGTCCGGGCTTTTTAGGATCTTTGGGTGAAACGCGCGCTCTTCTTCGTCAAACAGCAGCAGCGCGCACTCATCTCCATCGACGATGTTCATGGAGAGATCGACAATTTTTCGAAAGACGTATTCACTGTCTCCTTCGATATTTTCGAAAGATTCATAGATAAACCCCTGTACGGATAAATCCTTTGTTTTATCCGCTATTTTGGCTTCCGAACCGCCTTGCTTCGGCCCGACCTCTGCCGACAACTCCTTTTCATCGAGGCAGCTCTTGACCTTGTATAGCAGGTTATCGATATTGAGAGGTTTCTTCAGGAAGTCGACGGCCCCCTTTTTCATGGCCGAGACCGTCAAATCGACCGCAGGATGGGCGGTAATCATGATCACCGACGTATCGGGACTCATCTCTCGGAGCCTGGTGAGAAGCTCCATCCCCCCCACACCGGGCATCATGACATCACTGATCACCAGATCGAACGTGCTCCAGCGGCATTGATCGACGGCCTCTGCACCGTTTTCGGCCTCGCTTATTTCATAATCGCCGGTCTGGCTCAAGGCGTCACGGATCAACTGTCGCGTCGGAGGATAGTCATCTACAATCAGAATTTTTTTCTTCAGGAGGATTGTTTTCTCGACATTCAATGATTGCAACATCCTTCCTCACAAAAAAAAAGAGAGGGGATGAACCCACTCCTCTAACGGCGTATCCGTCAGACCCATATCGCACCGGGGACCTTGTAAACCGCGCGCATCTATTCCGCCGGCGAGCGGCGGGATCGCTATGGCTCAATCTTCTTGTCTTTCAGCAGGACATCCAACAGGCTGTAAGAAATTTTCTTGTTCGCATCGGCCCTCAGGGAGTCACTGCCGGAGAGCGTCACAAGATCGGCGTATCTGTCCGGTGAGGGGCTCTGCTGGGCATCGGGAAGGAATTTCGCCTTGCTCTGCTTGTTGTATGCCTTGATGATATTGTCTACCTGGTAAGCCGAAATCGTCATTTCTGACACCACCCTCTTTAATAGATCTCTTTGGTAGATATATCGGCTATCACTGGCTAAAACTTAAGAAAAAAAATTAAAAATTTATTATCACCGATCCATTCGACATTCCGTATGAAGAACGGTTGGTTATCGAACCTCATCCTCCGATTTTTCCAGTCGGAGACCCTTCGCGATCAGAAAGATCCTGTTTATGTATGAGCTACCCTCGCTTGTTCCAGTTCCACAACAAGATCGATTTCGCCGATGGTGACGCCCATCCGTTTGGCAACCTCTTCCCGACTTAGGCCCTCTCGAACCATTCGTATGATCTGCTCGTATTTTTCCCCGTCCGAGCCAACCGATTCCGCCTTGGCCTGCTGGAAGGCCATTTTTTGAATCATGGATTCCGCATTTTCAATGAGGATGACAATCCTTTTTTCTTTATTATCGAGTTGCCGGGCCAGTTTATTGAGTCTCTCCTCACTTTCCTGGACCGCCCGGAGAAAGAGGTCGGTGGAATCCTGAGAGTCCGTCATCAGTTTCTTGAGTTCCCCGACAGTCGCGCCATTGCCTCCCGGCGGATTTTTTGCCATGCGCTTGTTAAGCTGACGCAAGAGAAGCAGGATAACGACGAAAAAGGCGATATCGATGATAATCTGAAAATGGAGCAGTGATGGCAAATTTCGACCCCGCCCTCTCTTTATGGTTGATATCGGATCCGGATGGTGAGCAGATCGGCATCCCCGTCATGCGTCATTTCAACGCCACCGCCGGCCAGTCGGAAAAGCATCAGCGCGCAGATCAGATTTTTCTCTCCATCCGTGCTGCAGGACAGGGGGTCCGGCTTGGCGCCCACGGGGAACAAGATCTCCCGCCACCCCTGGACCAGACTGCCGCCGATATGGCTGATGCTCACGATCACGCATTGATCGTCACTGGTCGTCGCGATGCGGAAAGTCTCCTCATTTCGCTTTTGCGCGTTTTTTGCGGCCTCTCGGATCAACATCCAGAAAGCAATCGAATAATATGCGGTTATTCCAGTAATGGACGGCACGCCCATGTCCAGATGAATCTCTTTTTTGATGTTATGCTTATAGTCCAGGTAGAAATCGGCAAATCCCAGTTCCGCTTCAATGAGAGCGGAGAGATTCAAACTTTCGACATCCCGGGCGCCGAGCGCGTAAAATTTCCCCGTCGCCGAGCGGAACATATCGAAAAAATCTTCGGCTGCATCGTTGATGGCGTTGATATCGGATATCAATTTCTTGTAATCCGCGCCGATCTCCTTTTCGATCTTCGGGTAACGGTTCTCGATTTTTCGGATAAAATCCTCCAGACGCCTTTGCATCAATTTTGCGCGACCCATGATGCCGTTCAGCGGATTGGCAAAATTATGAAAAATCCCCGGCATGAGTTCGTCAAGAAAAGTGGCGAGGAATCTCTTCTCCAGAAATAAGTAAAGATCCATTTCATTCATGATTCATTCCCCATGATGGACGTTTAATGGATGCCCAACCGTGTCCGCATCGCCCCCTTGATCACCACGGCCGTTCAGCGCCCAGGTCAATCCAATTCGTAGCGCGTAAAATAGACGTTTTTCACCAGATCTTCGACGAGTAAGCGGTTCAGTTCGTTCTTCAACTTTTCCTTCAAACGACCCCTCCCCTCCGGCGAGAGGCCCTCTTGCGTCGGCTCTTTTTTCAGAACGTCGTAAATCACAGTTCTCACATCAACGCGATCGCCGCCGATGGCGCTTGCCGTCTTCTGATTCTCCAGTTCAAGGGCGACATCGCAGAAAACGATTCTGATATTACCCTTTTCATCCTTCTGGTCAACGACCATACCTTCAAAAACGACCATACCCTCAAAGATGGCGCCCTGTTTTACCTCAGGCAAAGGGATTACGGAAACAGCCTGTTTTTTCTGCGCGGCGGGGGAGTCCCGATCCATGGCTTGATAAAAACCGACCACGAAGCCGGCCATCAAACCAAGAAACACGACAGAAATCAAGATGATCCAGAAGAGGGGTTTACGTACCCACCCTATTACCTTCGATGAAAAATCGCCACCGGCTTGTTCTCCGGAGGATCCATCGTCTATCCCGTTTTCCGCGGTCGCTTCATCCTGCTGGGTCTCCCCACTGGGTTCCTCAGGAGCGATCTCCAGCATGTCAAGTTTCGCTTTTTTCGTCATTCACTTTACACCCGCCGCCGCAACTGTTCAATGCCCTTTTGCCGGCGTCGCAAAAAGGGCCCGCATCTGATTGATTGTCTGTTTAAAATCGATCTTTTCGTCGATGTCCTGTTTCAAAAATCCATTCACACGGTCGATCATGGTGACGGCATAATCGATTTCGGGGTTGCTCCCCTTCACGTACGCACCGATATTGATGAGATCTTCCGCCTTCTTGTACGCTGCAAGAATCTGAATAATTTTCCGCGCCATTTGCCTGTGTTCGTCATCTACAATGTCCAGCATGACGCGGCTGACGCTTTGCAGCACATCAATGGCCGGGTAATGACCCTTGCTGGCCAGCTCCCGAGTCAGAACGACATGGCCGTCGAGGATCGATCTTGCCGCGTCCGCGATCGGTTCATTGAAATCGTCGCCTTCCACAAGAATCGTGTAAAGACCCGTGATACTGCCGCGCTTTTCCATGATCCCGGACCGCTCCAGCAATTTGGGAAGAAGACTGAACACGGAAGGGGTATAGCCTTTGGCCGCCGGCGGTTCACCTACGGAAAGACCGATTTCCCGCTGCGCCATCGCAAATCTCGTCAGGGAGTCCAGCATCAGCAAGACATTTTTCCCAAGATCCCTGAAATACTCGGATATCGATGTCGCCACATATGCAGCCCGCATCCGTATCAGCGGATGCATATCCGATCCCGCGACAACCACCACAGATCTTGCCAGCCCCTTCTTACCAAGATTTTTTTCAAGAAACTCCCGAACCTCTCTCCCCCTTTCACCGATCAGACCGATGACATTCACATCCGCATTGGTGTTCCTGGCCATCATTCCCAGCAGAATGCTTTTGCCGACCCCTGACCCGGAGAAAATCCCCATTCTCTGCCCTTTTCCGCAACAGAGAACACCATTCAACGCCCGGATGCCGAGATCCACCGGTTCGGCGATACGTCCCCTTGCGAGCGGATTGATCGGATCGGCATAAATGGGGTAGTCGCTTTCACATTCGATAGGCCCTTTGTTGTCAATCGGATTCCCCAGACCATCAATGACCCTTCCCAGCAGGTTTTTCCCCACATTTACGCCGGCCTTGCGGCCAAGCGAGACGATCTTGCATCCCGGGCTCAACCCCTGACTGGTTTGGAGCGGCATCAGGAGCACCTTCCCCTTCTTGAATCCCACCACTTCGGCTACGACGGGTTTGGCCGACCCGGCCGGGAAGATACCGCAAAGCTCGCCGATGGAGGCGGCAGGACCGTTTCCCTCCACCACCAGTCCGATCATTTCAGTGACTTTGCCGTGAATACGGATGGGGTTCGCCTCCCTCACGAGACGATGGTATTTGGCAAAGTCAATCATGCATCACCGATTCTTCGAGAAAAGTTCCGTATCCCTTCGATGCCGGTCATTGCCGTTTTCATTTCATTATACTGCTGATCCAGCCGCGCATCGACTTCACCGCATATGGTTTCAATGATTGCCCCGCCGCGCTGAATCGATTCGTCCTCCGCGAAGGTCATGTTTCGAATCCCGTCAAAGCTCTGAAGAAAGTCGTTCTTGATCTCAATCATAAAGTGAAAATCCTGCGGGTGAACCCGGATCTTCATATTCTCCCGGTCGCCGATATTCTTTATGGCCTCCTTGAGAACGCCCCGGATCACCTCCCGGTTCGTCGTCGCTTCAAGATGAATCACCTTTTCAGCGACGGCCAGGGACAATTGAACGATCTCCCCTTCCAGGTTCTCAAGGGTGCTTTTCTTCAGAGCCGACATTTCTTTGACGATAACGGACATCGCCTGGAGTGTTTGCAAGGTCTCATTTTTTTCAAGTTCCCTCCCCTTTCGGATGCCTTCAGACAGCCCTCTTTCATAAGACTCCTGCTCCGAAATCCGGTTTTTTCTTGCAAAAGCCTCCTTGGCTCTCTCCGGGTCAAACTCATCCGCCGACAGGGCATGATCTCCCGGCGCCCTGAAAAAATTCACTTCCTCCGATTTGATCACTTTACGACCGGAAAATTTCACCCTTGGGCCACATGCTTCCTTCTTAATCACTTCCTCCGATTTGATCACTCTACGACCGGAAAATTTCACCCTTGGGGCCACCTGCTTCCTCCTTATTCACTCTTCGTTCGCAGTGACATCTTTGCAACTAACATACCACCCTCCCGATCCCGACACCCCTGGACCCAATGGCGATGAATAGCCATTGCTATGGCACTTTTTTTGCAGACTTGTTCGTCAGAGCGGCCCGGTCAGGCCTGAGGGCAATCCATTTTCTGCTGAGACGAGACAGATAGGAATCGCCTGCCCGGGATGGGGTTTGAACAACGGCGGGCGATCGCATTGAAGCAAGGAAAGAAGGCTCCATGGCTGATTCGACCATAAAGAGAGGCAGTCAAAGAGAATACTCCCGTGTTGACGTCTATATCCCGCTTGGATGTCGCCTCCTCGATAAGGAAGAGCATGGACAGGTGAAATCTCGGATTTCCGCGGATGTGATGTTGGCAGACTTCAAGCTGATGCCCCCCTTGGGAAATCATCCGCAGATCGCATCTCTGGATCTATTGAATCAAAAACTGGATGAGGTCATTAAAATGGTTGGGCTCCAGTGTGAAGGATTTCATTCTTTGCCGTTTAAATTTGTTTCCCTCAGCGGGAACGGGATGCGGTTTTCATCCCAGCAGTGTTATTCTCTCGGAGATATCCTCGAATGTAAAATGATCCTGACCCTTCAGAAATCTGCGGCAATTTACACGTACGGGGAGGTGGTCCGCGTGGGAAACCAGAGCAACGGCTATTTTATCAACGTCAGTTTTACCGCGATCGATCACACGATCCGGGACAAGATCGTCCGATTTGTTTTCGAGACGGAAAGAGAGATGATCAGACAAAGAAAGGGGTATGATTGATCCGAACCATTGCGCCAACCTTATCCGCAAACCATCCGCATTCACACCGTCACGTTTCCTTCCTCGTGTCGTCGAGGCAAAAATCGACGTAAAAGGCGCCGTTCCCCACTTCAAAAGGGACGATGATGCTCGCCCCCCCGAGAACATGGAGAATCGCATGGTCCTTTCCGGAGACAACGGTTGGAATCGCTGCCGTGATATTATAGCCTTGCGACTCCAGTTTTTTTCTGGCCACCCCGGCAATCATGTTTGTGATCTCTCCTACCGCATCCCTCACCTCATCGTTGATCTCCATGTATTTTTCACCGATCATATTGGAAACGATCAGGAGGATGCTTTTTTCACTGAAACTCACGGCAAGAGAACCGCGGGCGGAGCCTGTCAACCCGATGATTCCCGATACATCCCCTTTGGCTTGATTGCCCTTCTTGAGGTAAGGTTTGCCGACGGTCGGTTCCACCATAGCCATTGTTTTGAGGACTTCTATGGTCCCCTCTAAAAAGGAGTTGATAAACTGAACATTCATGATCATTCCTTTCCGTGAATATTTTCAGATCTTTTCCAGGATCTTGGTAATTTTATCATTCAGGGTATCCGCGGTAAACGGTTTGACGATGTAATTGCTGACGCCTGCCTTGACGGCGGCAATCACATTATCCTGCAGGGCCTCGGCGGTTACCATCATAAACGGCGTTGACTTCAAATCCTCATCGGCCCGAACCGCTTTGAGTAATTCCAACCCAGTCATGTTCGGCATATTCCAGTCCGAAACGACAAAATCGATCTTCTGGGATTTCAAAATCTTCAACGCAACGACGCCGTCTTCCGCCTCGACAATATTTTCATATCCCCCGAGCTTTAAAAGATTTCGGATCACCTTCCTCATGGTCGCAAAATCGTCGACCAACAGGATTTTGATATGGTTTTTATCCATATAACCTTCCTTGCATCACTTCCCCTCGCTCAGCTCGAATAGCCCTTCCGGATCCAAAATCAGCCCGACTCGGCCGTCTCCCATAATGGCGCCTCCCGAAACCCCTTTGATGTGCTTCAATCCAGATCCAAGACTCTTGATCACCACTTCGGCTTTGCCGATCACCTCATCAACGAGCAGACATTTTGTGCGATTTTCCCCCTCGACGACCACGACGATCGCTTCCCATGGGTTATCTCGCGCAGCTTTTCCCCCCAAAATATCGGTCAACCTGATCAAAGAGAGCAATCGGCCCATGACATTGATGGTTTCCCCCTTGTTGACGACGAGATTGTATTGTTCCCGGGAGGGCCGCAGCGTCCGGCGGATGGCCATCGTCGGAATGATATAGATCTCCTGGCCCACCTTGACCATCATTCCGTCAATAATGGCAAGTGTCAACGGAAATTTTGTAATGAACGTCGTTCCTTTGCCCGGCCTGCTTTCGATATCCATCTTGCCGCGCAGTTTCTCCACGGATTGCTTCACAACATCCATCCCCACGCCACGACCGGAAACATCGGTAATCTTTTCCGCGGTCGAAAGACCGGGCAGCAGAATCATCCTATAAATATCCTGCTCGGCAACATCCCCAATATCAGAGATCATCCCTTTTTCCAAAGCTTTATCCAGTATCTTCTGCTTGTTCAATCCCCGCCCGTCGTCGGCGATCTCGATGACGATGTTTCCCCCGCGATGATAGGCCCGTAGCGTAATCGCCCCCTTCTCCGATTTGCCCGCCTTCACCCGGTCTTCCGGCGCTTCAACCCCATGATCGACCGCATTCCGGACCATGTGGACCAGCGGATTATAGATTTCATCCACCATATTCCGGTCGATCTCCGTCTCTTCCCCAACCATTTCGATGTTCACGATCTTCCCGGCATTTTTGGCCAGATCCCTGATCAGCCTCGCCATTCGCTGAAAAGTCTGCCTGATGGGGATCATGCGAAGACTCATCGACGTTTTCTGCAGACTGGAGGTGATCCGGAAAAACTGGCCGATATCGCGCTTCAGGCTTTTATCGGCATTGACCTGCCGACTGAGGTCCTGCTGGATCATGGACTGGGTGATCACCAGTTCGCCGACCATGTCGATCAAATCGTCCAGTTTGTGGGTGTCGACCCGCAGGGTGGACGAGTCCGAGGACTGTTCCGTCTGTTTTCTCAAGGCCTGAGAGACCTGTCTTGTCGTCGCCTTCCCTTCGTCAATCAGGATCTCGCCAATCTTCTTGGATGGCGGCGCTTGGAGAACCGTAAGCGCCTGATCGACATCATCCTGCACCACCACCCCCTCACTGACAAGGATTTCTCCCAGTTTCCTTTTTGTGGAAACCTTTTCCTCTCCCTTTTCCACCGCCTGAATCTTTTGCAGAAGGTCCGCCAGATCGATCTGCAGAGGGGTGGGCGGCCGACCTTCAATTTCATCCTTCAACCGCAGGATCAGAGCCTTGAGCGCATCAGCGCCGTCAAGAATGACATCGATCAATGGGGGGGCGACGCGCAGTTCGCTGTTTCTCGCCTTGTCCAGCAGGTTTTCCAGATTGTGGGCGAGATCGCGTATTTCTTCCAGGTTGAGAAATCCGGCCACCCCTTTGATCGAGTGAAAGGGTCGGAAGATGGCGTTGATGCAGTCCATGTCTTCCGGGTTCTGCTCCAGATTAAGAATATTGACCTCTATTTCATCGATATCTTCCAGCCCCTCCGTAACAAAATCAGCGGCCAGGGAGAGATCCGAAATTTTGGTCTTTTCTTCAGCCGCCGGGGCTTTCTGCTCCTTGACGACGCCGGCGGAATTCATCTCTCGCAGGGCGGAAACGCCGGTAAGAGAAGCGACGGATTCCAGAAACGGTTGAACGTCGACTTGACCATCATTGCCTTGCCCGCCATATTGAATGATTTCCTGCATCAAAGCGATGCCCTTTTCAAAAGCGCTGAACCCCCCCTCCTTGTCTTTGAATGTATCGAAGATCATCTTTTCCAACAGATGGTTCAGCCCCGTGGCCACATGGGTCAGCGTGGCCATTGAAAGGGGTTCGGCGGCCTTGATAATCTCCTCCAGGCGGTTCATGAATTTACCTGATGAAGGGATGTTAATCTCTCTCTGATCGAGAAAAACCAGATCCGAGGCGAGATCATCGATCGACTTGCTCACTGCGCTGTAATCCATGGATTATGCCATCCTTATCATTTCCGCGGCGATTTGGTCCAAAGGCAATACCTTGCCGGCCGCCCCCATCTTAATGGCTTCCTTCGGCATCCCAAAAACCACGCAGGAATTTTCATCCTGGGCGATTGTATCGGCGCCCGCCTTCTTCATCTCCAAAAGCCCTTCCGCCCCATCGGCCCCCATCCCGGTCAGGATAACGCCAATGGCATTGGCACCCGCACTTTTCGCGGTTGACTTGAAGAGGATGTCGACCGCGGGACGCTGGTGGTGAACCATCGGGCCGGTTTTCACCTCCACGTAATACTTGGCGCCGCTCCTCCTCATCACCATATGAAAATTCCCCGGAGCGATCAACGCCAACCCGGGAACGACAGAGTCGTTATCCTTGGCCTCCCTGACCGTCATTTGACAGAGAAGATTCAGCGCTTCCGCAAAAGCGGCGGTAAAATTCGCCGGCATATGTTGAACCACCATGATCCCCGGCGAATTGGCCGGTAATTTTGTAAGAACCATCTTCAGGGCTTCGGTCCCCCCGGTCGACGCCCCGATGGCAATCACTTTATGGGATGTCTGGGCAAGCGCTTTCAACGGAACGTTTTCCGAATCCGGCCCCCCCTGATCCTTTCTGATCACCTTCGCACATGCCGCCCCCCTGATCTTATCCGCCAGTTGGGAACTCATGTCGCCGACGGTATAAGCGCCGCCCGGTTTGGCGATCACATCCACCGCACCGATTTCCATCGCATCGAGCGTCAATTTCCCGCCTTTTGGTGTCAAGGAACTTACAATAATGGTAGGCAAGGGATAATATTTCATCAACTTTCTCAAGAATGTCAACCCGTCCATCCGGGGCATTTCAATATCCAGAGTGATCACATCCGGATGAAGGGCGACAATCTTATCCCTGGCAACGAAAGGATCCGGAGCGGTCCCGACAACCTCAATATCGGGGTATTTGGAAAGCTCCTCCGAAAAGATTTTCCTTACGACCGCAGAATCATCGACAATCAATACTTTGATCTTTTTCAACATCGCCTTCCTTCAGCGACAGTGGCGAGCTCTCATCCCAACCCCGTCCGGCGGATGGCCGGCTGAAACAAAGCACACGGTGACGAGCCGGCTACAGCATATCCGGTGCGGTCACGATCAACCGCACATTGCCACAATCCGCAACAAAGGTTAAATTCACCTGATGATCCATTACCTCCGGACCTTTATCAGCATCATCCGAAATCATTTCAAACGTTGGGAACGAAAGATCAATCATCCTCTCCGGATCGAGCTTCCGTACAAAGTTACCGCAAATCATGTTGAGCGACTCCTTGACGCAGTCTGACATGATCGGGAGATCGATCTCGTCTTGCCGAAGATTCAACATATTCTTCACCATCGCCTCGGCGATGCCCCTGGAGAGAAAAAGCTGGATGCTTCCGTTGGCGGAACCACTGAAGTTTATGGTCGATTTCATCTGGTAATTCCCGCCGTTGCCTTTCAGGGGTTCGGAAAAGATGTAATACATCCTTTCAAACACTTCAAAAATCGCCCTGGTCAGCATTTCCTGAATCGTCTTGATATTCGCCATCGGTTCCCACTCCTATCACCTTATGGAGGACGCTTCTCATATCTTCCGGCAGAAAGGGTTTTTTAATGAATCCCTTTGCCCCTCTATCCAAGGCCTCCTTCATCCGCTCGCTGCTTCCTTCCGTAGATACGATGATCACAGGAATATTTTGATAAAGCGCGTCCTGACTCAACGCCTGCAGCAGTTCCAACCCTCCCATCTCCGGCATGTTGATGTCGGAGATGATCACATCCACCCAGTTTCCCTGCAATCGTTCCAAGGCTTCCCGGCCATTTCCAGCCTCCATGCACAGGCTCATCTTAAAACCGGAAAGGGTGATGACCTTCTTGATGACGGACCGCATGGCGCCTGAATCGTCGACGATCATGACATTGAATGACATAGTCCCCTCATAACCAACCTACCCGATATGCATTAACTCTTTGGCTCTTTCCAATTCGTCCGACAGCGCGATAAAACTCTTTTCCAGATCAGCCATTCTGAGATCGAAATGCCGCATGACCTCCTCCAGGCCTGTATAAGCCAGGGCGTCGACACCGCCCGTTAACCCCATCATCAGGCAGGCCTGATCGGATAAGTATACCAGAGAGGCCTTGGTGTTGCCCTCTTCCTCCAACAAGTCGGGCCGGTGGTGATACGCTATGGCGTTCCTGATTTCAAGGGGGAAGTTCCAATGTTCGGCAATCCGCCCCCCCAGGTTGGCGTGATTGATCCCGATAAACTCCTCTTCGGCCTCGAGGAAAGAACACTTCTTTTCATTGACGAGACCGATAATCTTTTGAAAATATTCCTGGACATACTCCCCCATGATCACCTTGCCCACATCATGCAGAAGCGCGGCCGTATAAAGGATCGGATCTTCATGCCCTTGAATCTTTTTGCAGAGGATTTGAGACATCAGGGCGACGGCGACGGAATGTTCCCAAAAATCACTTGCTTGCGAAGCGTACCCCTTGCCCCCTTTTTGGTATATTTTCGAAATGCCGGCCGTTTGCACGGCACGGGTCAGTTGCTTTTGGCCGAGAAAGACAACGGCGTCGTGAATGGTCTTGATTTTTTGCCTCGCGCCGAAGTAGGCGGAATTGCTTATCTTGAGAATATTGGCCGCGATCGCCTGATCATGCTTGATTATGTCGACCACATCGGCAACATCATAATCCTCATCTCGGAGCAGTCCGGCAACCTTCTGAACCGCTGCCGGAAAGGCGGGAATCATCTCCACGGATTTGAGTATGCTGTCGATTATCATAGGTCTCTTACTGTGCCGTTTGAGCTTTTCAGGATGCACCTTCCGTTGGAAAGCTCGAGTCTTACGGTCCGGTTGAAATTTTCCCCCGTGTCTTCGCTGTCAATCAACACGTTGTTGCGCCAAAATATCTTTCTCAGCGCCATGATGTTCTTCTGACCGATACGGAAATAGTTTGTGTCATCCAGAATATTCGCCCCACCGGCGACCTTTATCACCATTCTCTTTTTTTCCGCCCCTAAGGTGTAGCAGGCCTTGAACAGAGCGATAATCCCCGTATCGGCAAACATGCCCGGCGTCGCCTTCGCCCTGTTCACGTCCAGCGAAGAATCCGGAAGCATGAAGTGCAGCAGCCCCCCGACCTTCACTTTCGGATCGAAAACGGCGACACCGATACAGGATCCCAGGGCATAGGTGATCAGCTCATCGCCTGGATTGTTGCTCACCTTCAGATCGGAAATACCGACGATAATATCACTCATAAGCCATCAAACTTGCTTCCGGTAGACACTGGGTTCAACATATTTCAATTCGTGAGATAATCCGGTCAGACTCTCAGAATGTCCAACAAATAAATGACCCTCCCTGTTCAGGCACTGATTAAATCGGCGGATCAACGCCTCCTGGGTTGCCTTGTCAAAATAGATCATGACGTTTCTGCAAAAAATGATATCGAATCGGTAATTGGGGGGCGGTGTATCCATCAGGTTGAATCTCGAGAATTGAACCATATCCCTGATGTTTTTTTTAATACGAAACTGACCTTCACTGGTTCCGGAACCCATTTGAAAATATTTCTTCAGGATCGCGGGAGGCACATTGTTCAGCCTCTCCTTGCCAAAAATCCCTTTATCGGCAGTCTGCAATACCCTGGTGGAAATGTCCGTCGCCATGATTTTAACGTCCCCAGACAACCCGTTTACAGATTCACAGACCGTTATGGCAAGAGAGTAGGGCTCTTCTCCCGTCGAGCAACCGGCGCTCCAGATTCGCAACTTTTCCAATAGCCTTTCTTGGTTCGATGTTTTAACCATTGGCTTAATAATATTGCGTAATTTATCAAAATGGCTCTCTTCTCGGAAAAAATAGGTCAGGTTTGTCGAAAGGGAATCTATCATCGAAATCAATTCAGCCGTCCCATCATCGGTCGTGACATAACGGTAATAATCTCCGAAAGATTGAAAGTTCCCCTCTCTAAGCCGCTTGCCCAGTCTTGCCTTCACCAGCTCTTTCTTGCCTTCATGGAGATTAATGCCGCACTGTTCGTAAACAAGACGGCTGATTCTCTCGTAATCAATATCCTTCAGGTCAGCAGATATCATAATGGTAAACAAAATTGATCTTGTTAGATTGTACTGCCGCCATCAAGACAGCATCTCTTCCCTCAACAGGGATAACTTTATTCTTCAGCAGAGTGCTTCAATTTTTATGCCAGAAAACTCTTTCTTTCCCGAAAAGTTCATAAGGGATGGAATGGGGCCAACATCTCCGCGGTGCAAATATTTTGACGGAACCGCATGGTTGCCTATTGTTTTCTGATCCGGTTTGTCCTATATACTGACCGGAAAAAGTATTTCCCGGCTGATAAAATCTTGATTGGAATCACGATGGGAGATGTATGAAGAACGCAAGAATATTGATTGCCGAGGATAATGACCTGAGCCGTGAAAACCTCTCAGAATTATTGACAACAAGCGGTTACGACGTGATCGCGGTCGAAAATGGCAGGAAGGCCATGGATGCCCTGGTGGAAGACAAATATGACCTGCTCATCACCGATTTAAAAATGCCTCAGGCAGATGGCCTGGAACTGCTCAAATTCAGCAAGGAGATGAATCCGGACCAGGTGGTCGTCGTAATTACCGGATACGGAACGGTGAACACCGCTGTAGACGCCATGAAGCTGGGGGCATTTGATTATATTGTGAAACCGCTCAAGGATGATCTTGTCAAGTTGACAGTCTCCCGCGCCCTCTCCTTCGTCAAGCTCAAAGAGGAAAATTTGACCTTAAAGGGGCACCTCAGAGAGAAATATGATTTTGGCAAGATGATCGGCTACAGCGACTGCATGAAAAACGTTTTCGACACCATTGCAAAAGTTTCGGCCTCGGACAGTACCATTTTGATCGGTGGCGAAAGCGGAACGGGAAAGGAACTGGTGGCAAGGGCCATTCATTATAACAGTGACCGGAAAAACCAGCCCCTTGTTCCCGTCAATTGCGGCGCCATCCCCGAGGAACTTCTCGAAAGCGAACTCTTCGGTCATGAAAAAGGGGCCTTCACCGGCGCCATTCGCAACCGCATCGGCCGTTTTGAATTGGCCCAGGGGGGAACGATCTTCCTTGATGAAATCGGCGACATGAGCCCGGCATTGCAGGTCAAAATGCTTCGGGTCATTCAGGAAAAGGAATTCGAACGCATCGGCGGGATCAAAACCATCCATGCGGATGTTCGAATCATTGCGGCGTCCAATCAAAATCTGGAAAAGGCGGTGGTTGAAAAGAAATTCCGTGAAGATCTCTTTTATCGGATCAATGTGATCCCGATTCATCTCCCGCCGCTGCGCGAACGGGGACCGGACATCGCCATTCTCGCCAATCACTTCCTGTCAAAATTTGGCAAATTAAAAAAGAATCGCCTTTCCCGCTTTTCTCCGGATGTCCTCCGCTATTTCATGCGCTATCCATGGCCCGGCAATGTGAGGGAATTGGAAAACCTCATCGAAATGTTTGTCGTCATGAAGGAAGATGGGGAGATCGAGGTCGGCGATCTCCCTCCGAAACTTCTCATTCAGGAAAATGCTCCACCCTCTCTCTCTTTGTCCCGGCGCATTGATTTACCTGCGGCCGGCATCAATTTCAACGATATGGTGAGCCAGTTTGAAAAAGATCTTCTGCTTCAGGCGTTGTGCAAAACCAGCGGCGTCAAAAACAGGGCAGCCAAATTGCTCAACCTGAACCGGACAACCCTGGTTGAAAAACTGAAACGTTTCAAAATTCTGGACGAGAGCATGGCGATGAATGAGTAGTAAGGACCGCCATGGGTTGCGCTCTTTTTTCCATGGATCCTTCCCGGAAGCCGTTATCCGACGGGATATCTTCGTGCCCAGCGCTCAAGTTTTTCAAAGGCATTTTCAACAGCCTTGAAGATAACCTCCAGTTGGACCGGCTTGGTAAAAAAATCATCGAAGCCCGCTTCCCGGCATTCTTCGATTTCAAAAAGGCCCGCCCAACCGGTAATCGCATAAATAATGGAGATCGGCTTATCCTGCCTGATCTTTCTGCACAGTTCAATCCCGTTCATTCCAAACAGTTTCAGATCCAGAAAAATCAGGTCGATGTCGTGTCGTTTCAGAATATCAAGCGCCTGTTCGCCATTCTCCGCCAGATGGATCTGATAGCCGGGATCGCTGAAAGCCGACTGGAAAAGATCACGAATGGAGCGCTCATCGTCCACAATCAGCAATTTTCTATCCAAAGCAACCTCCGTCCCTGGCCTTCGCCAATAAAATGGCATTCTCTGTACATAATATTGACGCTTATGAAATAGATCTATGGATTGGCGATGATCCCGTTTTCAAGATTTCCGTTTCTCTGTTTCATAGTGCTGGTAATGCTGGACCCGTTTCGGATTTTCCAAATCGTCCGTGGAAATATTGGAAAGCATCTCGGCAGTTGAGAGGTCCAGCCTTAAACGCTTGATCTGCGCCTCCAACATCGGGATACGTTTTTTCAGGAACTGCCTTTGGGATATTTCCATAAAGGGTTTCTCACTGAGCTGCTTGACCATATCATCTCTGATGGCCGTGATTTCGAGCAATTTCTTCTTGATCATCTCTTTCTTGCCCGCCCAGGTGGCCGATGGGGTACCGTCCGACGCAGGGTTTTGATTTTCGGGTGCGGCAGGAAGAACCGGGGTCTTTCGATTGACAACCTCATATTTTTTCAACATTTTAGATTCTTCCCCGGCTCTCTTTATGCAGACATCGACAACAAAAGACCCATGATCGGTGTCAAAGGGAATTACAATGCTCGGACTCTTGAGGATATGGTTGATCGTGTGGTTTTTCCCATAGATGACGGACGGGATGGCGGCATAGACCTGCATGCCCTCCTTTTCCATATGGGTCCGCGCCACACCGGAAATCATATTGGTCATCTCACCGACCCCGTCAAATACCTCCTGATTCGCCTCGGCATAAGACTCTCCGAGCATGGAACCGACAAGGTGACAAATGCAGCTCTCCCCGAAACTGATGGCGAGGGAACCGATCATGTCGCCGGTAATTCCTATGATACCGGATACATCACCTTTGGCAAGAGCCGTATTCTTGAGATACGCCTTGCCCGGGCGAGGCTCCACGAAAGCCATCTTTTTAAGGACTTCGATCGTGCCGTACAAAAAGGGATTTATAAATTTTACATCCATGGGGTTCTCTTAAACATCACTAAATTCTCCTTTCGGGCATCTTGATCCGATCCCGCCCAACCGCCTCTCATCAACGGCCACGCTCCACGACTGGCCCTCTGCCGTGAGAACCATCAACCATCCCTTCCGGTCGGATCTATCATATCAAAAAATATGCCAAACGCAACCTTCCGGAACAAAAGGAAATCACCCGACCTCTGTTTTTCAACACCCGAGGCCGTTTGTTGCTCAACCCCGGCCATCGGGGGACCGGCGTTAGCAGCTTCTCTCCAATCGAAGCAAGCTTCGGGGAATATTACCCGGAGAGATTATGGCAGGAGAGGCAGGACTTGTCGGAGGTGATGGGAAGAACAAACCGGATCAGGTTCTTGTCCCTGTCCACATGAAACTGTTCCTTTCCGGTGGCGAGGACCTGCTTCTCCATCTCATCCTTCGGCTGTGCCTCCTGGCGCTCCTTGAAATCCGCGGCGACGATCGGACCTCTAACGGCATGAACACCCTCCACATTCTTGCGGGAAGAAGTAGTTTTCAGGAACAGTTCCAGGCCATTCATATCGCCGGTTTCGCCAAAGGTCTGTATGGAATGGCCGAACGTCAACGCGACCTCTCTGGAGGCGCTCGGGGTTTCGGCATTCACCGCCACCCACCGCTTCAGGCAACCTTATCCAAAGCGGACATCTCTTCCGAGCTCAGCACCCGGTCGATTTCGAGCAGGATCTTGATGCCTCCCCCTGTTTTTGCCATGCCAAGGATATAATTCGTGTTCAGACGGCTGCCAAAATTCGGTGCATCCTCGATATCCGCACCCTTGATATTTAAAACCTCGGACACCGAATCCACCAGTATCCCGATCATCACCTTCTGGCCGCTGTTGGTGATCTCCACAACGATGATGCAGGTCTTCTCCGTATAATCGATCGCCTCCATGCCGAACTTGACCCTCAGGTCCACGACCGGGATCACCTTTCCTCTGAGATTGATCACCCCCTTCATGTAGGCCGGCGTCTGGGGAACCGTCGTAATCGCCATGATCCCGATGATCTCCTTCACCTTCAATATCCCGATCCCGTACTCCTCACCGGCCAGTACGAACGTCAGGTACTTCCCTTCGCGATTCGCGATCGCCTTCACCGCCTGATCCATCATCCGTGTCTCCTCCATACGTTTCGCCTCCCGTCTTTATGAGTCCCGTGCAATCGAGCGTCTTACCCCAAAAATAACCGGTAGAGGGCTGCCGAAAATCCCCCATCGATTATCTTTAGAAACTTTACCGGCAAAATGGTTCAATAATCGTGCCGAAAGAATCCGATCAACCACGCCGGGAACCAACGGGGAATCCCCGACCAACGGATGAACGGCATGAATGCGATCGCCAAATATTTGGCGCTCTGAAGTTTTAACCATGACGGAGACTATCGGATCCGGCCATCAAAGAGCGTGCGCCTGATGGGAAACGGGTTTTTTTTGTTTTCTCCTATCGCTTTTTTTGCCGGCATCGCATATAATTTGCAGTAGACATGAGAGACTCGTCAACAGTCTTAACGGTCTTGAAAGCGGGATGGATGAAAACGGAACTCTGCTCATCTCAATTGTATCATGCCTGTCACGTCCTCTTCGGATCGGGAATCGATGTTTCTGCCGATTTTCTCCGCTATCTCCAGATGCCGGGGCTCAAGGCCGCATATCGGGAAAGGGCCCTCGAGACCCACCCGGATCGGGCCATTTCCCTTGCCTATCCGCCCGCCGATCTGGAAGAACGGTTCAAGGAGGTCAACGCCGCCTACCGGGAGTTACACGATTATCTTGAGAACCCCTGCCGGTTCAAGCTGATCGGCGCTCCTTTCCGGGAACGGCCGT
>Ga0163200_1000361_pt1 | contig 20113 bp, 19 predicted proteins | sample PL_2010_200m_FD_113535 | JGI IMG/M metagenome (GOLD analysis project Ga0163200, IMG submission 113535) | Freshwater microbial communities from Powell Lake, British Columbia, Canada to study Microbial Dark Matter (Phase II) - PL_2010_200m | ecosystem: Environmental > Aquatic > Freshwater > Lake ... | reverse complement strand
GCTACACCCGGACAACCGCGACGTGCCCTTCCCGGTCATCCTCACCGGCCCGGAAAGTGCCGCGCCGTATTTGCAGCAGCTGCGTGAGTTCGTCGGCGCCACCCTCGGCGAAAAAGCACAGGGCTTGTACCAGATCATCATCGACAACCCGGCCGAGGTAGCCCGGCAGATGTCCGAAGGCTTGAAAGCGGTCAAGCAGTTCCGCCGTGTGCGCAACGACGCCTTCCATTTCAACTGGCTGCTGAAAATCGAGGAAGGCTTTCAGCATCCGTTCGACCCGACTCACGAAAACATGGCCAGCCTGCAGCTGACCCGCGACGTGCCGCCCCACCTGCTGGCGGCGAACCTGCGTCGGGCGTTCTCCGGGATCGTCGCGGGTAACGTCAAGGACAAGGGCATTCGCCGCATCGAGCAGTTCGGCCGCTACGAAATCAATGGCGACACGGCGATCATGAAGCCCCTGGATGAGTTACTGCAGGCTTTTGTGCTGCAACACCGGATGAAACTCCCCGGCGGCCGACCCTACGAGCCGTGCTATCGCGTGGTGACCTGAAAATCTCGAAAAGGCCGTGACGGCTAGGGTCGCCCAGCTCGTCGAAGCAAACGCTACGCGGTAAACGACGGAAGCGCCTTCGGCGATTCCGTCCTACAAAACCGCCGCAATCCCGGCCAACGTAGGGTGGGCTTCAGCCCACCGGGGCGGTTGGTCGGTTGCAGAGGGCGGGACGGGGCACGGAAGCATCTTGTGGGCTAAAGCCCACCCTACGGGTGCTTCCGGCCGGGCCACGGTGATGTGCCGGCCGATGTAGGTTGGATTAGCCGAAGGCGTAATTCGACGGCTCGAAGGCGTAATCCAACCCGCTCAACCACACTTGGAATTGCCGCAGTTCAGGCACGTCGCGCAGCCATCCATCTGCACCACCGCCTGGGTGTTGCACTTGCTGCACAGCTGCGCACCGGCCGGGAAGCCCTCGCCCGGCTCCACGGTCACCGCCCCCTGGCTGGCCTCGTAAGCGGCGCGCTTTTCCGCCAGATACTTGAGCTGGGTTTCGTCCAACGCATGGCCTTCGAGCATGCCGATATGGATCAGGTGGCGCTCCAGTACGCCGCCGATCTCCGCCACGATGGACGGCATATAGACGCCGCCCTTTTTCAGGTAGCCACCGCGGGGATCGAACACCGCTTTCAGTTCCTCGACTAGGAAGGTGCAGTCACCCCCCTTGCGGAACACGGCAGACATGATCCGGGTGAGCGCGACGATCCACTGGAAGTGATCCATGTTCTTCGAGTTGATGAAGATCTCGAAGGGTCGGCGCTGCTCGTGGGGCGTGCCGGCGTTGAGCACCACATCATTCACCGTGACGTAAAGCGCGTGTTCGAACAGCGGTGACTTGATCTTGTAGGTCATGCCGACCAGCGTTTCTGGACGCTGGATACTCTCGTCCATCTCCACCACATTGACCCTGGTGGTAGTGTCAGGTGTGACAGCGGGGCGTTCCAGGGTCTCGTCGACAACCTTGAAGCCCTTGATGCGCTGGGTGATCTTTACGGTCATTGCGGGTTCTCCAGCCGCACGACAGACGCCGCGCGGTTATCAGTCGGGGCTCAGTACTTGCCGTAATAGCCTTCTTTCAAAGCGTCGAACAGGTTGGCGGCGGAGTTGACCTCACCGTCGTACTCGACCTCTTCGTTGCCTTTTAGCTCGACCACGCTGCCGTCTTCGAGGATGAAGCGGTACAGGGTCTTTTCCAGATCGGCCTCCTTGACCAGCACGCCCTGGAACGCCGCCGGATTGAAGCGGAAGGTGGTGCAACCCTTGAGGCCCTGCTGCCAGGCGTAGCGGTAGATGTCTTTGAACGCTTCGAAGGGGTAGTCGGTGGGCACGTTGGCCGTCTTGGAAATCGACGAGTCGACCCATTTCTGCGCCGCGGCCTGAATGTCGACGTGCTGCGTCGGGGTGACGTCGTCGGCGGTGATGAAGTACTCCGGCAGCTGCTCGCCGGGCTCGGTCGAGCCCGGCTTGGCGCGTGAATTGATCAGCGTGCGATAGGCCAGCAACTCGTAGCTGAACACCTCGATCTTTTCCTTGGCCTTACGCCCGGCGCGGATCAGGTTGCGCGAGTAATGGTGGGCGAAGCTTGGCTCGATGCCGTTTGAAGCGTTGTTGGCCAGACTCAGGCTGATCGTGCCAGTGGGCGCAATGGAGCTGTGGTGGGTGAAACGTGCGCCCTGCTCGGCCAGCTGATCGATCAGCTCGGGCGCGTATTCGGCGATCTTCTGCATGTAGCGCGAATACTTCGCGTGCAATACGCGGCCCGGCACCTGATCGCCGATCTGGTAACCGTCCTTCTTCATCTCCGGACGCTTGCGCAGCAATTCGGCGGTGACCTCGAAGGTTTCGGTCAGTAGCGGCGCCGGGCCTTTTTCTTTCGACAGTTCGAGCGCCACTTCCCAGCCGACCAGCGCCATTTCGCGCGCGACTTCTTCGGTGAAGACGCAGGCTTCGGGGCTACCGTAACGCAGCTTGAGCAGCGCCAGGGCTGAACCAAGACCGAGGAAGCCCATGCCGTGGCGGCGTTTGCTCTCGATTTCGTGGCGCTGCTGCGCCAGCGGCAATCCGTTGATTTCCACCACGTTGTCGAGCATGCGGGTGAACAGGCGCACCACTTCGCGGTACTTGTCCCAGTCGAAACGCGCATCGGCACCAAAGGGGTCGATGACGAAGCGGGTCAGGTTGATCGAGCCCAGCAGGCAGGATCCGTAGGGCGGCAGCGGCTGCTCGCCACAAGGATTGGTCGCCCGAACTGCTTCGCACCACCAGTTGTTGTTCAACTGGTTGACCCGGTCGATGAGGATGAAGCCCGGCTCGGCGTAGTCGTAGGTGGAGACCATGATCATGTCCCACAGATGTCGCGCCTTGACCCGCCCGTAGATCTTGCAGGCCACGAGGCCGTCGTCGCGGACGATGTAGCCGTCATGGCTCGGCCATTCGCGCCACACCACCTGTTCGGCATCGGCCAGATCAAGCTCGGCTTTTTCCTTCATGTGCAGCGGAAAGATCAACGGCCAGTCCGCGTCGGCTTCCACCGACTGCATGAACTCGTCGGTGATGAGCAAGCTGAGGTTGAATTGCCGCAGTCGACCGTCTTCACGTTTGGCGCGGATGAATTCGCGCACGTCCGGATGGCCGACGTCGAAGGTGCCCATCTGGGCGCCGCGGCGCCCACCGGCGGAGCTGACGGTGAAGCACATCTTGTCGAAGATATCCATGAACGACAGCGGGCCGCTGGTGTGTGCGCCCGCGCCGGAAACGAAGGAGCCGCGCGGGCGCAGGGTGCTGAACTCGTAACCGATGCCGCAGCCGGCCTTGAGCGTCAGGCCGGCTTCATGCACCTTGCCGAGGATGTCGTCCATCGAATCAGCAATGGTGCCGGACACGGTGCAGTTGATCGTCGAGGTGGCCGGTTTGTAGTCCTGCGCGCCGGCGTTGGAAATGATCCGCCCGGCGGGGATGGCGCCATTGCGCAGCGCCCAGAGGAAGCGTTCGTACCAGTGCTCGCGGGCATCCTGTTCTTCCACATCAGCAAGCGCGCGGGCGACCCGCTGCCAGGTAGCGTCGACACTGTCATCAACGGCGCTACCGTCCTTGCGGGTCAGGCGATATTTTTGCGCCCAGATGTCTTCGGAGGCCGCCTGAAGAGCGATTTCTGGGGTGATTTTCGTCTCTGCCGTGATGGGCCCGTCCGTCTTCGCCATGCGCTGCGCATCCTCGTGTCGATGGAGTGGAAACCAAAGCACGAAGCATAGCCATGAGGGCCAGAAGCACTATGACGCGCATCAAGTCGGCCGACGGACGACCCGGACAAGCGCCCGGCGGAGCGTTGCCGCCGAGCGCTATGAACCGAGAGTCAGAGCGATTCCAGACATTCCGCCAGCGAGCGACCGAGGTTATCGATCAACTGCTCGTAGCCGCCCGCCGAGGCGTCGATGCCGTGACCCAGCGCGTCCAGCTCGGTGACCTTCACTGGCAGCCCCCGGATCAGGCTATCCGCCAGACGCGGACGAACCGGTGGCTCGTAGAACACGCAGCTCGGACCGGCCTGTTCCAGACGCTCTCGCATGGCGGCAACATGTCGCGCGCCGGGCTGGGCTTCGCCACCGGCGCTGAACACGCCGGCGTGTTTGATCCCATAAGCGGCTTCGAAATAATCGAAGGCTTCATGGAAGACGAAGAACGGCTTGGTTCGGGTTTCGCTCAGGCGCTGGCTGAGCCGCTTATCGAGCGCATCCAGCCGCTGCTTGAATGCGGCCAGGTTGGCTCTGTAGCGCTCAGCGTTGGCCGGGTCGGCCTTGGCCATGTCCTGCGCCATGCCTTCGGCGATGGTCACCGCATTGGCGGGCAACAACCAGAGATGCGCGTCCAGGCTGCCGGGACGATGGGCGTGGTCGTGTTCGTCGTGGTCGGCGGCGGCGGCGGCGGCGGCGGCGGCGGCGGCTGCTTCATGAGCGTGGTCGTCATGTTCATCATGTGCCTGATCGGAGTGCTCGCCGTGCGCCTCGTGTGCATGCTCGTCGTGGTGATCATGCTCGGTCTCGTGCTCGCCGGCTGCGTCGCCGAAGTGGCGCAGGGTCACTCCGGGCAGCGACTGTATCGCCACGCTCGGCCGCTTGCGGCCTTCCAACACCGGCGCGAGAAAACCTTCCATGTCCGGGCCGATCCAGTAGAACAGATCGGCGCTGCGAATCTGCCGTACGTCGGACGGGCGCATGGCGTAATGGTGGGGCGAGGCACCCGGCGGCAACAGAACGGCAGGCTTGCCGACACCGTCCTGAACGGCAGCGGCGATCAGCTGCAGCGGCTTGATGCTGGTCAGCACTCGATCTCGGCATGGGCTTGGGCGCTGCTGAAAAGGCTCGCGGTCACTAGAAGCGGTATCGAAAAAAGACGAAACACGGGCAACACTCGATTGAACTGAATGGGTAACATAATAACGTCTCTCAACCACATCGTCTCGCTCATGCCCAAGTCTCCGCTGGCCTGCACGCCCCACGACCACGACCACTGCGTCAGCCATGCACTGGCCGAAGCCGACCTCCTCTGCGAACGTTCCGGTGTGCGCCTGACCGCCCTGCGCAAACGCGTACTGGAGCTGGTCTGGCAGAGCCACAAGCCGCTCGGCGCCTATGACATCCTCGCCGAGCTGACGGCCCAGGATGGCCGCCGCGCCGCGCCGCCCACCGTTTATCGCGCGCTGGATTTCCTGCTTGAGAACGGGCTGGTGCACCGCATCGCCTCACTCAACGCGTTTATAGGTTGCAACCATCCGGAGCACCCACATCAGGGTCAATTCCTGATCTGCCGTAACTGCCACACCGCCATCGAGCTCGAACAGCCGGCGATCAGCGAGGCCATTGACAAGGCCGCGCGCAGCGTGGACTTCAAGGTAGAAGGCCAAACTGTAGAAGTGGTCGGCCTGTGCGCGCCCTGCCGGAACGCGGCATGAGCGAAGCGCTAATCCGCCTGGATGACATCCATGTGCGCTTCGCCAAGCAGGCCGTGTTAGAAGGCGCCCAGCTGCAGGTGCATCGCGGCGAAATCGTCACGCTGATCGGCCCCAATGGCGCTGGCAAGACCACCCTGGTGCGTACTGTGCTCGGCCTGCTCAAGCCGGACAGCGGCACCGTCTGGCGCAAACCCAAGCTGCGCGTCGGCTACATGCCGCAGAAGCTTAACGTCGACCCGACCCTGCCGCTGTCCGTACTGCGCTTTCTGCGCCTGGTGCCGGGAGTGGATAGAGGCGCGGCGCTGTCGGCGCTTAACGAGGTGGGCGCCGAGCACGTCATCGACAGTCCGCTGCAATCGGTTTCCGGCGGCGAGATGCAACGGGTACTGCTGGCCCGGGCGCTGCTCCGTGAACCGGAGCTGCTGGTGCTGGACGAGCCGGTCCAAGGTGTCGATGTGGCCGGCCAGGCCGAGCTCTACCGGCTGATCGGACGATTGCGCGAGCGCTATGGCTGCGGCGTACTGATGGTGTCCCACGACCTGCATCTGGTGATGAGCGCCACCGACCAGGTGGTCTGCCTGAATCGCCACGTCTGTTGCTCCGGCCACCCGGAGCAGGTCAGCGCTGACCCGGCGTTCGTCGAACTGTTCGGCCAGGATGCCCGCAGCCTGGCGGTCTATCACCATCAGCACGACCACAGCCACGACCTGCACGGCAGCGTGGTCACTGGCAAACCTCACGTCCACGGCCCGAATTGCAAGCACTGATCGACATGCCAGATTTTCTTCTCAATGCCCTGCTCGCCGGCCTCGCGCTGGCACTGGTCGCCGGCCCGCTTGGCTCTTTCGTGGTCTGGCGCCGCATGGCCTATTTTGGTGACACCCTCTCGCATTCCGCGCTGCTAGGCGTGGCGCTGGGTTTGATGCTGGAGGTCAACCTGACCCTGGCGGTCATCGTTTGCTGCGTACTACTGGCGGTGCTGCTGGTGACCTTGCAGCAGCGCCAGCCGCTGGCCTCGGACACCCTGCTGGGCATTCTCGCCCATAGCACGCTGTCGCTCGGACTGGTGTCGCTGAGCTTCATGCAGGACGTGCGCATCGACCTGATGGGTTATCTATTCGGCGATCTGCTGGCCGTCAGCCCGACCGATCTGGCCTGGATCGTCGGTGGCAGCGCCCTGGTGCTGCTGGCGCTCATCCCGCTATGGCGACCCTTACTAGCGGTTACCGTGCACGAGGAACTGGCCAAGGTAGAAGGCTTGCCGGTGGCAGCCATCCGCCTGGCCCTGATGTTGTTGATCGCGATGGTGATTGCCGTAGCGATGAAGATCGTCGGTGTGCTGCTGATCACCTCACTGCTGATCATTCCGGCCGCTGCCGCCCAGCGCCATGCACGCACGCCGGAGCAGATGGCCTTGGGTGCCAGCCTGCTGGGACTGCTGGCGGTCTGCTGCGGGCTTGCATTGTCCTGGTATCAGGACACGCCGGCCGGCCCGTCTATTGTGGTCTCGGCGGCCGCGATATTCCTGCTCAGCTTTGCCTGGCCGCGTAGGGCCTAACGCGATGACTGCTGCGCCGGCGACGCTCAAATATCTGCAGGGTTACCCCGAATCATTGCAGCAGCAGGTTCGCCAGATGATCGACGAGAAGCGTCTGGGCGACTACCTAGAGCGCCGCTACCCGCAACGTCATCAGGTACAAAGCGACAAGGCGCTGTACGGCTATGTGCAGCAGCTGCGCCAGAGCCATCTGAAAAGCGCGCCGAACATCGACAAGGTGCTCTACGACAACCGCCTCGACCTCACCCATCGCGCGCTGGGCCTGCACACTGCCGTTTCACGCGTGCAAGGCGGCAAGCTGAAGGCGAAGAAGGAGATCCGCGTCGCTGCGCTGTTCAAGGAAGCGGCGCCGGAATTCCTGCAGATGATCGTCGTGCATGAGCTGGCGCACCTGCGCGAGAGTGATCACAACCGCGCCTTCTACAAGCTCTGCGAACACATGATGCCAGGTTACGCGCAGACCGAATTTGACTTGCGCTGCTACCTGCACTGGCGCGAGCTGAGCTGAGCTGACACGCAGCCTCCAGGCATAAAAAAGGCGGCTCGGAACAAACCGAGCCGCCTCTGGACATGCCGCTACGATCAGGCCGGAACCTGCTCCGCAGCCGCCTCGCGCGCCCAGATGCGATGCTGCGCCAGGGCCTGGGCGAACGCCGTGAATACCCTAGCCACATCACCGTCATCACCGGTCACCAGACCGGCATCCTCCGGCAGGTTGAGTGCGGTGAGCAGCTGCCGCGCCTCGCCCAGTACCGCGATGGGCTTGAGGTGCTTGTAGGCCTCGAGCAGGTAGTGCTTAGCCACGCCATTCTTGGCCATGGCCTGCACGCTCTGCGCGCCACCCGGGACGAAGACCGCGTCGAAGGCGATCGAGGGCATGCCATCCATCGCCGCATCAGGCGTGAGCATCGTGCCGTCTGCCGCCTTGACCGGAGCCGGTGACGGACCGATCAGTTTGGCGATTGCACCCTCGTCTGCCAGCTTCTGCTTGAAAGCCTCGATAGCCTTACCGTCCACACCGTTGGCGATAAGGATGGCCACTTTGCGCGACTTGATGTTGCCGGATAGGTGATTCATCAGGCTCAGCGCAGGTGAGCTGGCCGGGTTCGGCTGCTTGAGGCTCACGGTCGGCGCTGTCGGCGGCGTCACACCAATGTTTTCAGCGACCCGGCGAGCCAGTTCCAGATCGATATTGGCCAGAATCTCGTTGACCTGACGCTCGCGGATGAAGACGCGCTCGACCTTGCCCAGCTCGAAGCTATAGGCACCGATGATGTGCTCCCTCTCCGGTGGGCTCATGCTGTTCCAGAACAGCGTGGCCTGAGAGAAGTGATCGCTGAACGACGGGCTGCGCGCCCGCACCTTGTGCCCTTCCATACGCTCCGGATAGCTCTCGAAGCCGCCACCGCTGGCCGCCGGAGGGGTTTCTTTCGGCCAGCCGCCGTCGATGGAGTTGGGCTCGTAGTTGGCGCGGCCCTTGTTGATCGTCTGCCGGTGAAACGCATCGCGCTGGTTGTTGTGCACCGGCGCAATCGAGCGGTTGATCGGGATCTCGTGGAAGTTCGGCCCGCCCAGACGCAGCAATTGAGTGTCGGTGTAGGAAAACAAACGGCCCTGCAGCAGCGGATCGTTGGTGAAATCGATGCCGGGCACGATGTGGCCGATGTGGAAGGCGGCCTGCTCGGTTTCGGCGAAGAAGTTGTCCGGGTTGCGGTTGAGGGTCATCTTGCCGAGCTTTTGCACGGGCACCAGCTCTTCCGGAATGATCTTGGTCGGGTCGAGCAGGTCGAAATCGAACTTGTGCTCGTCGGCCTCTTCCACCACCTGCACGCCCAGCTCCCACTCGAAATAGTCGCCCATCTCGATGGACTCCCACAGGTCGCGGCGGTTGAAGTCCGGGTCCTTGCCGGCGAGCTTCAGCGTCTCGTCCCAGACCAGCGAGAAGGCGCCAGCTATAGGCTTCCAATGGAATTTGACGAAGCGGCTAGTACCCTCGGCATTGATCAGGCGGAAGGTGTGCACGCCGAACCCTTCCATGGCACGCAGGCTACGCGGGATGCCGCGGTCGGACATGGCCCAGATGACCATATGCGCCGACTCGGGGGTCAGTGAAACGAAGTCCCAGAAGCTGTCATGGGCCGACTGGCCCTGCGGAATTTCGTTGTGCGGCTCGGGTTTGACCGCATGCACGAAGTCGGGAAACTTGATCGCATCCTGAATGAAGAACACCGGCATGTTGTTGCCGACCAGGTCGAAGATGCCTTCGTCGGTATAAAACTTGGTGGCGAAACCGCGCACGTCACGCACGGTATCGGCCGAGCCGCGCGAGCCCTGCACGGTGGAAAAGCGCACGAACACCGGGGTTTCCTTGCCCTTGCCGGCAAGGAACGAAGCCTTGGTCAGCGCGCTGTGGTCGTCATAGCTGACAAACACACCATGGGCCGCCGAGCCGCGGGCGTGCACGATGCGCTCGGGGATGCGCTCGTGGTCGAAGTGGGTCAGCTTCTCGCGCATGATGAAGTCTTCGAGCAGCGAGGGTCCCCGTTCGCCTGCCCTCAGCGTGTTCTGGTTATCAGCGATCTTGACGCCCTGGTTGGTGGTCAACGCTTCACCGGTGGCGTCGCTGCGTGCGCCCTCGAGCTGGTCGAGCTTGGCGTTGTGGTTCTTGCGGTCAACGGTGTCGGTACCGGCAACTTCGCTGTGTTTTGGATCTTTGTTGTCCGTCATCTTGGGCCTCGGTTGTGCGTATGTGCCTAACCGCGAAGGGACCTGACCGATCTGGGCCGGATGCATCAATTCACGGCATACCGGTTAGTGACCCTATAAAGCCTCTCAAGGTTGCGCCTTACGTCGATTAGCTCCCGCTATCGCACCGATGGCTTACCTCAATCGCGGCAGTTCGCTACGCCCAGGTGCTGCAAACGCGTAGAATGCACGCCTTTCGCCACCATCCAGGCACATACGACCGCACCCACAAGGTTCGCCCGTGATCGAATTTCAGCAAGTCCACAAAACCTATCGGGTTGCCGGCCGGGGCACTGCTCGAGAAGTGCCTGCGCTCAAGCCGACCGAACTCACCATCGGTGCAGGCGAAGTGTTCGGCCTGATTGGCCATTCCGGTGCAGGCAAGAGCACCTTGCTGCGCCTGATCAACCGTCTGGAAGAACCATCCGGTGGCCGCATCCTGGTTAACGGAGAAGACGTCACGGCGCTCGACGCCAACGGCCTGCGCCGCTTCCGTCAGCGGGTCGGGATGATCTTCCAGCACTTCAACCTGCTGATGTCCAAGACCGTGGCCGATAACGTCGCCATGCCGCTGCGCCTGGCCGGTAACCACTCACGCAGCGAGATCGACAGCCGGGTCGCCGCCCTGCTCGAACGCGTCGGCCTGAAAGATCAGGCGCGCAAGTACCCGGCGCAGTTGTCGGGCGGCCAGAAACAGCGCGTCGGTATCGCCCGCGCGCTGGCGACCGAGCCGGACATTCTGCTCTGCGACGAAGCCACCAGCGCTCTCGACCCGCAGACCACTGCCTCGGTGCTACAGCTGCTCGCCGAGATCAATGCCGAGCTGAAATTGACCATCGTGTTGATTACTCACGAGATGGATGTAATCCGCCGTGTCTGTGACCGCGTCGCGGTGATGGATGACGGTGAGATTGTCGAACAGGGACCGGTCACCGAGGTATTCCTGCACCCGAAGCATCCGACCACGCAACGATTCGTCCTTGAAGACGAAGCAGTCGACGAAGGCGAGCAGCACGATGATTTTGCCCATGTCCCCGGCCGGATTCTGCGCCTGACCTTCCAGGGTGAAGCCACCTACAAGCCGCTGCTCGGCACCGTCGCCCGGGAGACCGGTGTGGATTTCAGCATCCTCTCGGGACGCATCGACCGCATCAAGGACACCCCCTACGGCCAGCTGACCCTGGCGCTGGTAGGGGGCGACATGGGTGCTGCCCTGGACCAGCTGGATGCAGCTGACGTGCATGTGGAGGTGCTGCGCTGATGGACGCCTTGTTTAGCTCTTTGTTGGGTAATGTCGACTGGTACGAAATCTGGCTGGCAACCTTGGACACCCTGCTGATGCTCGGCGGGTCGCTGCTGTTCACCATCATCCTCGGCCTGCCGCTGGGCGTGCTGCTATTCCTCACCGGACCGCGCCAACTGTTCGAGAACGGCCCGCTGTACGGCTTTCTGTCCTTCGTGGTGAACGTGCTGCGCTCGTTGCCGTTCATCATCCTGCTGATCGTGATGATTCCCTTCACGGTGCTGGTCACTGGCACCTCGCTGGGCGTGGCGGGGGCGATTCCGCCACTGGTGGTGGGTGCCGCGCCATTCTTTGCGCGACTGGTGGAAACCGCGCTGCGCGAGGTCGATCGCGGCATCATCGAGGCCACCCAGGCCATGGGCGCCACCACCCGGCAGATCATCTTCAACGCCCTGCTGCCCGAGGCTCGCCCAGGCATTATTGCTGCCGTAACCGTCACCGCCATCACCTTAGTGTCCTACACCGCCATGGCTGGCGTGGTGGGTGCAGGCGGGCTCGGCGACTTGGCCATCCGCTTCGGCTATCAACGCTTCCAGACCGACGTCATGGTCGTCACCGTGGTTTTGCTGCTGGTCTTGGTCCAGGTACTGCAGAGCGTCGGTGACAAGTTGGTAACGCATTTTTCAAGAAAATAACTGCCTAACCGGCACCGATACAGGAACCCACAAGGAGCCCTCCATGAAAAAACTGCTTGCCGCCTTTGCCGCTGTCGCGGCTTTCTCCGCCCAAGCCGCCGATGAACTGAACGTCGCTGCCACGGCTGTTCCACACGCGGAAATCCTCGAATTCGTCAAACCCCAGTTGGCCGAACAGGGCGTCGATCTGAAGGTGAAAGTCTTCACTGACTACGTGCAGCCGAACATCCAAGTGTCCGAGAAGCGCCTGGACGCCAACTTCTTCCAGCACCAGCCGTACCTGGATGAGTTCAACAAGGGCAAGGGCACCGAACTGGTCAGCGTTGCTGGGGTGCACATCGAGCCCTTCGGCGCCTACTCGAGCAAACACAAGGCGCTGGACGAGCTGCCCAAGGGTGCGACCGTCGTGATCCCCAACGACGCGACCAATGGCGGCCGCGCCCTGCTGCTGCTGCAGAAGGCCGGTGTGATCACGCTGAAGGACGGCGCAGGCATCACCGCCACGCCGAAGGACATCGCTGAGAACCCGAAAAACATCAAGATTCGTGAGCTCGAAGCCGCCACCCTGCCACGGGTGCTGACCCAGGTCGACCTGGCGCTGATCAACACTAACTACGCCCTGGAAGCCAAGCTGAACCCCACCGAAGACGCCCTGGTCATCGAAGGCAACGACTCGCCCTACGTGAACATCCTGGTCGCCCGTCCGGACAACAAGGACAGCGCCGCCATGCAGAAGCTGATTGAGGCGCTGCACAGCGAAGAGGTGAAGCAGTTCATCAATGAGAAGTACAAGGGCGCCGTCGTACCGGCGTTCTAAGCGCGACGGCAGGAGGAGCGGCGTACAGCGCCGCCCCGTTGCACTTGAGACAGGCCCGCCACGTGCGGGCCTTCTTGTTTCTAGCAACGGCAAATCAGGGTGGTGTTTAACCGCTCCTGAGCCGAGGTTAACCGTTACTCCAGTGCAAGCACGGCCGGCAGCTGCTCAGCCAGCTTCTCGGTACGCAGCGGCCCGCGGACGAAGCCGCGCAGACGGCCGTCTGGGCCGATCAGGGCGAGGTTGCCGCCGTGGTCGACGGTGTAGTCCTCTTTCGAGGTATCGGCAGGGATGAAGGGTACGCCGACGGCATTGGCGAGTTCCTGGATGTCGTCCAGCGAGCCGGTCAGGCCGATGAAGCCGGCACCAAAGTATTCCAGGTACTTCTTCAGCTGTTCCGGCGTGTCTCGCTCGGGATCGACGCTGACCAGAACCGGTTGCATCCGCTGTTTCGCGTCTTCCGGCAGTTTAGTGCGCAGCTGCCGCAGTTCCGCGAGCGTCGCGGGGCAGATGTCCGGGCAGAAGGTGTAGCCGAAAAACAGCAGGTTCCAACGTCCCTCCAGCTGCTCCATAGATACCGGCTCGCCGTCCTGGTTGGTCAGCGTCAGGTTGGGCACATCGCGGCCCTGAGGCAGCATGACGATGCCGGCGTCGAGCAGGTCGGCGGTATCGAGTTGCTGCTCGGTGTTGAGCACCTTGTAGACCGTCAGGCCGATGACCAGCGCAACCAGCGCCACTAGAACAATTACGGTTTTCTGGATGCGTGTCATGAAGGTCCTTGGCGGCCGGCTTAGAAGGTCAGCGGCAGATAATGATCAACCAGCAAGGCGATGAACAGCGCAAACAGGTACCAGATGCTGAATTTGAAGGTCTTGATGGCGGCATGGGGGCGGCTGTCGCGATAGAGCACCACGGCCCAGAACAGGAAGCGCGCGCCTAGCAGCACGGCCGCAGCCAGGTACAGCGGGCCGCTCATGTGAATGGCGAAAGGCATGACGCTCACGGCCAGGAGCATCGCGGTGTACAGGAGGATATGCACTTTGGTGTAGTGCTCGCCATGGGTCACCGGCAGCATCGGCACGTTGACCTTGGCGTACTCGTCCTTGCGATGAATCGCCAGCGCCCAGAAGTGCGGCGGTGTCCAGGCAAAGATGATCAGGACCAGCAGCAGCGGTTCGGCCGTCACCTGCCCAGTTACCGCAACCCAGCCGAGCAGCGGCGGCGCGGCGCCTGCCAAGCCGCCGATCACGATGTTCTGCGGCGTGGCGCGTTTGAGAAAGCCGGTGTAGATCACCGCGTAGCCGATCAGCGAGGCCAGCGTCAGCCATGCCGCCAGTGCATTGGTAAAGGTCAGCAGCAGGGCCATCCCGGCAACGCTGAGCACCAGGGCGAACAGCAACGCAGCGGCCGGCGCGACCCGTCCTTGTGCCAGCGGCCGCTTATGGGTGCGCGCCATTTCCAGGTCGATGCGCCGATCCACCACATGGTTGATCGCCGCCGCGCCACCGGCACAGAGGGCAATGCCCAGATTGCCGAACAACAGAACGGTCCAAGGTACACCGGAGCGCGTTGCGAGGAACATGCCCACCAATGAGGTGATGAGCATCAGTACCACCACCTTGGGTTTGGTCAGCTCCAGATAATCGCGCCAGATGGCTTGGGCGCCGCGTTCGCTGATGAGAGTGGCCATGGGGTTCTCCTTATGCGCGAGGCAGGTCGAGCCTGCTCGTCGTGTTCGAATTCAGGTGCGGCTGATGCGCCTGTACGGCGGCAACCGATGGGGCCAGGCGCAGGCGATGGTTGATCAGCACGGTTACCAGCAGCAGCAGCGCACCGCCGCCGTTATGAGCGACCGCAACGGCCAACGGCAGATTGAGCAGCACGTTGCTGATGCCTAGCGCGACCTGCAGGGCCAGGGCGGCGACAAGCAACGCGGCCAGACGCGACAGACCGTGACGCCAGAGCTGCCAGGCCAGCGCCAGCAGAATCAGCGTCACCGTGAGCGCGCCGAGCCGATGCGTCAGATGGATGGCGGTTCGTGCCTCGCCATAAAGCATGCCGCCGAGGTAATTCGGGCCGATGTCGTGATGAGTCAGGTTGAAGGCGTTGGCGAAATCCATCTGCGGCCACCACTGGCCATGGCAGGTAGGGAAATCGGTACAGGCCACCGCCGCGTAGTTACTGCTGACCCAGCCACCGAGGGCCACCTGGATGATCACCGCGAACATGCCGATCAACGCAAAGGTTCTGAGCCTGCCCGGCACGCTCGGCATCGCCGGCTTCCGGCCGGACAGGCGCAGCGTTAGCAGGAACAAGAGGCTCAAAGTGGTGAAGCCGCCCAGCAGATGCGCCGTGACTACCTGCGGCCAGAGTTGCAGGGTGACGGTCCACATGCCGAATGCGGCCTGGGCGATAACCACAGCGAGCAGCAGCAACGGCAGTTTCAGCGGCTGTCCCGGCACGGCGCGGCGGCGTAGCGCCTGCACTGCGAGCCCAAGGATGACCAGCCCCAGCGCACCGGCGAAATAACGGTGCACCATCTCGTTCCAGCCCTTATGTACCTCCAGCGGCGCATCCGGGAAGCGCATCGCGGCCAGGCTTTGCTTGTCTTCGCTCATAGGCACGCTGAAAAATCCGTAGCAACCGGGCCAGTCCGGGCAGCCCAAGCCGGCATGGGTCAGCCGTGTATAGGCGCCGAGCAGCACCACCACGACAGCCAATAGCGTGGCGACAAGGGCGAGGCGGTAGCCGGGTTTTGCCATCTGGTTCTCCTTGAGCGACCTCTTTGGGACTCCAGCGAGGCGGCCGAGTGCCTTGGATCAACCGATCTGGGAAATTTTCAGCAGGTACTTGAGGTCGTCGAGGATCGCCTTGCCATTGGCTTTGCTGTCATAGCGCAGCACCAGATTGCCGTGCGGGTCGACAATCCACAGCTGTGCGCCATCCGGTAGATCAGGATTTGCGCCGTATACGTTGGGATCCAGGGAGTAGCGTTGCAGCTGTGGGTACTCGCGCTGCAAACGCTGGGCGTAATCGGCCGCTAGAGGCTGAGCACTGGCGATGGCGTGGCTGGCCCGACCGGCTTCGCGGGCCAGGCCGATGTTGATTTGCCGAGCCAGATAGACCAGCTGCTGGCAGTCTTCGGCGCAGCCATCCGGCGCCGTAACCAGCAGTTCCCAGCTCGGCTCGGCGGCGACCGGTGCGTTGATACCCAGGGCGTCGCGGCCTTGCCCAGTAGCGACCAGGGCGCCGTCATAGGTGCGGGTTTCAGGCACCCAGAAACCGAAACGGTACATCGCGCTTGCCAGCAGCATGGGGCCAATCACAACGGCGAAGATCAGCAGCAGTTGCAAACGCCCCCGGCGCCGTTGCGCCGGTGCAGGCTTGTAGGTCGGATTCATCGCGGTCACTGCTTGCTCCCCCGTGCCTGATGCACGCCGAAGTAGATGAACAACGCCAGCAATGCCGCTGCCAGCGCAAACCATTGCACTGCATAGCCGATGTGCTGCTGCGGCTGCATGAAGGTCACCGGCCAATCGGCGCGATACGCTGCCGGGCCCGGTTCCAGCCGTAGCTGGTATCTGATGCCGTCGCGGTCGAGCAACTGCCAGATGTCCTCGACCTCGACGTGGTTGATCAACCGCGGCCAGCCTTCGGCCATGCGTCGGTTGAGAATGAACGGCTCGCCTGACGGCGCGTACACCCACGCGGACAGCTTCAGCGGACGATCCGGGGTGTCGAATTTCGGTGGGATGCGCCGGTCCGGCCAGGGCAGCCAGCCGCGGTTGACCAACACCCAACGGCCGCTGGGCTGATCCTGAAACGGCTGCAGCAGTTCGACGCCGACCCGGCCGTCGCGGGTGCGGCTATCCAGCAGGAAGCTGTGCTCAGCGTCGAAGCTGCCCTGCAAGTTAATGCGCGCGTAGGCGGGGTCCTGGAGAGTTTCGATCTGCTCCGGCCCCAATGGCGCTGCGGCTTCTCGTGCCTCCTGACGCGCCAGCATGTCGCGCTTCTGGTCGGCGCGTTCCAGCTGCCAGAAACCCAGCCAGACCAGAAATGGCAACAGGCACAGCACCACAAGTGTAGGTATGACGCCCGGCTTGAAGCCGCTCATACCCGGCCCCGCGGCGTATTGATCCGGCTGGCTATACTGCACCCCCACTTACCCCCAGTCACCTGTCACGGCGGACCCGCTCATGCTCAAGGCGGCGATTGTTCTGTTATTAGTAGCCACACTGGTCAGTCTGTTCAGTGGTCTGTTCTTTCTCGTCAAGGATGAGGGCCGCACATCACGTGTGCTCACGGCCCTCTTCGTTCGTGTCTCCCTCACCGCAATGACTGTCGCCCTGATCGCATGGGGCTTTTATAGCGGGCAGTTGCAGCCCGGTTTTGGCCCTTGATCGCGCTAGATCACGTAGACGAAGACGAACAGGCCAATCCACACCACATCCACGAAATGCCAGTACCAGGCTGCAGCCTCGAAACCGAAATGCTGCTCAGGTGTGAAATGGCCGCGAAAGCTGCGCACCAGCATGACCGTCAGAATGATCGCGCCCATCGTCACGTGGGCGCCATGGAAGCCCGTGAGCATGAAGAAGGTTGCGCCGTAGATGCCCGAGCCCAGCGTCAGCCCAAGCTCGGTATAGGCGTGGATGTACTCCTCGATCTGCAGGACCAGGAAGGCCGCACCCAGCAGCACGGTCAGGCCCAGCCCAAGCTTGAGCTGCTTGCGGTTGCCCTTGCGCAGGGCGTGATGAGCCCATGTCAGCGTGAAGCTGGACGTCACCAGCAGGATGGTGTTGATCAACGGCAGTCCCCAGGGGCTGATGGTGCCGGACGGCGCGGGATAGAACCTCGGGTCCGGGTTGTTCAGCAGCGGCCAGCTGTACTCGAAGTTCGGCCAGAGCATGGCGCTGACGCCCTTGTCACCGTCACCGTCGAGCCAGGGGCCGACCCAGTAGCGGATGTAGAACAGCACCCCGAAGAAGGCGAGAAAGAACATCACTTCGGAAAAGATGAACCAGCTCATGCCCCAGCGGAACGAGCGATCCATCTGCGGGCTGTACAGGCCGGCGCGGCCTTCTCGCACTACCGCGCCGAACCAGCCGAACATCATGTAAGCGATCAACAGCGCGCCGACGAAAAAGATCACCGGCCCGCTGATCTCGTCGCGACCGGCCTTGAGGTCATTGAACCAGCTGCCCAGGCCGAACACCGTGGTCAGCAGCGCCACAGTCCCGACGATTGGCCATTTGCTCTGGGCGGGGACGAATAATTCTCGTGCGTGGTGGTCTGTTGGCTCATTGCAGACTCTCCTTGGCCACCACCAAAGACGCCTGGGAAAGGACGGCGACGGGAGGTTGGCGAGACGTGATGTCGAACAGGGTGTAAGCGAGCGTCAGGTGACGCACATCCGCAGGCAGATCACGGTCGACGATGAAACGCACCGGCATTTCGATGCGCTCACCGGGTTGCAGCACTTGCTGGGTAAAGCAGAAGCATTCGGTCTTGTGAAAAAAAGCTGCCGCCTTGGACGGCGACACGCTGGGCACCGCCTGAGCGGTCATCGGTTTGTCCGTCGGGTTGTAGGCGATGAAGCGCATTTCACGGCTGGAGCCGGGATGAACGCTCAGCTGGTCAGCCACCGGCTTGAATTCCCAGACCATCCCTGACGCATTGGTGGCAAGGAATTGAACCCGCACCTCGCGGTCTTCATCCACTGTCTGCACCCCTTGGTAGGCCCCCGCCGTCTTGCCGTTGATGCCGAACGCCTTGCACATGACGTCGTAGATCGGCACCAGCGCGAAGCCGAAGGCGAACATCGCCACGACCACCAGCAGCAGTCGGCGTACCAGACGGGGTATGGGCAAGGAATCGCTCATCGCACGCTCATCGCACAGTGTTTTTCGACACGCGCCGGGTGTAGCTCACTTTGATTGCAACCACTCCGGTGGGCTGAAGCCCACCCTACCGGGTCGCTATGGCGTGCTGAAGCGGAGCGCTGACCGGCCCCTCCGGGTTTCTGGTAATGCCAGGCGCCATGTAGGGTGGGCTTCAGCCCACCAACGGCACTACCTACCACGCGTCCGATAGCCACGGCGCAGCCCGTCGAGGCCACCCGAAGCCCAGCCTCCGGCCTCCAGCCTTTAGCGGCTTGTGCCCTAATCATGCTTGGGGCCCGTCCGATGCTCGTGCAGCTCTTCTACCGAAGGCGGCACGCTGAAGGTGTGGTACGGCGCCGGTGACGGCACGCTCCACTCCAGACCCTCTGCACCGTCCCAAGGCTTGGCTGCGGCAGCCGGGCCGCCGCGGATGCACTTGATGACGATGAACAGGAACAGCAGTTGGGTTGCGCCGAACATGAACGCGCCGATGCTCGAAACCATATTGAAGTTGGCGAACATCATGTTGTAGTCCGGGATCCGCCGCGGCATGCCGGCTAGCCCAACGAAGTGCATCGGGAAGAACGCCAGGTTCATGCCGATGAAGCTCATCCAGAAATGCAGCTTGGCTAGAGTTTCGTCGTACATGTGCCCGGTCCACTTAGGCAGCCAGTAGTACGCCGAAGCGAAGATGCCGAAGATCGCACCGGGCACCAGCACGTAGTGGAAGTGCGCCACCACGAAGTAGGTGTCGTGGTACTGGAAGTCCGCCGGAGCGATGGCCAGCATCAGCCCGGAGAAGCCGCCAATGGTGAACAGGATGACGAAGGCCACCGCAAACAGCATCGGCGCCTCGAAGGTCAGTGAGCCTCGCCACATGGTCGCCACCCAGTTAAACACCTTCACGCCAGTGGGCACCGCGATCAGCATGGTCGCGTACATGAAGAACAGCTCGCCGGTCAGCGGGATGCCAACGGTAAACATGTGGTGCGACCAGACGATGAACGAGAGGAAGGCGATCGCCGCTGTGGCATAGACCATCGAGGTGTAGCCGAACAACGGCTTGCGCGAAAACGCCGGGATGATCGAGCTGACCGCGCCGAATGCCGGCAGGATCATGATGTACACCTCGGGATGGCCGAAGAACCAGAACACGTGTTGGAACAGCACCGGGTCGCCGCCACCGGCAGCGCTGAAGAAGCTGGTTCCGAAGTGGATGTCCATCAGCATCATCGTTACCACGCCCGCCAGCACCGGCATTACCGCAATCAGCAGGAATGCGGTGATCAGCCATGTCCAGACGAACAGCGGCATCTTCATCAGCGTCATGCCGGGTGCGCGCAGGTTGAGGATGGTGGCGACCACGTTGATCGCCCCCATGATCGAACTGATGCCCATCAGGTGAATGGCAAAGATGAAAAAGGTCACCGACTCAGGCGCATAGGTGGTCGAGAGCGGCGCGTAGAAGGTCCAACCGAAGTTCGGCCCGCCACCCTCCATGAACAGGGTGCTGACCAGCAGCCCGAACGCCGCCGGCAATAGCCAAAAGCTGAAGTTGTTCATCCGCGGCAGGGCCATGTCCGGCGCGCCGATCATCAGCGGGATCATCCAGTTGGCCAGGCCGACGAAGGCCGGCATCACCGCGCCGAAGACCATGATCAGGCCGTGCATG
>Ga0163200_1000359_pt1 | contig 20192 bp, 12 predicted proteins | sample PL_2010_200m_FD_113535 | JGI IMG/M metagenome (GOLD analysis project Ga0163200, IMG submission 113535) | Freshwater microbial communities from Powell Lake, British Columbia, Canada to study Microbial Dark Matter (Phase II) - PL_2010_200m | ecosystem: Environmental > Aquatic > Freshwater > Lake ... | reverse complement strand
GCGCATACACCCATGGACGCGGACGACCGGGTTTGCCGAGGATTTGCGGCGCGATGCTGTGGCCGTCGAGCTTGAGTCCCTCCGGCACCTTGGTCCCGGCAAGTTCCAGCACCGTCGGGAAGAAGTCGGTGAAGTCGGTGAGGTCGGTGCAGACATTGCCCGACGGCACCCGCCCCGGGCAGTTCGCGATCAACGGTTCGCGCACGCCGCCTTCCGTGGTGTCGCCTTTACCGCCGAGCATCGGCTGGCCGCGGATGGTGCCGAGGGGATTTCCGATTGGGCCGTTGTCGGAGGTGAAGAGGATAATGGTGTTGTCGCGGAGTTGGAGTTGCTCAAGGTCGGCGACGAGCTGCCCCATCTGCTTGTCGAGATAGGCGACCATGTCAACGACGAGGTTCTTGTCGTCCTTGCTGTCCGGCGTCCGCGCGAACGGCCCGTGAGACAGCACGGCCGAGTAATACACAAAGAATGGCCGGTTGCGATGGCGCTTCATGAAGTCCACCAGAAACGCGTGCGTCAGGTCCGGGCCATACTCGTCGGGCTTGCCCTGCACGACTTCGCCGTTGCGGTAGTAGCGCGGGTTCCAGTAACGGTCGGGCGTGGCGCGGCCCATCCACAACATGGATTCGTCGAAGCCGAGCCGCTTCGCCGCGCCAGCGTCATCGGGCGGCGCGCTCTGACCGAGCTTGCCGATGGCGCAGGTCGCATAACCGGCTCGCTGAAGAATGGCCGGGATGGTTGGGTGTGCCGCGAGGTTGATCTCGGAGTTGCCGTTGGTTGTCGCGCCCGTGCGGAACGGATACTTGCCTGTGAGCAACGCCGCCCGCGAAGGCCCGCACAGCGGCATCGAGTAGCATCGTTCAAAGCGCAGCCCCGTGGCTGCCAGCCGGTCCAGATGCGGCGTCTTGAATGGCTCGGCTCCGTAACAACCGATGCGCGACAGGCCGACGTCGTCGGACAGAACGAGGATGATGTTGGGCTTGTCCGCAGGCCTTGGCAGACCGGCGCCATGCAGCGCGGCCAGCGGCGCCAGCAGCAGAGCAGCGAGGAGTGGAAGTGTGGGTTTCATGGCGTGGCCCTTCATTTCTTTGGTTCGGCCGGACGCGGGACAGGTTCGCTGGCATCGCGCTTTACATCGGCAAGCCAGTCTTGAAACGCGGCGTCGAGGCGTGCCACATCGGCGGCACGTTCGGCAGCGAGGTTTTTCGATTCGCCAGAGTCGGCGGCGAGATCGTAAAGCTCCCAAGGTCGCTTCGCGCCGGAGCAGACCAGTTTCAAGCTGCCTTCGCGCAGACCGGAGGCGGAACCGAAGTTGAACACGAGGCGCTTGTGTGGCGATTTCGCTTTGCCTGCGAGCGCGGGCAATGGATCGCATCCATCGAGCACCCGGTCTTTCGGTAACGGCAGACCCGCGGCGGCGAGGCAGAGCGGCAACACGTCGAGGTGGCTGAGCATCTCCGGCGATTCGGTGCCGGGCTTGATTTTGCCGGGCCAACGGAAGATGGCGGGCACGCGCACGCCGCCCTCGTAGCAAGTGGTGCCGCCATCACGCAGCGGTGCGTTGGACGCCACTTCCAGTCCACATCGCGGCAGCATGAACGCGCCATTGTCCGAAATCAGCATCACCAGGGTGCGCTCGCGCAGCTTCAGATCGTCCACCGTGTCGAGCACGCGACCAATGGCGTCATCGAGCGCGGTGAGCACGGCGAGGTAGCGATGTGTTTCCGTCGGGTCGTTTCCCGGCCAACCGTAGCGTTCGAGATACTTGCCGGGCACCTGCCACTCCGGCTTCTCGCCCGGCGCCATGTTGCCGCTGCTGACGTAATGCGCCGCGTTAAACGGCAGATAGACGAACCACGGCTTGTTTGCCTGGCGCCGGATGAAGTCGGTTGCCGCATCCGCGAAGAGATCGGTGCTGTAGCCTTCGACCTTGTGCCGCTCGGTGCCGAGAAACATGTCGTATTCGCCGCCATAGGTGTGCGCGAAGTAATTGATGTTGCCCGAGCGGAAGCCGAAGAACTCATCGAAGCCGCGCTCGGTCGGCCGGCTGCCCGGCGCGAAGCCGATGTTCCACTTGCCGAAACAGGCGGTCGCGTAGCCAGCCTGCTTGAGATACTGCGGGAGAATGCGTTCGCGCTGAGGCAGGCCGATGCCCGTCCAGTTCTCCGTCCGATGAAGCTGGTGCCCGAGGCCATTCCGCAGCGGATAGCGCCCGGTCAGGAGCGCCCCGCGCGACGGCGTGCAACTCGACGCGACGACGTAGAAGCCGGTACATCGGACGCCATCGCGCGCGAGTCGGTCAATGCGCGGCGTCTTCACCGCGGGGTTGCCATAACAGCCCAAGTCGCCGTAGCCAACATTATCCATGTAGATAAGGAGGATATTGGGTTTCGACGGCTGTGTGGCATTCGCGGCGTGGAGCATGGCCAACGGTGACAGCAGGAGGACAGTGAGGGTAAACAGCGAGATTCGCTTCATGGTTGAGCAATGATGTCCACGCTGCGTTTGGAGGCACGGATGGCCCGGTAGATGGCTTCCATGCGCTTGACGCGATCGGCGTGTGAAGGCTCGGCGATCAGGTTCTTCTGTTCGGCGAGATCGTTCTTCAAATCATAGAGCGCAGCGGGCGCGTCGTTGTTCACGTCCAGCATCAGCTTGAAGTCGCCTTCGTAAAGCGCGTGCGCGATGCCTTGGCTGGGCAGAGCTTCGAGATCGGCGGGCCGGCGCTTGGCTGCCCCTTTGCCTTTGGGAGCCGCCTTGCCTTTCGCACTGGCTTGGGCCTTGGCGGCGGGGGCTTGTTTGCGCATGGCGTCGCGCGTGCCTTCGATGGTCAGCACCACGCTCGCGTCATGGAAGCCACCGTCTTGATTCACATCGCGACCGGGCGAGGACTCGATGAGCATGGCGCGTCGCACGGGTCGGCTGTCATCGCGCTGGCCGAGCAACACGGGCGCGAGGCTCACAGCATCGAGGCATTGATCGGCGGGCAGCTTGGTGCCCGCCAGTTCGATCAACGTGGGCGCGATGTCATGGATGCAGACGAACTGGTCGCGCACGCTGCCGGCGGCGATCCTGCCCGGCCACCACACGAGGAACGGTACGCGATGGCCGCCTTCAAAGATGAAGGCCTTCTTCCCGCGCAAACCGCCGACCGCGTCGTGGCCGAAGTTGCGCTCGAAGGGCAAGCCGCCGTTGTCGCTGGTGAAATAGATGACGGTGTTGGCCAGCAGACCGCGTTGCTCCAGCATCGCCATGAGTTTGCCGAGCAGGATATCCGGCTCCATCACCATGTCGGTGTGCTCGGTCATCTTCGTCTGTCCTTTCAAGGCCGTGCCGCGAATGGCATCGGCCGGCACATAGGGCGCATGGCCGCCATCGGTGCAGAAGTGCATGAAGAACGGCGCGCCCTTCCGCTCGCGCTGGTGGAGGTCGAGGAACTTCTCCGCGTGATCCAGCAGCCGCCCCCCGACCTTGCTGTGGTCCCAGTTCGGCTCGGAGTAATCCACCTGCACGCCGCGCTGGACGGTCTTGCCCTGAATGAGCTTGTCTGCGCCGACTTCCGGCAGTTCGTTGACGAGGAACAACAGCGGCAGCGCCTGATGCCCGCGCGGGATGATCGCGCTGTAATCGAAACCCCACGCGCGCAGTCCTTCGATCATCGGCTTGGTGAAATCGGGATTGCCATCGGCCAGCTTCGCGTGTTCGCCGCCGAAGCCTTGCTTGCCAAACATTGCGGTGTGATAGCCCGCGTCCTTGAGCAGGTTCGCCACCGTCTTCTGTCCCGGCAGGATTTGCGATGGCACATGAAAGCCCCAAGTGCCGCCCGGCGCGCGGCCGCGCCAGGGATGATTGCCGGTGAGAATCGAGTAGCGCGTCGGCGAGCACAGCGCGGCGGGCGTGTGCGCGTGCGTGAACCGCATCCCTTCGCGAGCGAGCCGGTCCACGTTCGGCGCGGGGATCTTGCTCTTCGGGTTGTAGCACGAGTAATCGCCCCAGCCGACGTCGTCGGTGAGAACGACGAGGAAGTTCGGCTTTGATTGTCCAGCGGCGAAAGATTGCACCGCAGAGAGAGGAAGGGCACAGAGCAGGAGAAGCAGGAATGTTTTCATGATCGTATTATCTCACCCGCAGCGACTTGAATTCAAGTGCCGGCTTTCTCGGTTGCGTGGAGCGCAGCCAGCCCCGCAATCTCATCCGCCTTCGCTAAAGCTACGGCGGACAAGTCCGCCTCCGTCAGAGCTTCCGCCTTCGCTAAAGCTTGCCCGCCTTTGGCGTGGCTACGACGGACAAGTCGGCGGACAGGTCCGGTTTTGTTCCGGCTACGTCAGAACTTCCGCCTTCGCCGGAGCTACGGCGGACGAGTCGGCGGACAAGCAGTCGAGCGGTGAGGAGTGCGAGGAGGTGTTTCATGGCTTGTTGTCTTGCTTTACCAGTTCGCGCGGCAGCAAGAATACGCAGCCCTATCAACGCTCTTTTCAGCATACGTGCTTGTAATCTACTTGGCGGGCATCGGCGCTGTAAACTGCAAACTCAAGTGCCGGACTGAGATTCGTAACAAAAACCACCGGCAATAGTTGTAGCCGCGGCGCTCCGCCGCCGCGCTGCCTCGATTCCTCGGTGTCCCTCCCGCACGCCGGCAGAGCGGCGTCGCTACAGAACAGGCGGCCTGCGGGCGCATCCGGACACTGCCACCGTCGCTGCGCCTCCGGAACAAAACCGGAACATTTTCTAACCACAACAGCGATCGTCGGCATGCCGTAGTTGCTTTTCAAGCTTGATTGTACCGCAGGATTTCATAGCCTGTGCGCAGTCAAGCGGAATGCAACCCTATTACAATAGGCGGAATGCAGCAAAGTAAACTGTTCGACAAGAGGAAACGTGAATCAACCCAGTACGCCAAGACGAAGGGTCTCCCAAGAGGAATTCGATGCTCTCGACTGGGACCCCGCGACCGGTCCGCCCGATCCCCAGGACATGTTTCACTTCGAGAACTGCGATCTTAGCGGCTTGGAGATTTCGGAAGTGGACCTCCATTCGGCAGTGTTTCGCGGAGCTGACCTCCGCAAAGTAAGGTTCTTCCGATGCAACCTTGCTCGCGCCTTCTTCCACAGTGCTGATTGTGAAGGAACAGTATTCCTCGACTGCGATTTGACGGGGGCCAACTTCTGCGAAGCCAATTGCCGGCTTGCCTCATTCCCTGACTCGCGCCTCAACGGTGCCCTGTTCTTCAAGGCCGACATAACCGATGCCGATTTTGTGTGGTCGGATCTCAGCGACGCCAATTTGCAGCGAGTGACGTTCTCGAAGAAGACAAAGCCAAGCAAGTTCCTACACGCCACAACAAACGGGGTGGTCGGCAACGATTTCGTCAGACGCTGGATTTCGGAGCAGGCGTACATCGCGTCATTTGCTGAGCAACATCCCCGGCTGGCGTTTCTGTGGCGTCTGAGCACGAACTACGGACGATCTCCTCTCAGGCTCATTACGTGTGCAATCGCGATCGGTCTAGTCTTTGCGTTCACCTATCAGCGGTTCGATCTCTTGGCTTGTGCCAGAGGAATGACTCCAATTACGTGCCTGTATTTCTCTTTTCTCGCACTGGCTACGTCACCGCTGGGCGACGTCCTCCCAAAGAACATGATTGGCGAAGTCGTTGTCTGTTCAGAGATCATCATCGGGTATGTCTTACTTGGACTCATGGTGTCCATCATTGCCGCGTCAGTCGGTAGAAGATGAGAAAGACACTGTCGAACCAGAGGGTTCAGTTTACGTTTTGCCCGCTGCGGGCAAAACGAAACTGACCCTCGGCGTTGCGCCTACTTGTTTATCTTTGCCGGTTTCTTTTCCAGCGACCGCAAATCCATGGGGCAGTTCGGATCGCGCGGCACGGGTGGGCCGACTTGCTCGACGGGATGGGTGAACAGATAACGCCACACGGCCTCATGCTTGAACTTGCCAGAAGAATCCTTCGGCGCGGCACCGCCGGGTACGACGGAACTGTGGGCGCGCCTCGCGTCATTCTTCACGTCGGCGTCAGTGATGAGACGGCGCGTGTTGCCGTAGGGTGGGGCGGCTTTGTCCACGTTCACAATCGGACCGAACTGGTGCAGTCCCAGCAACTCCCACGAGCGGTCGTAATGATGGCCGGTCCACCCGCCGTCGAGAACGTGGGTAAACGCGAAAAACCGGTTTGCCGGCGTGGCAGAGGGCAGCGCCTGCCAAGTCTCCAACTGGTCACGCGGGCCACAGAACATCACGACGCGGTCCACGCGCTGATGTTTCGCGAAGCGCGCGGACGTGGTTGAGCCGTGCGAGCTGCCCGCCATGATGACGCGGTCCCAGCGCAGCGCCTGCCGGTCGGGGGTGAGGAAATAGTCCCAGCGGCCCGGCGGGTTCTCTTTCGTGAGCCATTTCACGAACTGCAACGCGCGCTCCATCATGCCATCGGGCTTGGGGATGTTCACGACGGGACTGAAGTCCTCGCCGGTCGCGGCTTCGAGCCGGATTTTGCCGAGGAACTTGTCGTCGTTCGGAGGCGCGGCGTTGCCGAACTTGCCGAACCAGCCGTTGGCGTAATGCACCCGGATGGCGTGCAGGCCATAGTTGTTCACACGCTCGAAGAGCGGCGCGCTGTGGCCCATGAGCCAGATGACGAGCTTGCCCTGCGGCTTGACGCGCGTGTCCACCGACGCGTTCTCCACGTCGGCCGGCTTGCCGCCTTTCTCGAAGACAAAATCAATCTCTGGGTGCGGTCGAGCACGCGAATCAATCTGGCTGGCCCGAGCGGTGAGTTCGTAACGCTGCGGTTTGGGGTCGTTGAAGGCCAGCGGCGCATCGGCTGCGTGGAGCGCAACCAGTGGAGTCAAGATTTGAACCAGGATAAGTAGCACTGAGTTTCGTTTCATAATTTGCTTGGTGTCTTCGGGCGTTTGTGCTTAGAGGGGCAACATTCTACCATGCCGAATCGCGAATCACGAGTCACGGATAACAACACGGCTACATCCGCGCCGCTCGAACGTGGTCTTGGTCTGTTGCAAGCCGCGGCGCTGAACATCTCCAACATGATCGGCATTGGGCCGTTCATCACCATTCCACTGTTCATCGCCACCATGAACGGGCCGCAGGCGATGATCGGCTGGCTCATCGCTGCGGTGCTGGTGCTCTGCGACGGATTGGTGTGGAGCGAGCTCGGGGCGGCATTGCCGGGTAGCGGCGGCACGTATCATTTCCTGCGCGAGATTTTCCGGCCGTATCGCTGGGGGCGGTTGATGCCGTTTTTGTTCATCTGGCAGTTTCTCATCAGCGGCACGCTGGAGATGGCGAGTGGCTACATCGGTTCGGTGGATTATCTGAAATACGCGTTACCCGGATTGCAGCCCGCGTTTGAGCGTTGGGGGATGCCGTGGGGTTGGAACGCGATTGCGGCGGCTGGCTGCGGGATCATCGTCTGGCTGTTGAGCCGGCGTATTCAGGTTGTGGGCTGGCTGGGTGTCGCATTGGCCGCCGGAACCATTGTTACGGTGCTGATCGTGATCGTCTCGGGTCTCGCTCATTTCAACGGCGCGTTGCTTCAGTTGCCGCCCGATGCGTTTCATTTCAACCTCGCCTTTTTGGTTGGCCTCGGCGGCGCGATGCGGATCGCTGTGTATGATTTCTTCGGCTACTACAACGTCTGCCATCTCGGTGACGAGGTACGCGAGCCGGGCAAGACCATCCCGCGCGCGGTGATCATCTCGGTGCTGCTCGTCGGCGCCATCTACTTCACGATGAACCTTTCCATCATCGCAGTCGTGCCATGGCAGGAGGCGATGAAATCGGAGAACGTCGCGGCGCTGTTCATGGAGCGGTTGTTCGGCCGGCCCGTGGCGGTGGCGTTCACGGGGCTGGTCGTCTGGACGTCGTTCGCGTGCATGTTTGCCATCACGCTCGGTTACTCGCGCATCCCCTATGCCGCGGCGCGCGGGGGCGATTTCTTCCGCGTGTTTGGCCGGGTGCATCCGCGCGAGCATTATCCGCGGGTGGCATTGGTGGCGATGGGCGGTTTGACGGCGGTGTTCTGTTTCTTCCCGTTGCAACAGGTGATCGAGGCGGCGGTCACGGTGCGGATTCTGGTCCAGTTTGTTGGCCAGATCGTCGCGCTCCACATCCTGCGGACAAAGCGCCCCGATGTGCCGCTGCCGTTCCGTATGTGGCTCTACCCGATTCCGTCGTGCGTGGCGCTGGTGGGCTGGATTTTCCTGTGGGCCAGCTCTGGCTGGACGCTTGTGCTATCGGGTTTGGGCGTGATCGGGTCGGGCTGTGTGGTGTTCGTGATCTGGAGAACGATCGCGAAGAAGACTGAGGGATGATCATTTCCGTGTTGCTACTGGGCGCGGGACTGGCCACCGCAATGCCCAATGGATCTTTGCGCGGATCGTAGCCGTCCCAAATCTCTGCGAAGAACTGTGGAACCTCGGCGGCACGCAGCGCGGCCAGCGGAGCGAGCAGCAGGGCGGCGAGGGGCAGGGTGCATTTGAGGCTCATGGACGCCCGGCGGAACTGCTCACAGCTTCTTGAGGATGGCGGCCACCTTTTCCTCAAACAGCTTCTGCCATTCCGGCGCGAGCAGGCAGTCGCAATCCTCCTGCGCGAAACCCTTGTTCTTTCGCCGTTCGGCGGTGGGCGCGTAGTAGATGTAGCCGTTGGTGTAGCCTGCGACGAAGGTGAACGGCGCGGGCGCGCGCTTCTTGATGTTGAGGCCGATCTCGACGGTCAGCTCGCCGGGGAACGTCACCAGCACGAAGTCGCCGATCCTCACGCCCATGATCTCGACATCTATCGTCGGTTTTCCGGCGACCACGTTTTGCGCCTGATGCATCTTGAGCAAATTCAAGTTCACTTGGAGCCGCGTGAGTTGCTCCATCGTGTGGATGTTCTGCATGTAGCGTTCCATGTTCGCCCGGTTTTCCGCGTCGAGCTTGTTCAGGTCGTCCCGGCCGAGCGACTTGTCGAGCAGATACCGGTGGCTGTCATAGGACGGGAAGTTGGTGGAGAGGCTGTATTGTACGAACAACGGAATGAAGTTCTTCAGGTTGAGACTGGTTCCCTTCAACGCCTGAAGCAGCCGGGTCTGCTCGGCCTGGATCGTGGACATCCGTCGCTCCAGATCGGTTCCCCTCGGCAGCGCGAGGACCTCGTTGACGACTCGCAGCCCGCCATTCTCCCGCGTCTGGATTTTCTTCAATGCCCGCAGGGCGCTGAGGCCCAGCATGTTTCCGAGCGGCTCCGCATCGCGGGGATTGTGGACGTCCTTATACTGCACCGGGTTGATGTCGCCGGCGCATCCTTGCAGGAAAATGGCGAGCGCGCCATCGCTGAGGCTTTCCTCGATTGCCTTGGAGGCGAAGCCGGTGATGTCCGCCGTGTTCCCGCGGCTCGGCACGCCCTGGATGGGATGGACCGCGAAGTTGTAAACGACCGCCAACGGTCGTCCGTCCTGCCTGTCGAGGCGGAGCAGGCCGATATCCGGGTCCACCGGCCCGATGCCGACGACATCCTCGTCGCGGGGGACTGAGTAGGCGTGGCGCACGTCCGATTCGCTGCCGTTCTTCAACTTGAGCCTGCGGTTCTCCATGATCCGGTTCTCGTGGCCGCGGCCGGCGCCGACCTTGACGGGCACCATGTTCCGGCACGCGTCCCTCACCACCTGCACCGTCCGTTGCTTGACATCCGTGCATACGACCCCATGGCAATGGCTCGCATTGATGAGTACATTCGACGGCTGGATGTTCAGTTCCTTCTGGAGTTGCGCCCGCACGTTCGCGAGGAAGTCGTTCTTGATTCTGCCGATCTCGCCGATGGCGACGGCGTCCACGGTGATGATCACCGCAGTGGTGGCCTCATCCCGCAGCACCAATGCCTTCGCATACAACGGGTCATTGACGGGCACCGTGCGGTCCGTGATGTCCACCTTGGCGACGCCAGCCTGGAGCTGGGCCGCCTCGGCGGTCAGCGGAACCAGCAGCAGCGCGGCGAGAAATAGGAAAGCGATTCGAGTCTTCATGGATTTTTTGTCGCTTATTTTCCGTGCTCCGGCTGGCCGTCGGGGGTAGGGGAGCGCGGTTTGCCGACGCCTTCAACCAGCCGGCCGTGGGTGATGATGAGAGACGACTGGCTTTTGTTGATGTAGGCGTGACCAGTGTTCCCGTGACCGATCAGCACGTTCTGGGAGCAATCCTCGGAGATGTCGCAGTAACGGCTTGGCCGCTTCTTGGGTCCGTTCGGCCCCGGCTCACACATCACGCCGTAGAAATGATTGTAACCGACCTTCCGCAGACGGATCACCGTCACGCCCGGCGAAGAGTGGACGAAACAACCTTGGAACAGGTTCTCCGTCACGTGCTCGGCAAAGAAACAGCTATGGGTGATTCGGTAGAACAAGTTGTTCGAAAACAGGTTGCCGTTGCAGACGGGATTGAGCTTGATGGCGACGCCGCCCTGCCGGAACAGGCAGTTGGAAACCCGGCCGTTGTAGCAACTCCCCCGGCCGGCGGCGAGGGTGGCGCTGTTGACCAACGTGAGCAGTTCGTTGCGGTCAATGTCGTCGGGGTGTGGGGGCTTCTGGTAGTCGTTCCACGCCTTCGTGCTGCCGGCGATGACGAGCGAATCAATGATCCAGAAATTGATGTTGGTGTATCGCTTCGCCGAGGCAGGGCCGACGTTGACCACGCCGTTGTTAATGATCTCGTCGCCCGTCTGGCCGCCGCTGGCGTTTTCGGTGGAGACGCCACAAGCAAGCCCTTCGCCGGTGAGCGATGCATAGTTGGCGGTCAATCGGACGAGAGGTGCCGTGCTGTCTGTCCGATCGGCCAAACGTTTCAACCAAGCTCCGTGACTGAGATGCAACCGCTGGCTCTGCCCGATGACCACGGTGCCGTTCACGGCGAAGTCGCCGGGCGGGACAACGGCGGTTCGCCCGGTGTTCACCGCTTGCTGAATCGCTTCGGTGTTGTCGTGCGTGTTCGTGCCCGCCCCGAAGCCCAAAATGCTGACGAATGTTCCCGGTGCCGGGGAAGTCGCCGCTTGCAGTGCAGCCAGCGGGGCCAACAGCAGAGCAACGAGAAGTATGAGGATAAATTTCACGCGATTGCCTCTTTGGGTTTGTGATTTTGTTTTTGGCCAGCGCCACCTTTCCAAACTGACCCCAGTTTCCCGCTCATCGCACCTCCTCCCAGTCGAACTCCAAACGGATGATGTCCGGGCTGCGCTTGGCAATGCCCTTGTAGGTGATGATGTTGAAATAGGTCCGGCCACCGCGCTCCCGCCAGTAAGGCACGGCATAGTAGCCGTCGCTGACGTTCTCCCCTTCGGAGTTGTCCGGCACCACATGCTTTGTGATTTCCAGGGATTCGGGGTCGAACCGGAACAGGCTCAGTCGCATCGGGCCACTATCTGTCCAGTTGCGCCCCAAGAGATACCAGCCACCATCGTGTGCGAACACACGCGGGCGGCCGACATGCGCCTTGATGAAAATGTTGGCCTTGGTGAGGTCCACTTTGCGTTTGAGTTGAAAAGCACCGTCGGTCTTCAGCAGCCACTGACGGTTGTCGTAACCCCGGGCCGCGAATACGAAACTGTCGCCGTGCCGGGCGAACGAGCTTTCGTTGATCGGGATGTCGCCAAACTCCTTCGTCAGGTTGCGCACGAAACGCCAGGTCTTGCCGTTGTCGCCGGAACGGATCACATCCACAGACCCCGAAACCGGACGAGGCGGATAAATGGTTTGCCCGCCGGGTGTTCGCCCGCCGGTCAGGTTGGTGAAAGTCATGGCGAGCATCCAGGTCGTCCGGCCTTCGCTGATCGCCTCAAATGCGTAGCCGTATTCCACGCCGTCCACGATACCCACACGCTCGACCGGACCAAAGGTGGCGCCGCCATCGCGGGAGCGGACGACCCGCAACCCGATGCGGGAAGGTGCGCCTTTCTGCTGGGCGTCAATGTAGTTGGCGATGTCGCCGTTCGGGAAGCGCACCCACTCCCCCGACTGCATGATTTTGTCATCCAACTCCGCCAGTGTGCGACGCGACTTGACCGTTCCCGTCGCCGCGTCGAACCGCAGCACATCGAGCACCGCGCCACTGTCGCCGCCATGCGCACGGCCGCGCTTGAAGGAAACCAGCAGCTCACCGCCCATGTCGAGCAACGCGGGAAAGGCAAGGTAAGACGCCGCCTTGGGCATATCCGCCGATGCCACCAGTATCTGTGTGGATCTGTGCAAGGGAATGATTTGCGCCAGTGCGGCCAGCGGAGCCAGTAGCAGCACAATGAGGGTGAGGACGGCGGAGCGTTTCATGAACTTCGCTTACGGGTTGAACTTGATGGAGAACAAGTCGGCGTTACTGATGTCAAAACGCAGGCGGACCGGTTTGTTGGCTAAAGCGCTTATATTGTCGCTGTTTTTCCACTTTACGGTGCGGGCGATGTCGTCGCCCGTGATCGGTTGGCAATCGTTCAGTGTGAACCTTGGCAGCGGTTTGCCGTCGGCGTCCTGAATCTCCACACGAACACTGCCTTTGGCGTTGAGTTCCAGCGTCTTGCCGGTGAAACGCAGGGGCTTGGTGAGCAGTTCGGCTTTGGCTGGCGCATGAACGGACACAAAGCCGTCCGTGCGGAAGGTGAAGCGGCGGACGCGGCTGGCGGGGCCTTTGTAGTAGGCCTCGGTCGCATAGACGGACAATTCACGCTCGTTGCCGGGCAGTTGGAGCAGGCCCCGGGTCATGTAGTTGCTGCGGTTGCCGTCGCGGTCTTTCGGCGCGGTGATCGGGATGAGTTCTTCGTTCCAGCGGCGAAAGAGAACGCCATCGCGGCTGGTCATGAAAACCGGTTCCACTTGCTGCGTCTTCGCCTGGAAGCGCGTCGGGAACGCAATGTACAAATGTGGCGCGCGAAAGTAGGGCATCACGGCGTTGGTGTAGAGATGCTCGGCTGGCGAGTCCACATACTTGAGGTCGGCTTGGTTCTCCCAGTGGATGAAATCTTTTGAGGTTGCGGTGCGAATGGCGCGCACACCCGTGAAGATGCGCCAGTAGGCTCGATACTCGCCGCGCTCGGCATCCCAAAAAGCGAGGTTCTGCGAGTCGAACGCGCCGGCGGTGATGACCGCCTCCTCCATCAACGTCCAGCGAAGCCCGTCGGCCGACTTGAGAGCGTTCAGACAGCTCTTCTTCTTGCCATTGACCAAGGTGGTGCCACCGGCCAGCGCCTTGTAGCGGGTGTCGGGTGCGCAGGAGGGGTTGGCGTCCTTGAACGGCGTGAAGTTGTGCGAGCCGTCACTCGTCCAGACGATGTTGTTGTCTTTGGAGCCATCGAATTCACAAAGCCCAAGTTTCGGCTTTGTCCAAGCGATGCCGTCCTTGCTCTGCGCGTAGCAGGCGACCTGTGGATGCGGCGCCTTCTTCGTCTTCTCGTCGAAGTGCGAGCCGCGGTAATACATGCGGAAAAGATCGCCGTCCTGAAAGAGGGTGTAGTAGGCGGAGGTGTTACCCTCCCACGGCGCGTCGCACACGAGTGCGACGTCGCGCGGCTCCGGCTTGTGCAGTTTCAGTTCTACGCCGGTCAGCCGCTCGATGAGAAAATCGTCTACGAATAACTCGCGGCGTGAGCCGAGGTTGATCGGTGAATCTAGGTTGGCAGCGCAGACACGGGTTGCCAGTTTTGAGGCAAATGGCAGAGCGACGGTGGCGACTGCAACATGTCGGATGAAATTACGCCGGGAGAAAGCGGAAGGCTGTTTCATGCCGCTATTTGAACACGGCGTCGGCGAATTGCATAGAAAAAATCATCGAATATTCATGGCCCGACTTTGGTCGGTGGAATTATCTCATTATCAGAGCCTTGATTCGTCACATGGCCTTGCGAAGTGATTTTGCAGCCGGAGGCGACATCGGTTAGCAACACCTGCTGGCGGGTCTGGTTGTCGAGGATGATGCCCTTCGCAAGGGTCTTGCCGATGTCGGCCTCATCAGAGCGGTAGGTTTGGCCGCAGACAATCTTTAAGTCGGCACCGAGGGGTTTGTCGTCGGGTTTGGTGATTCTTACTTTGTGGTTGCTGCCGTTGATCAACGCAACAAGATCATTGCCGGAATACTGGCGCGCCTCAGCTAACTCCAGTTCGACATCCGCATCATGCTTGTGGGAATAGCCCAGGAGCAACAGTGGTGTGTAGGCGGCGTCACCCTTGCAATTGCGGATGATCGCTTTGCTCGGTACGCTGTAGGCACAACCCGGATAACCGCTTTCCATGACTGTGCAGTCCCGAACGGTGACGGCGCCCGAAGCCAAGGCCAGAGCAATCCCGCCGCGCATGCGCCGGACGGTGCAGCCCTGCACTGTGATGTCGCCGGTGCGCCGGGTTTGACCGTTTCGTTCTCCATCCAGGTAGGCGCGGATGCCGTCCTCGGCCAGGCAAATCATCTTCCCTTTGCCGATGGGGCGGTTGTGGAGGTCCTTGAAACCGAGCTTCACGGCCGGGCCGTTAGTTTCCGAAAGGATTTCATCACTCAGCCGCAACGTGCCCTCGATGCTCACATCCTTGATGAATGTATTCTGTGCACCGTGCATGTGAATCGCATGGCCAAAAGTGTGGATCGAGAACCTGCAACCAATAACCCGCATGTTGTCGCCCCTCACCGATAGGGCGGCATGTTTTTGCAGGTTGACCTTATGATTGCGGCCCTTGCCGAAAAGGTCGCCATAGCCGTAAGGCGCGGAGCCGCGGATGATAAACGTGCAGTCTTGAAAGGTGATGTCATCACCTGTCACGTAGAATTCAGACAGGCTGTTTTGCGGAGGATGATCGCCGATATCCTCGAACGTTGCGCCCTCGAACACTATTCCGTTACCAGTGACGCGATAAGTAGCCAACTCATGTGTCCTGCCATGCATCTTGGCGAGAACTTCCGTGTCAATTTGGATGCTGGCGCCGCGCAGGTCGAACGTATTTTTCGAACCGGTGACCATGAAGACCGTCTTGTTGTCTGGAACCGCATCGGTCACCCGGTAAGTTCCGGGTCTCAACCGGACCTTGTTGCCGCTGGTGGCCATACACTGCCGCAATTCGGCGATCGTTTCAATAAGTCGAAAACCCGGTCGCGCGTCGGCCTCTTTCGGCTTCTTTGGGGCAGGTAATACAGGACCGGCGTCGCGGGTGAACTGGTCCTGCAATTCTTGCCAACGCGCGGCCATGTCGCGGACGCGAGCGGGTTGGGCGACGGCGAGATTGTGTTGCTCGCAACGGTCGGTCGCCAGGTCGAACAACTCCCAGTCGTCATTGTCTTCGCGGGCGGAAACCAGTTTGTAGTCGCCGATGCGCAACGCGCGATTGCCTTCGTGGTTGAAGAAGACATAGTCGCGGGTGACGCTGCCATCCTTGGCAAACGCCGGGACCAGACTGCGGCCGGGCAATGGAGGCGCGCCCGCCGCAAGTTCCGGTTTTGTTCCGGCGAGTTCGAGCAGCGTCGGAACAAAATCAATGACGTGGCCGACGTCGTGCCGGAGTTCGTTGTGCGCGGCGATGCCGTTGGGCCAATGCACGATCAACGGCGTGGAGATGCCGCCCTCGTGCGTCCAGACTTTGTGGCGGCGGAACGGCGCGTTGCCCGCGCTCGACCAGCCCGGACCGAGGCAGAGGAACGACGCGGCGGAACCGGGCGCGATGGCACGGTCGTGGCCGTCGCCGCGCACCATGATGGTGGCGTCGGTGCCGTTGTCGGACAGGAACACGATGACCGTGTTGTCCCAGGCGCCCATTGCGCGCACTTGTGCCAACACGCGCCCGATCTCACGGTCCATGCGGTCAATCATCGCGGCGTGGATCGCCATCTTCGTCGCTTGGTAGCGTTTTTGTTCGTCGGTCAATTGCGTCCACGGAACCGCGTGTTCGATCTCGCCCGGTCCGAGTGTTTCCAGGACGCCGGGCTTGAAGTAGCGCGGCGTGAAGGCCGGTTCGAGCGGCGCGAGGGCGCAATTGACGATTCCCATCTGGCGCAGGTTCTGCCAGCGCTCGGTGCGGGCTTGGTCCCAGCCTTTGCGGTAGTGGTCGCGGTAACGGGCGATGTCTTCCGGCGGCGCCTGCAACGGGAAGTGCGGCACCGTGAACGCCAAATAGGAAAAGAACGGCTGCGCCGCATATTTCTCGGCGTGCTCCTTCAAACAACGGATCGCATGATCGGCGAAGGCGGTTGTCGTGTAGTAACCGCTGTCTTTCGCCACCGGCGGCAATAGGCGGTCGTCTTCGAGGATTTCTGTCGGATTGAAATTCCGGTTGTGATCTTCGAGGGCATACGAATGATCGAACCCACCGTCGGCGACCGGCCGGGGCGCGCCGTTGACGTGCCACTTGCCGGAATGATAGCTGTGATAACCGACCGGCTTGAGCCACTGCGGCAGCGTGCGCGTCCACGGCGGCAGCCGGCCGCGTGGCGGGTCCATGTGGATCTGCTGCGGGTAGCAGCCGGTCAGCAACGCGCTGCGCGTCGGCCAGCAGCGCGCGGTGTTGTAGAACTGGGTGAATCGCAGCCCATTCGCCGCGAGCCGGTCGAGATTTGGTGTGGCGATATCCGAGCCGTAACAGCCGAGGTCCGAGAAACCGAGATCGTCGGCGAGGATGACGAGGAAATTCGGCTTCGTTGACGCGTCGGTGGCATGCAGCGCGGCCTGCGATGCCAGCAGCAGGGCAGCGGCTACTAAGAGGATGTGTTTCATGGCTCAGTTTCCGACGACGGAACAGGCGCAAACTTCATACTGGGCATGTCCGTTTGTATCATACAACGGACGGTTCCAACAACAGCGAAGGCCGGCAAGATTGAACCGGCCTTCGTCAGTGTTACAGGAATGCGATTACTTCGCGGGTGGCGGCGTGGGCGGCTGCTTCGGCGACGGCCCGGCGCCGAGATCGCGCACGACGCGCGAGGTCTGGTAGGCGGCGATCAGTGCCCGCCCGGCCGGCGTCGTGTTGAACTGCAAAATCATGTCGTCCAGCACTGCGAACTTATCTTCCACCGCGTTGAACCGGTCCCGCATCTGCCCCGTCAACGCCTTGCGGTCGGCGATGCCCGCTTGCGGCGCGGCGATGACCGCGGCGTACTCCTCGACTTCCTTGTCCGACGCCTGCACTGCGGCGGCGGTAACACCGTAGGCAACGGCGTCGGCGGCCAGCGCCCCGGTCGTCACGCCCTTGGCGAGGTCGCGCACCAGCCGCAACGTTTCCAGCAACTGCTGGTCGCGCAACTTCCGGAAATCGCTCTGCGTCAAGTCCACCTTGCCCGCGTTCGACTCGTCCTGCTGATCGCCGAACCACTGCACCAGCGCCCGCGCCAGCGGGAACGTCGCGTCCACGGCTTCCCGTTGTTCCCGGTCTTTCTCCTGCGCCGCGCCCGTCGTGCCGGTTCCCTGTGCCCGGCAGAACTTCGCCAAGTCCGCGACCGCGTCGGCGGCCTGCCCGGCCTTGGTCGTGAAAATGACCGGCGGCTGATTGAACCAGACCGGCTTGTACCGGTCGTCGTTGAGCGTGGTGAGAACGGTTTGGAACATCCCTGATCGGTTGGTGAACGCGTCTTTCATGGCATGGCTCCTTTTGGTTGTGCCGCCTTTGTAGCATTTTTACAGTCCATTCGGCAAGCGTGCGTTTGCGCTTGCGGCTGGCGGGAGGCGTGGACATAATCGCCACCAATGGCACCGACCGGCTACCAGAAAATCGAGGACTCACTTCGGCGGCTATACGTCGCGGACTCGCGCCCGTGGCTCGTCGGCTACAGCCCACTTTGTCATCCTGAGTTTGTCGAAGGATCTCGTGCTTCCCGCAACGGCCTGCGTCGTCACCACGGTTTCCCACCCGACTGAGTCCCAAACCCCATTGAGAACAATTTAACTATGACAGCGGAAACACATTCGCAACTGGCGAACTTCATCTGGAGCATCTGCAATCTTCTCCGTGGGCCTTACAAGCGGAACGAATACCGGAAGGTGATTCTGCCGCTCACCGTGTTGCGGCGGTTTGATTGCTTGCTGACCCCCACCAAGGCGAAGGTGCTGGAGGAGTTCAAGGCGGTCAAGACGAAGCCGGAAACCATCATCCGTCACCGGCTTTCGCAGATTACCGGGCGTCAGTTCTACAATCTCTCCAAGCTCGACATGGCGAAACTGCTCGATGACCCCAACCAGCTTGCGCCGAATCTCAACGGCTACATCAATGCCTTTTCGCCCAATGTCCGCGCCATCATGGAGCGGTTTGCCTTCGACCAGCAGATCGCCCGGATGGCCGAGAAAAACCTGCTCTACCTCGTCATCAAACGCTTCGCCACCATTGATCTCTCGCCGGAGCGGGTGGACAACGTGCAGATGGGTTACGTGTTCGAGGAACTCATCCGGATCGGCGCGGAACAATCCAACGAGGAAGCCGGGGAACATTTCACTCCGCGCGAAGTCATCAAGCTGATGGTCAATCTCCTGCTCTCGCCGGAGAAAGATCTGCGCCGCAGCCACGTGGTCAAGACCATCTACGACCCCACTTGCGGGACCGGTGGCATGCTCTCCGTTTCGGAAAAACACATCCGCGAACTCAACTCCGAAGCCAAGCCCCTCCTTTACGGTCAGGACTGGAACGACGAGGCGTGGGCGGTGTGCAAGTCCGATATGCTCATCAAGGGCGAGGATGCCGACAACATCATCCTGGACGACACGTTCACGAAGGACGGGTTTGACCGCAACAAGGACGGCGAGAAGTGGACGTTCGACTACATGCTCGCCAACCCGCCGTTCGGCGTGGAGTGGAAGCAGCAGCAACGCTACATCGAACAGGAACGCGACACGCTCGGTTACGGCGGGCGGTTCGGCGCCGGCACGCCCCGCGTCAACGACGGCGCACTGCTGTTTCTCCAGCACATGCTTTCCAAGATGCGTGCGCCAAACAAGGGCGGCAGCCGGGTCGCGATCATCTTCAACGGTTCGCCGCTGTTTACCGGTGATGCCGGGGCGGGCGAGAGCAACATCCGACAATGGATCATCGAAAACGACTGGCTGGAAGCCATCGTCGCGCTGCCGGAGCAGCTTTTCTACAACACGCCCATCTCCACCTATCTCTGGGTGCTCACCAACCGGAAGGAGAAAGAGCGCAAGGGCAAGATTCAACTCCTTGACGCCCGCAATTTCTGGGTGCAGATGGAGAAAAGCCTCGGCAACAAACGCCGGCGAATCGGCGACCCGTCGGACAAGGAGAAAGACCCCGACCACATCGGCGAGCTCACGAAAATCTTCGGCAACTTCAAGGATGGCGAGATGCGCACTTTCGAGGAGGAAGACCCGGTTACCCATCAGCCGGTCCAGCGGCAGCGCGTGGTCTGCAAGGTTTTTGACAACGAGGATTTCGGCTACCACAAGATCACCGTCGAGCGCCCGTTGCGGCTGAACTTCCAGGCCACCGACGAACGCATTGCCCGGCTCGACGAAGAAAGCGGCTTCCGCAATCTCGCCACGAGCAACAAGAAGGACGAAGTCGCCCGGTTGAAGGAGATCGAAGCCGGACAGAAGCGGCAAGAGGCACTGCGTGCCCTTCTCGTTGCCTTCGGCAAATCCAGCACCAACAAGCTCTACAAAGACCGCAAAGCATTCCTGACAGACCTGCGCAAACTCGACCGCGAACGCGGTGTCCACCTCGACGCCAGCGAACTCAAGGCCGTGCTCGGTGCGCTGGGCGAACGCGACGAGACCGCCGAAATCTGCCGGGACCGCGAGGGCAACCCCGAACCAGACACCGACTTGCGCGACACCGAGACCGTGCCGCTCAAGGAAAGCATCGAAGAGTATTTCAAGCGCGAGGTGTTGCCACACGTGCCGGATGCATGGATTGACGAGAGCAAGACCAAGGTGGGCTACGAAATCCCACTGAACCGGCACTTCTACCGGTATGAGCCGCCGCGTGAACTGGACAAGATCGAGAAAGACATCAAGAACCTCGAAGGCGAAATCCTGACCATGCTCAAGGAGGTGACGGCGTGAAACTCCCGGCCCACGCGCGCTACAAATCCAGCGGCGTTGAATGGCTCGGCGAGATTCCCCAGCATTGGGATGTAAAGCGGCTTAAATACGTCGCTGAGATTTCTACGAGTGGCGTTTGGGGTGAAGACCCGGCTTTTGAAGGTGATGGTTGTCCTGTCGCG
>Ga0163200_1000356_pt1 | contig 20298 bp, 22 predicted proteins | sample PL_2010_200m_FD_113535 | JGI IMG/M metagenome (GOLD analysis project Ga0163200, IMG submission 113535) | Freshwater microbial communities from Powell Lake, British Columbia, Canada to study Microbial Dark Matter (Phase II) - PL_2010_200m | ecosystem: Environmental > Aquatic > Freshwater > Lake ... | reverse complement strand
TGGGAATCCGGCAGCGTTTGTTCTTGGCCTTCTACTACCCCCAACTCCCCCGCGAACCGGAAAGGGAGCTTTTCTTTTTTCCGTAGCCAGTTGAAGACCCAAGCCCCCGCGCTGCTTTCAGCGGTGCATCGTCTGCCGCTTCGCTCCGACGATACCGGCCAACCGGCCTCACCGCTCAAACCACCGCGCCCGCTTGACCCCAACCCCGACAACCACGTCGGGGTTTTTCCCCGTGAACACACAGACTTTGCTTTCTGCTCACAGGTCTCGGCATTGTACCGAAAAGTTTTCTCCTGGCTGTCAAGCCCCTACTGTTCAAACCTGGGGCTTGAGACTTCTTTATCCTTCCTCCGGAACATAAATTGTCCAAGCCCCGGAGAGCAAAGAAGCCAATCGGCTGTGACAGCGAAAACTTTTCGGTCGTGTCGCCCCTGCGGTGAGCAGGAAGCGGCGAACCGCCCGAAGCATTGAAGCGCTTCCAGAAAGGCATTACAGCCATGCCGGAACAAAAGCAAGGCTACATGGCCGAACTCGACCAGTGGACGCAAGGAGCAATCCTCGATCCGCTGTACGAGGCTTGGCGGGACGCGGAATACGCGCCGGACGAAGCCCTTGAGGTGTCTCAGGCGCGCCTGGCCGCAGTCGTCTTCGACCTCAAGCGGGCCATCCGCGAAAAGGTCCTGGAGAGCTACCGCAACGGGCAAAAAGCGCCACAGCGCAGCCCGGTTGCGAAACCGCACGAGCATCGTGCGTCGCCGCGCAAGGGCGCCAGATAAGAGGCGCACGGGTGGGGAGCAATCCTCCCCACCCTTTTTCCGTTAACCATTCATCGCGTTCAAATATGCAATTCCTTAACCGCGTCCTCACCGGAGATTGCCGCAGCCTGCTGCCGCGACTGCCGACGAGCAGCGTGGACTTCATCCTTACCGACCCGCCCTACCTGGTCAACTACCGCTCCCGCGACGGCCGCAGGCTCGTCGGCGACCGAGACGGCGCCTGGCTTGCGCCGGTTTCGGCCGAGCTTTACCGGGTCCTGAAACCGAACCGGTTGTTCGTCAGCTTTTACGGCTGGCAGGCCGCCGACCAGTTTCTGGCGGCTTGGCGCGCGGCGGGCTTCCGGCCGGTCGGCCACCTCGTGTGGACGAAGCGCTACGCGTCGTCCGAACGCTACCTGCGCTACCAGCACGAGCAAGCCTACCTGCTTGCCAAGGGCTACCCGCCTCGGCCGCAGCGTCCTCTCCCAGATGTCCTGCCGTGGAAGTACACCGGCAACACCCTGCACCCCACGCAGAAGCCACTTTCTGCGCTCACGCCCATCATTGCCGCCTTCTCACGCCGGCACGACATCGTGCTCGACCCGTTCTGCGGTTCCGGTTCCACCCTGCTTGCGGCCAAGCTCTGCGGGCGCCAGTACCTCGGCATTGAGATTGACCCCCAATACGCCGAAATTGCGGACGGGCGTCTCTACCAAGAACGGCTTGACCGCTCCCGGCCGAGCGGCTATGCTTCCCTTACCATTAACCCCTAACAGACATGGCTCAACTCACCAAAGAGTACTTCGATGAAAGAATCGGTAACCTTGCCACCAAGCAGGATTTGAGGCACGGCATCGACGACCTTGCCCGCATGGTCAAGAATGGTTTTGACTCGGCGGACAAGAACTTCGCCAAGCTTACCGAGATGCTTCAGGTACGCAAAGACGTTGAGGAGTTGAAGGTGCAAATGCTGGAGATGCGCCAGGCGCTGAACCTCAAACACTAAAAACCGAAACCGGAGAGGGCAGGACTCCCCTGCCCTCTTTTTTGTTGTTCGCGGGGGAGTTGTTCCCACCCACCCCCGACCCCGCTGGGTCGGCAATAATGTAGGCCAAGAAAACGCACATCACCCCGATACTCTTCTGGTACCATGGAGATCTATAGCAGACATCCGGGAGATATCAGAATGATCATCCTCGTCGGCGGCATCAAGGGCGGCTCCGGCAAGACCACGGTCGCCACCAATCTCGCCATCATGCGCGCTAAAGACGGCCGCGACGTGCTCCTCATCGATGCCGACGACCAGGAGACCGCCAGCGACTTTACCGCGCTCCGCAATGAACGCATGGACGGTAACGCCGGTTACACCTCAATCAAACTCACCGGCCCCTCTGTCCGCACGCAGACCTTCCGCCTCAAGGAAAAATACCAGGACATCATCATTGACACCGGCGGACGCGACACCACCAGTCAGCGGGCGGCTTTGACCGTAGCTGACCTCTTGCTCGTGCCCTTCGTCCCCCGCTCCTTCGATGTCTGGACCCTGGAAAAAATCGGCGCGCTCGTTGCCGAGATGCAACCCGCCAACCCCGGCTTGCGCGCCTGGACTTTTCTCAATCGCGCCGACTCTCGCGGCCAGGACAACGACGAAGCCACCGAGGTGCTCAAACAGACCGACCAGCTCACCTTCATCAACGCGCCCTTGGGCACGCGCAAGGCCTTCAGCAACGCCTCCGCCGCGGGGCTGGCGGTGACGGAGGTCAAGCCTTTGGATCCCAAAGCGGTCGATGAGATGCTGACATTATACAGACATGTGTTTGATATCAGTCAGATATCTCACACTGAGGCTGTTGGAGATTGAATATGGCCGTCACGCCCAAACCCAAAACCGCAAAGGCTCCTAACGTCGATATCGAAGCCCTCATCAGCAAGGGCGGTGGCACCCCCGGCGAGCGGATCGACAAGGGCAAGGATGGCACGATCGCCATCGTGCTCCGCCTGCCCGCCGACATGCTCGACGAGGTGGACGCCGTTGTCAAAGCCCGCGCGGTGAGAATCCCGCGCCATACCTGGATACTGGAAGCAGTGCACGAAAAACTCCTCCGGGAAACGGACAAATAAAAAACGGACTGATCCTATCAGCCCGTCGTTAAACTTCGAGCAGCTCCCGCAGCTCCCGCTCATCAAGCATGTCCGGCTGTTTGCCATCTGGCAAATCCACCGCCCGCACGAACAGCTTGCGCGAAAGTCGCTTGAGGCAATCCTCGGTTGCCCCGCGCCCTGCTTCGTCGCCGTCAAAGAACAGCACCGCGCGATTGAAATGCGCGCCGAGCATTTCCTCCTGCTCAGCCGAAAGTGACGAACCCAAGAGTGCCACGCAGGGAAAGCCCGCTTGGTGGACCTTCATGCAGTCGAAGAACCCCTCGACAATCACCACGAAGTGCTCCGCCTCCATTTCCTTCACCACCCGATGCAGATTAAACAGCAGGTACTTTTTGTGGAAGCCCTTCTCCGAAGACGGAAACAGGTACTTCGGTTCTCGATCATCCACCGCTCGGCCGGCATATCCGACCAACTCGCCCAACTCGTTATGCACCGGCACCACGAACCGCCCCGCGAACGTTCCCTTCGACATGCACATGCCGGCGCCGAAGTGCGCCAACGTTTCTTTCGCCAGTCCCCTCTTGGCTCCATACGCGTGCTCGCCGTCCACCCGGAGCTGAAACCCCAACGGCGGATTGATCACTGCCGGGGCAGCGTCTGCCTCATTTTTCGCCGGAGCTGCAGCCCCTTTTGTTGCCGGCGGCCCAGTCCCCTCTTTCGCCACATTGAACCACTCCGCGAGCTTCACCGCCGCGTCGCGCACCGAGCACTTCTCCATCGCCGCCACAAGATCGAGCACGTTGCCTTTCGCCTGGCAGGAAAAACAGTGGAAGGCGCCCTTCCCCGCGTTGACATGGAAGCTCCGATCCCCTTCTCCGCCATGAATCGGACACTTGCCCCGCAGCTCGTCGCCACTTTTCCGTAGCCAGTTGACGCCGTAGTGATCCAGGACCATTTGCATGGTCACGGCGGCTTTGACCGCTTTGAAGTCCACCCAGTTCTTCTCGCCCATCAAACCTCCTTTTGACGACAGCCTTCGAGTGAGGCTCCCGTCTCATCTTTATAGCTATCTTTTTTGTTTTCTGCAAGTTACAATTATCTATAAGGCTCCTGGAACCTCCCCCATTGGTAACTGGCGTTTAATCGTAGGGCCAAGACGCCAGGTAAAGCGGTTGCCCACACGCTATTCCGATGGGCGGCTGTCAGCAGATTAGTCTTGCCCTACTCAAGCGAGCCTCGGAAGGTCGCCGGGAGCCCCTTACTGTTCCCCGAGCCACAGCGAGAAGCTCCTCGCCGACCGCAGGGAGGGTGGGCCGAGGAGCCTTGAGCGGCGCTTGACGACTCCCCTCTCCGTATGGCGCAGTGAAATGCTGGATGTCAAATCAAATAGATGCTAAACTAATGACAATAAAGCGTTTATATAGCTAGGCAATCCCGTAAAACTTTCACCATCAACAAAGCCCTGCCGAACGAACAGATAGCTCACGCCGAGATCACCTTCTTCCCGGCTCCGCGGCGCGGCTTGTCCAGCCGCCTCGCCCGCCTGCTTGTCACCCGAATCACCGAGCAGATCATCGCAGAGCAAACCGCGCCAACGATGGCCGATCTCCGCTACATCCTTTGACTCGCCCCTGCACTCCGAGGGAAATCACGGCTGCACTCGAAGGGAAGGCCTGCACCTGAAGGGAAGAAACCCTGCACTCCGAGGGAAGGAATCCTGCACCTGAAGGGAAGAAACCCTGCACTCCGAGGGAAGGAATCCTGCACCTGAAGGGAAATGCACTCACTCAAACACCCAACAGAATCAACACTTTCCTCAGCACCGGCAGGGTGCTCAACATCTTTACATGTATTCCGATATTTTCAACACACAACAACTCCTGTTGCTGTTGCCTTTAACCCCCTTCATATGACAGAATCCATTGAAGACCCTATAGCTGAACTGGCCGCTCGGCGGCTCCTCGATAAGGCAGAGCAAGGAGTGGAAAAAGAAAAGCAAGAATCTGCCGTTGAGACCGCAGTGATAGTCGAATCGCCGCAAGAATCCCAGCTTCCGACGACCGACTTCATTAAGGTCGAAAAGAACCTTGCCTCGCTAGGTTTTTTCACTCCCTCCAGCAAACGGATCAAGGACGCCAAAGCCAAAACCGTTAACTTCACCAAAATCATCGACGGCAAACGCATCGAAGCCAAAGTCACCATTGCGCCCGCCGCGATCTACGGTCTGCCCATCACCAGCGACCAGGACAGGTATTTTGCCTTCCAGAAAATCCTCTTTGACACCCAGCGGCAGCAGGGGAGAGTCACCAACCCCATCGGCTTCACCTCCGCCGATGTCCTCAACCTGCTCCATCGCTCTCGCGACAGTGGCAAGAACTACAAAGACATCGACGCCTGGCTGAATGTCATGTCTTCGACCACCATCATCTCCGAGGGCGCCGTCTACCTGGCCGGCAGAAAAGCCCTGGTCAAGGACCGCTTCCACGTCTTCGACCGCGCCGTGACTTTCGGCAAGGAAATCGAGCCGGGAAAAATCGCCGACAGAAATTACGTCTGGCTCTCCGGTTGGCAACTGGAGAACATCAACAACAACTACCTGCTTCCCATTGACCTTGAGAGCTACCGCCAGTTAGAAAACCACATCGCCAAGGCACTGGTGCCGCTGCTTCAGATTTGGCTCTTTGCGTCGCGCGAGGAAGGCTCCTTTGAAAAGCGCTACGACGAGCTCTGCGAAATTCTGCAAACCCGCCGCTACAGGTACGTTTCCAAAATCACCGAGAAATTAGGCCCCTCACTCGACGAGCTGGTTTCCCACGGCTACCTGGCAAAATGGGGAATTGAAAAGACCACCGACGGCCAGGGCTACAAAATCGTTTTCTGGCACGGCGAAAAATTCCACCGCGATCGACACCAACGGCTTGCTCAAAAAGACCAAGCTGTTCAGCCGCAGAAGAAACTCACCGTGGCGAGAACCACTGAAGCAGGGGAGATCTCGCCGGCGGCAGCTCCCGTACAAAATGCTCCCGTTACCCAGCCACAACAGCCTCCTGGGCCGACGGTCGACGCCGAACTGCTTGCCCAGTTGACCCGTCGCGGCATCCTCGAAACTCGCGCCCGCAAGCTCCTGGGGCACATCGCCGAAGGCCAAGAGATCATCGATCAACTGGAATGGGGCGACTACCTCATTGCTCAGGCCCAGCCCGGAAGCTTCAGAAACCCTCCAGGCTTTTACATTTCGCTTATCCGCGACAACGTCATCCCGCCGGCAACCTTCGAGAACAGCCGGCGCCGAGCCTTGCGAGAGGAAGGAGAGCGCGCCCACCAGCAGTGGCTCTTCGAGGAGCAACAACTCCGCTTTGATTACGACTGCTATCGCCAGCATGAGAAAGAACGCTACATCCGGGAGGATCTTTCCCAGGACCGATACCAGGAGCTTTTCCAGGCCAAACGGCAGCAGTTCAAACGGCAGTATCCGCGGCTGCCCGAGCAGACGATAACCGATATGGCCCACGGCGCGATCCGCGGCGAGATGGAACCGCACATAACATTCCTGAGCTTCGAGGAATGGAAAAACCAGCGACCTCAGCCGACAGCCGTGCCGCAGGCGGAAACCGCCCCCGCCATGCCGGGGCAGGGGAGTGGCCAACAACCTCAACAGGACCCGCCTAACGGCTCATAAGCTGCCACATAGAGTGGCACATACCACAATGTGGTACGACCTGCGCTAACACGCTGAAAACACTGGCTGCCCGCTGCCTGCTCACCGCAGGCTACCCCTACCTGCCCGCCCGCCGCTGAACGCGTCGGACGGCTTCGCTTTTTGCGCTCGTATCCGAACGCAAAACCCGCCCTATCGGTCGGGACGCTTCGGGGCTTTCGGGCTAGCGCCCGAACCCTGCCGCTACCGCTGGCAGGGACGCCCGCATGTAGGGGTAGCCTGCGCTTCGCTACGGCAGCGGGCAGAACTAGCTCAAACTGGCCTAACCCCCCGCCCCTCTCTAACGGTCGGTGCACCCGCAAGCGGCACGGCTGCCGGCTGGAACCCCCAGCCAGCATGGACTACCCTTGCGCGCGCTTACATCAGCGCAACCGCACCAAGCCTGCACTGCCAAACTTGATCGCGCACGCGCAAACGCCTCTCGAAAGGGCTACGGAAAAAGAAGAGCACTACCAGAAACGACCGCCCTCTTGCCAAATTCCTGCCAGCCTCTACACTTCAGGGCAAGAGTTCCCTCCGTTTGGCATGACCAGCGGGGGGTACCGACAGGAGGCATGAATGAAAACGCTTTTCTTGCAGGAGGGCAGCAATGGCGAGTAGCACTGCGACCTTGTGCGCCCATGACACTAAACTCACGCGCGAGCAACTGGCGCTCGTGCCAACCCCACCAGGCACCGTTACCCACCGCCCAATACCGCACGTAGAAGTCGTAAACGCGCTGGTGGAAACCCTTGGCTTCCGTCACATCGCCGTCGTCAAAGACGAGTACGCGTTGGACAGAACCGGCAACAAGATGTTCGGCGTGTTGGATCTGGACACCGGGATGGAGGGCTGCCGGTTTTCCATCGGCATCAGAAACAGCCACGACAAGACCATGCGCCTTGCGCTGACCGTAGGCTACCGGGTGTTCGTGTGCGACAACATGGCTTTCTCCGGCGACTTCGAGCCGGTGCTGGCCAAGCACTCCAAGAACTTCAACCTCGTTCAGGCCGTGTCCATCGGCGTGGACGAGATGCAGCGCAACTTCGACGGTATGCGCATGACCGTGGAGGCCTGGAGGGAATCGCAATTGCCCGACGTGGCAGCCAAACTCGTCATCTACCGAGCCTTCATCGAATCCGAGGTGGACTTCCCCAAACACCTGGCCCGGCCGGTGCACGACCTCTACTTCAACCCAACGGTGGAGGAGTTTCAGCCGCGGACGCTGTGGAGCCTCTCCAATGCCTTTACCACGGCCTTCAAACAGCTCGATCCTGTTCCGCAGTTCCGGGCCACCGCCAAGCTGGCTCCCTTCCTGGAGACCGCAACAGAGGGAATTTCGCGCTAAGAGCGCCACCGCGATCACCGACGCCCCTTGGCGTCGTTTTTTTAATAGGCCACAGCCGTAAAAGGAAGCGCCGCCCAAACGCACTACGAAAAAGAGGCTCATCGGAGAAGAGAGGAGCCAACCACCCCCAACTGGCCTCGTTTTTGCCTCTTCCGGAGGCTTGGGTTTGCCCTTGCTTTAGTAGGAGGCACAGGCAGATAATAGGGCGGTTCCTGATGCTGCTGTTTGTTTCTTTCCCCATTCTGGTGGCAGTGGTCATCATCCTTGCGGTGGTGAGGAGGGCTCTTATCGATCGTAGCCAAGCGGCTATCGCTCCAGTCGTTACCCCTACCACCACTGGTCGCCACAGTGCCCATGATGGTGGCGTGCCGCTGATGAAGTGGGTCGTCATCGGCTTGATGATATGGTTCAGCCCGATGTTTGTAGTGATCCCTCTGAATTTTTTCCTCTTTGGAGGCGGCCGCCACCAGGTTCCCGACTTGGTAGCATTGGGCCGAGCGATGGGCCCCGTGCTCGTTTCAATGGCCGTCATTGGCCTCATTCTCGCGCTCGTGCTGGCTTTCAACCGGCACACGCGGGTCTGGTCCGTGGTCATCGCGGCAATAACGATTCTGCTGCTCCTGGTGCGCTCGGCTTTGGCCGATGTTCCGCAGGGGCTATTCTGACTGACCGCGGAGGAAGCCAGCGTCTGATGAGAGCCGCGCCCTCCCCGGCGACTGATGTGCAATAGGGGATATTGCTATATTAAAAAACGCTCAGAAAACTGAGCGTTTTATTGGCCGTCTGGATCGAGATCGGAGATGGAGCCATCGATGATCTGTTGGGCTTCGTGGAGCGACTCGAGTTCCGCTCGCAGTTCCCCAATTTCCTGGAATTGCTTGCGAAAGAGATATAGGGTCCTGCGCAGGGCGCCAACTTGGTCCCCAGTGAGCGTGTATGGTGCCCACCTTTTGTCATCTGCCGTTCTGGGGCAGTGGCAGTACCCGTCATCTGTGATGAACTCCGGAAATTCTTCGTGCAGGTCCTCTGGGAGCGTTTTCGGGACCCTTTTCGCCATTGCAAAGCCTCCTTTGGTTTGTGAAAACCTCTCCCTCAGCAGGTTTCCGCAAATAGGAGGTATGCGAACGTAACTATAACAGAACAAAGGCTTTATGTCAAACACTGGAGATAGAGATGGTAACGCTCCGGGCCTTTCCGCGACCCGTAAAAGCAACCTCCCGCCCTTGGTGGTGGTGGTGACCCGGGATGAGCCTTGGCGGAGTCCGACTGGAATTCGCTTTGTAGAACGCTTAAAAAGGAAGCTCTACGAGGAAGAAGAGCAGTTCCTCAACCGCGATGGTCGGCTATCCTTCGAGCAGTGCCTCGCTGACCGGCAGGCCGGGTTATCACAGACCGAAAGGAACGACTATCTGCAGGCCTGCGCAGTCGCGGACCGATCGATTGCAGAGCAAAAGGCCCGCATCAGCAAGATTATGCGCGCCCAGGCATCGGATGAAATAACTGACCTTGAGGCGACCATAGAAAAGTTAGACCTTGACAAAGCAGAGGTTGAAAGACTGGTCAAAGAAATCAGTGAACGCCACCAGGCTCTTCAGTCCGGGAGACTGGTGCCCGTGGTCGTGTGGTGGGAGAGGGTTATTTTCTTCATCACGCCTACAGCCAAACTTCCGGGAATGCTCCAGCGTTGCGAGCAAGAGCGTGAAGCGAAGCGCGCCCGAGTCCTGGAAATTAATCGCGGGCTTATAGAAGCGCGGCACGACCTTGCCGAGCTTAAGACATGGGTTGCCAACGCCTCACCCCGTCCTGAGCCAGCACCAGAAGCGTCACAAAAGACTGAAGACGACATAAAAATGGACCAAGCCAAGGACCGCGCGCGGCGGGACCTCAGGTTCAAGATCAAGCACGAGGCTGGGAAAAAGTTCCAGACACTTCTCGAACTAAAACAATGGAGAAAAGACGCTCGGCACGAGGTCCGTGAGATGCATCTACCAGAAGACGAAGAAAATGAGCTCTTGGACGCGATCGAGCACGGCTATAACGAACAGTTGAAGAAGTTGAAAGTTGATACCGGTGTTTTCGAGGACACCTGAAATGCCAAGCTATAACTGGGACGATCCGCTCCCTCCTGCAGAGTGGGAACAGCCTGGAGATCCTGACCGTTTCGAGCGGATGCGGAAACAATGGCGGGACGCGCCGCCGTCGGGTATCCGGCTCGGCAAAAACTTAAATACCGAGCTGCCCCTCTACATCAGCCCCAAGCAGCTCTCCACCCACATGCAAGTGATCGGCGCCACCAATGTGGGCAAGAGTTATTTCCTTGAAGGCGTCATCAAGCAGCTCATCCTTGCCGGCGAAGGCGTGTGCCTTCTCGATCCTCACGGCGATCTCTACGAACGACTGATCGATTTCTGCGCCCTCTACAACATCCAGCACCCCGAGCTGAAACTCACCGAGCGGGTGATCCCTTTCAACATCGCCGAAACCCGAAACGTCCTGGGCTTCAACCCCACCGCCCGCAATGCGAGGGTGATGACGTACCAGGTCGTCGCCCTCATGGAGGCAATCCGGAAGTGCTGGGGGCAGGAAAGCTTCGAGGCCACGCCCCGCTTGGCCCGCTGGCTGTTTAACACCAACTACGCGGTGATCGACAGCGCTCTCACCATGGCGCAGATGTACCACATGGTCGATTCCAAGCCGAACCCCTACCGCCCGGCTATCACCGCACGCATTCACAACCCCCGCATTCGCGCCGAGTGGGAATGGCTTAGCACGATGCGGCCGGACAAGCGCGAGGAACGCCTGGAATCCACCTTCAACCGGATGAGGGTGTTTGTGGAGCACGAGCTGATCCGGAACATCGTCGGGCAATACACCCACACCCTAGATTTCCCCTCGGTCTTGGCCGGGCGGAAAATTCTCCTCGTCAACTTGGCCCGCCAGGGCGCCATCGCGGAAGACGACCAGCACCTGCTCGGCTCGCTGATAGTCAACGAGATCCTCACCGCCGCCTTTGCCCGCGGCGAGAAAGAACGCACCCCGTTTTACCTGTTCATTGACGAGTTCCAAAACTTCGTCAGCAAGGACATGTGTGAAATCCTGGACGGCGGGCGCAAGTTTGGTCTACACTTAACCCTGGCTAACCAGCACCTGGCCCAGCTTAGAGAGAAAGACCCCGAAGTTTACTATTCCACGCTGACCAACGCCCGCCTCAAAGTCGTCTTCGGCGGGCTCATTGACCAGGACCTCGACGTGCTGGCGCGAGAGCTCTACACCGGCGAATTCAACCCGGACGAAATCAAAGACAAAATCTGGCAAACCAAAGTCGTGCCCGTGGAGACCACGCGGCTCATTCATAGCTCCGGCTGGGCCTCCAGTTCCGGGTCTGTCAACCACCAAAGCATTGCTTCCGGCCAATGCTACATCCCCGGCTCGGGCTTCTGGAGTCCGGGCACCTATACCCACAGCACCGGATCTGACCGAGGCAGGTCGCAGAGCGAAAACTTTGCCGATTCCGGCAGCGCAACCCGTGTTCCGTTCTACGAGTTCCACAAATTTAGCGAACTCACTTCCAAGACCTTTCGCTCCCTGGAGGAGCAGGTCTATATCAAAAAAGCCCAGATGAAGAGGCAAGCCACACAACACGCCGCCGTCCTTATTCCAGGCAACCCCGTCCAGTTGATAAAGGCTCCAACGCTGCGAGACTGTGCTCGGCAGCTCAAGGACCGCCAGCGCGAGGAATTTTTGCTGGAGGCGATGACCCATGCGGGGTGCTTCAAACCCCCCGACCAGGCTGCAGCCGAGATCACCGCCATGGACGAAAAGCTGCTGGCCGAAGCCGAGCCTATCGTCGAGGTACGCCCTACGGAAAAGAAAAGGGGGCAGAGGAAACCTTCAGAGCCCAATCCCTTTGACGACATCCTTCGTGAACATCAAAAGCCATAACCAAACCACACCATGCAGCAGCGACGACGAAAATTCGAGCGCCAGCCCGAACACTTCGCACGGTACCGCGTCACCCAGCGCAGCCTTCATATCGCCGCGATTGTCGCCCGCTACCACGTGATTCCAACTTCGTTGCTGGTCCGCCTGGTGCACGGAGACCGGCGCACCACTGAATCTCACCTGCAGGCGCTGTTTCACCTGGATTACGTCAACCGCTTTCAGTTGGATCCCCGCAGCGAGTGTTGCTACTTTTTGGACAATCCGGACACCTTGCAACTACTCGTGGAAAAGCACGCAGCCGCTCCCGACGAATTGGACGCAAACGAAGTCCGCCGCAACCGCGAGCGGCCGTTCACCGACCGCCGCCGGCAGCTTTTCGTCGACCACGAGCTAATGATCACCAGGTTCCATGCCATGGTTGAACTCGGCTGCAGAACAACCGCCGGCCAGGTCGAACTTGCCGCGTGGCGCCAAGGTCCAGAGCTTCACAACACCCTGGAAGTGGACCGGTTGACGTACGACGCTAAGCGCGACTATTGGTATCGGGACGAAGGCACCGACCGGCTCCCTCACGAGCCCGACGCCTTTTTCACGCTGCGTTTCCGGGACGCACCGGAAGGGGAGCGGGACTTCAGCTTCTTTTACGAGGCTGACCGGAAGACCATGACCAAAGCCGAGCGCATCCGCAACAAACTGCGTGCGCACTTTCATTTCGTGGTCAGAGAGCGGGAAAAGCTGCGGCAGACCTACCAGGTTGAGCGTATTCGCGCCGTGCTGATCGAAACCCTGGACCGGAAGTGGGCCCTGCGATTGAGAGAAGCCGCCCGGCACCCCGTGGTTAGCGGCGGCAAGCCCTCACCGCTGTTTTGGTTCACGACTTCCGAGCTATTTACCCGCCCGCACGAAGCCCAAAGCCCGAAGGGCAAGACGGTCTTGCCGGCCTTCCTTCATCAGCCCGAAATTGTCCTGGATCCGATTTGGGTTTCACCGGTGGACAATACCCGCCACAGCCTGCGGCAGCCTTTTTGAAATCCGGGCGGCGACGGTAAACCCTCGCCCCCTTGGGCATGCCTTTCAATCACTAATTTTTCAATCTATGAGACGCCATTCTGCGGACGATTCGACGAGCCCGACGCCGCGCTGCAGCTTGTGCTACCGCCGCTTCCACTCGCACACGAGCCTGCAACGGCACTACCGGGAGGCCCACTCCTCGCCCCTGCGGTGCAGCAAGTGCGGCAAAGTGGTCCAAAGCCCGTTTGAACACTACTACAGCTGCACGTGAGAGGCGCTTTTTCGCAGCCCTTCACGGCCTAGCGCCGGGATGCTAAACTGCCCTTGCCAGCAGTCATTAAAGCAAAAGGTCAATGCCCAGAAAACAACCCGCCACTCAAGCGCTGTCCACCACCGCCGACAAGCTCCCCGTTCCGGTCGAGATGATCGCGCGGCGGATCTACCTCATCCGGGGGCTGAAGGTCATGCTCGACGCCGATCTCGCCGAGCTGTACCAAGTGCCCACGAAGCGCCTCAATGAGGCGGTAAAACGCAATCAGGACCGCTTCCCAGACGACTTCATGTTCCAGCTTGCAGAGGAGGAAGCCAGCAGTTTGAGGTCGCAATTTGCGACCTCAAAAGGTAGCGGCGGGCGCCGCTACTTGCCCTACGCCTTCACCGAGCACGGCGTCGCCATGCTCTCTTCAGTGCTCAACAGCGACCGCGCCGTGCAGATGAACATTCTCATCATCCGCGCGTTTATAAGGCTCCGGGAGATCCTCTCTACCCACAAGGACCTGGCCCGCAAGATGGAGCAACTGGAGCGCAAGCAGGAGGTCCATGGAACTCAGATCGCCGCGATTTACGGCATGGTCAAGAAGTTGATGGCCCCGCCCCCGGCGCATCGCCGGCCTATAGGTTTCGTGGTCAGGGACGAAGACCAGAAGAAGTAGCTTTTCAAGTTGAGGTCGCAATTTGCGACCTCAAACACCAATATGAACGAGACCCCCATCGAACTCAAACACTGCACCGGCACCACAGCGGACATCGCGCTGGTGGAGTACCCCGCCTGGCCCCACTATCAGGTCGAGGCCTGGCGTCCCGACGGCGTTTTCCTGCTGGCCGGCACCGACGACGAAGACACGGCCGAGGCCATCTACTTGCGGGCCAGCGTCGCGTTCTAGCCCAGGACGGCTCAGAATTTCGCGTGTAGAACCCGGTTTTCCGTTCGATTGATCCCCACTACCGAGTCCCGACAACCTTCCTCGCTAGAGCAAGCAGCCCAACAGCCGTCAGAACGAGCCCGCTGGCATAGAAAACCGGCCGGATCATCTCTTCCGTATCCGCGTCGGCCGGCAGGACGAGGAGATTCAAGGCACTGAGCACGAATAGGAGAGAGGACCAGACCAGAAGCGCCACGACGACCCGCACAAGATATCTCTCAGAGAAGCTGGTAAAGACAAAGACTGCGCTGATTGCTGAGAACGTGAAAAGCATGACCGTAAACGCGATCATGTTGGAGCCCAAGTGCGCCATGACACCTTCCCGAAGCGTATTATAGCGAGGCCACAGACCGAAGGCGCTCGCTTCCTCGGCCTCTTCCGCGCCAGGAAGCCCCAGGACGCGTCGGAAGGGCCGGGGTGATGGTTTACACCCCCCTTTGTCGGCCGCGAAATCTGAGCGTACCAGACGCAAACTCCGAAACTGCCCCGGAGAGAGGTCGTCCCCCTCCCACTGTGGAAAACTCCCTTTGACTTCCCCCGCCATTGGCGTAACATAAAGGACGTTATGTTACGTCAATTCACCAAACGGCCATGAGCACCCAAATCGTCCCCTTTTCTTCCCGCAGGCAGTTAAGGAAGGCCGGCTTCGACCGGCTCCCCGGACCCATCATGGCGGCTGGCGAGGGCGCCGCCTGGCGGTTCATCGAGTTTTTCACCGCCAACATCAGAAACAAGAACACGCGCGCGGCCTACGCCCAGGCCGTGACGCAGTTTTTCGGCTGGCTGGAGCCCCGCGGCATCACGGAGCTGGGCCAGATCCGGCCGGTGATGATCGCCGGCTACATCGAGGAGTTGCAAGCCAGCCGCTCCGTGCCCACGGTCAAGCAGCACCTGGCCGCCATCCGGATGCTCTTTGACTGGCTCGTTACCGGCCAGGTCATTCCCACCAACCCCTCGGCTTCCGTGCGCGGGCCGAACTACTCTGCCAAACGCGGCAAGACGCCCGTGCTCAAAGCCGACGAAGCCCGCTTGCTGCTCGACTCCATCAAAATAGACACAATCGTCGGGCTCCGCGATCGCGCACTCCTCGGGCTGATGTGCTACACCTTCGCCCGCGTGAGCGCCGCGGTGGGCATGAAGGTCGAGGACTACTACCAGAACGGCAAGCGCTGGTGGTTCCGTCTGCACGAGAAAGGCGGCAAGCGCCACGAGGTGCCCGCCCATCACAACGCCGAGGCATACATGGACGCATACCTCGATGCCGCCGGCACCTGGGACCAGAAGAAAGGCCCGCTCTTCCGCAGCGTGGACAAGTGGCGCCGGCTTACGCTCAACCCCATGACCAGGATTGACGTGTTCCGGATGATTAAGCGCCGCGCGGAGGACGCCGGGCTCCCCTCTTCCACCTGCTGCCACACGTTCCGGGCGACCGGCATCACCGCGTACCTGGAGAACGGCGGCACCATCGAGAACGCCCAGGCCATTGCCGCCCACGAGTCTCCGCGCACCACCAAGCTTTACGACCGCACGAGCGACGAGATCACCCTCGACGAGGTCGAGCGCATCGCAATCTAAAACTCCGTCTCTCGACAAGGTCCGCTGAAACCGGCATACTACAGAAGCCTTCCCGCTGTCCTTAATCCTTAACCCGTTCCACCAATGGCTGAGTCCGTAAACAACGAAGCCGCGATACGCGCGCTCGTTCGGACCGCAGTAGAGTCATATGCCTCCGGCTTTCAGATTCGCCATGAAAGTGAAGTTGACGACCCTGACGGAACGCTCAATATGAAGATCCACAACGTCTTCATTGCCGCGCTCGGTCCGGAGATCCAGTACTACACTGCCCTCGTCCGTTCCCTCGACAGCTCTTTAGGCAACATGCTCGAAGCCCTCGCCGTCAACATTGCCAGACTGTTTTTCGATGTCAGGAAACATGTTGAAGGTCCCCTCAGTATTGAGCAGACGCGAGGCATAGCAGAGCTGTTGGAGAACTATAAGCGCCACGAGAAAAGGCCGGAAGTTGCAGACTACATGTTCCTACGAACCCCACCAACCGCGAACCTCCAGCACAAACGCCACGACAGCGACTACTACCTGATTGATTGCAACTCCGGACAGCACTATTTAATCGAGCTGAAAATCGGCGGTGACCTCGATAACAAGAAAGCCCGCTCAGAAAAAGAAGCCATCCTGGAACAGTTCGCAATCCTCTCTAACACGCTCCCGCCGGAAACCCCGATCACCATCCACTTTGCGACCGCATATAACCGTTTCGGCGAGGGCAAACCATGGAATCAAGAACGGGTGAAGCAGTTCTTCGCCAAAGAAGAGCTCCTCATCGGGAACGATTTCTGGAATTTCGTTTGCCACTCCCCCAACGGCTACGCCACGGTCCTCAGCGCCTACCGCGAATCTTCCCACCTCATCAAAGACGCGCTCACCTCCATTAAAAATACCTACCTGGGAGCCGAAAGGAACCACCAGGCGGCACCACAATCCTGATGCACCATGACCCCGCGCCACAACCTTATACCCTCATCCACGCTGACAGCAAGAAGCACATCAAACGCCTCCCCGACAGCTCGGTGGATTTGATATTGACTGACCCACCCTACAACCTCAGTGACTATTCCACCGGTAACATGAAATTCAGTTGGAGGAAGGAGATCAACAACGACGTAGCCACATGGGACAAGGAGACGTTCCGCCCGGCAGAGTGGGTTTCGGAGTTCACCCGCATCCTCAAGCCCAACGGCAACATTTTCGCCTTCACCAGCTACAACCTGCTCGGGAAGTGGCACGAGGCTTTCGATCCGGTCTTCGATACATTCCAGTTCATGGTTTGGCATAAGACGAACCCCGTCCCGAAACTCCGGCGCGCCGGCTTTCTCAACAGTTGCGAGCTTATTGTCTGTATGTGGAACAAGGGGCACACGTGGAATTTCAGCACCCAAAACGGCATGCACAACTTCATCCAGTCGCCAATCTGTATGGGCAGGGAGCGAGTGAAAGAGCCGCACCACCCAACCCAAAAACCGGTTCGTATCCTGAGACACGTCATCGAGCTTGCATCAAAGCCTGGAGATCTCGTCTTCGATCCTTTCATGGGTGTCGGCTCGACCGGCGCCGCCGCCCTTTCGTGTGGTCGACACTTTCTGGGAATCGAGATTGATCCGGCCTACCACAGAGCTGCAGAAGCTCGTTTGAAGGGCAACCACCAACTGTGCGGAGATAACGCAACGGAGCAGCCCACCCTCCTGCCCTTACCCAGAGCGGCATAGTTTTTACCGGTGAGCTGGACGCTCTACCCAAAAAACACACTGACTCGGTTCTGCCAATACGTTCTATCGGCATTAACAACGGTTTCTTATGGATAACAACGACGCACACCCCGTTACAACTCCGCCAACTCAACTCAAGCGCAGCAGCATCGCGGCCTTGCGGGTAATAGGCGGGATGTTCATCATCGCAACTCTGGTCTTCGGCAAAATGTCCAGTGACCACGAGCTAGCCACGTCCCTTGTCATTGCCACGATAATCTGTGGGTTGACCGGCATGAGTCTGCTGGCAGGGGCTGACAAAAAACAGTACGGCCCCGTCCCGCCGGGCAGTCTCACCCTCCGTCACGGCTATTTGATCTTCCAGCAGATCTACTCCATGGGAGAAAAGGTGTTCACCACAATCCGCCGAAGCTTCTCCGGAAGGCGGGAGTGAAAAGCACAGCGCTCATTTGAACTTGTCCAGCAAGTAGTCTCCGTGCGCAGTGGTGACGTAGAGGGCAATCCCCTTCTGCCAAAACAATGTTAGGGTCTGAGCGACCGACTGCGTGAGATGAAACATGATCTGGCTCACGTCACCGCCATCCCTCACCGGCTTCCACTTCAGTCGGCGCACCTGGTGGGTATTAAGCGCGCGCTCGTTCAGAAGAGAGCTGTCAGCGCTATCTTCAGCCAGGCACGCGGCTGACCCTGCGTTTATGATCGGCTGCACTACGGCGCACCGGTCACCGGCGCTTGCGGGAAGCAAGTTGGCAAAGCATTGTAGCGGCTGGTACCACCCTCCTGAAATCAAATCCAGGACTTGATCAATAAGAACCGCTTTTTGGCAGTCCCAGAACTGCTGATCAGATGATTTCGTCTGTGAGCCAAACTCAGCATTGCCGCCCGTGATCTTGGTTACTTCCAGGCCAAATGGCAGCCGGAACTCTAGCGCCCCGCCGCTGTCCTTATCGTCCGGCTGGCCTCCCGACGGCACCAAGATTGACACCGCAGACCCGCTTCCTTCCGGGTGCACGAATATTTGCAGCCCGTTGATGTTCACATCGCCCGAAACGGCGAATACGTGGTACGCGTGCTCCATCCCGTTTCCGTCTACATACGTGTGCCGTTGCGGCCCCAGCCAGCTATCGCCCGACACGTTGCGCGCCTCAAACAGAAGCACCGGGGTTGACTCCAGCGCCATGATGCTAAAAGTCAACGTGAACAGCTCTGAGCCGTTCCATAAAACTTTGGCGGTCCAGATGCCAGGCATCGAGGCCGCAGGCTGTCCCGCAATCGAGAATTCGTAGTGCGCGCAATATTCCGTCCAATCCGATGGCGCGACATCACTGGAAGGATACGGATCGCTGCTGTAACGAAGACCCTGCGGGTTGTACCACTCGACTGCAACGCGATCTCCGGCCTTCACGTCGGTGCCCCCAAACCAGAGATGCGCGCCAGCATCAGAGGTTAAGAAGGCGGCAGTAGACTCTGGAACAATGCAGGCAAACGGCGTGGGCCCCGGCGTCCTGCTCATAGTTTTGTAATTCACTGTCACCGCGCTAGCGATGAAGGGCGTCAGCAATGAGAATCCTAAGACAATGAGCCCGCCGGAACGTTTTCGTGATGAGAGGTTCATTCCAAACTCCTTCCTCTGACGGCCAGCTTCACCGCACGGTAAAGTCCAGGACTTCGGGCAGGAGCTTGGCGTCCAGCAAAAAGCCAACGGCGTACTCGCCGGTAGGCAGCCCGGCTACTTTCAAAGTGGCGAGATTGTTGGCCTTGGTGATTTGGCTCTGCACCGTTTCGTGCTGGTAAGGCTCGGTGGCCTTCGGCTCCTGCGGGCCTTTTAGACCACTGTACTTCATCTCGCCCTTTGCGATCCCGGCGACGCGCGTACGGGTCTCTTCCGAAACTCTCAGCTTGATCAAAACGGGCTCGGCGACCGGATAGCGCCCGTCGTTGAACACCGCAAGCGGGATGGTGAATTCGGTTGCAGCAGTAGTAAGCACGACGGTAGACGTGGTTTGGGAAATCAATTCATAATAGAACCCCTTCAACGTCTTCGTTCGAAGCGCACTCCAGGCGCTGGCGACCGGATAGGCAAATGGAACGACCGAGCCGGCTGCTGAACCGGCCGTCGCGCCTATGGCCACCGCGGTGCCAACGCCCGCGCCGACGCCGATGCCGACGGATTTCAACGTATCCATCGGCTCGCCGTTCTTCTTGCTCTGGGCAAATGTGGCGACGACGCCGCTGTTCTTGAGCGGGATTGTGTTGTTGCCTTGGACAGCGACGAGTTGCGGCGACACAGCAGCGGGTTGCGGAGTCGCGGCCGTCGCTGGAGAAGAGTTGGGCGCGCGCTCAACGATGGCCCGGATGATCGCGTCCGAATAGCCGGCCCGCTTGAGCGCGATCAGGCCGTCAACAGACGTGTCAATGCGGACTTCCTTCGCAGAGCGAATGGTGGCGACTATCAGTTCGTCGCCACAGCCGGCCGCTTTCATCACGTCGATGCTTTCCTTGGCGATGATCTGATCAGCAGCGGCAAGCCCCGCCGGCATGATCGCCAGCAGCAGAATTAAGAACCACTTCCTTTGCAGTGAATACATCTTGGACCTCCAGCGGCTCCAATCCGATCCCTACACAGCCACGAGTATAGCTCCGAATAGTCGATTTTGGCCTATCCCCCTTTCGACTTTTATAGTGAAGCTCCGGACGATGCCGTGGATAAGACCATTACGTCACGCGAGTACGCAGTTTTCCTCCGCGAGCTCCGTGCTACCCGCAAGCGGAGTGGTCTGACCCAGGTTGACCTTGCCGCCCGGCTTGGGGAGACGCAGTCGTTCGTCAGCAAATGCGAGCGCGGTGAGCGCCGGCTCGATATTGTGGAGCTGCGAGCTTTCTGCCGCGCATTCGGCCTATCCCTGCCGGCCTTCGTTCAACACTTCGAGCAGATCTTGACTCCGCCGCTCCCTCCCAG
>Ga0163200_1000355_pt1 | contig 20305 bp, 17 predicted proteins | sample PL_2010_200m_FD_113535 | JGI IMG/M metagenome (GOLD analysis project Ga0163200, IMG submission 113535) | Freshwater microbial communities from Powell Lake, British Columbia, Canada to study Microbial Dark Matter (Phase II) - PL_2010_200m | ecosystem: Environmental > Aquatic > Freshwater > Lake ... | reverse complement strand
GCTGCCGCTGCGGTATCCAATGGGTTCATCGCCACGTAACGCTTCAGCCGCTCCAGTGCAGAGTCTTGGCCTGCGCCAATGGCAGTGCGGAAGGCATTGTTACCAAGACGGGCCGGACTTTGAGCGTAGATGCCCGTGGCTGGCGCAGCCGTAACACCATCGGTAGCGGCGGTAGCCGGTGAGCCATACTTCTGCCGTGCCCGCCAGTCCTGAAAACCCTCAGTGCCCTGCATGGCGTCCCCCGCGTCGTTACCGGCCAGTGCCGCACCCGCCGCTGACACGATAGGCCCGACTCCGGGGATGAAGTTACCCGCTATCTGCGCTGCCGTGCCGACACCTTTCTTGACCGCATCAAACGCTTCTTGCGGCCCCCTGACCCCGGCCATGAGTTCCAGTTGCCGCCGAGCGTTCTGCGCTGCCGCCCGCTGCTGCATCGTATCCGCGCTGGCCGAGTTCTGGAAGGCCAGATTCTCCTGCTCCATGCGGCCCATGTAGTCGCGCATCTGCGTCGAAGTCCAACCCTCTTCGCCCGCTATCCGCATGGCTTCGCGTCGTCGCTGTTGCAGGTTCTGATTGGCTTCCTGCACAGCCATGCCCTGCAAGCGTTCAAGCTCGGGCATCTGCTCATCAATGGCCTGCGCCTGGGCGTGGAGGTATTCTGTCTGCGGGGTAAAGATACTACCTAAAATGTTAGCCACAAGAAGCTCCTTCCATGGTAAAGGCAATCATCATTTCTTGGAGCAGTCTTGTCCAATCTACGCGATTGCCAAACGATGTTTTAACGTGACAGCAACGACAAAGTGTAATGAGATTCATGGGGTCGCAATGTTTCTTGTCGTAGTCAATGTGGTGAACGTCGTGCGCCATTTCCCCCTGTGGGACACCACATAATCTGCAACAATAGCTGTCACGCTCACGAACGCTACGTCTCTCTGTTTTGTTTCGACCGCACAACGTCTCTTTTGATGCTGTATCTGTTGGGGTGTCATGCTAAAAGTGGACAACCACGCTCCATTCGTTGCCTGTACTAACCACCGACACGAACTCGCCGTCGGCGACTAGCGCGACATACGACTGACCCGACACCGGCTCTCCGTTCTGCGCCTTAATTGTAACCGGGTTCGCGCCCGCGTCAATCTTGCGAATGGCAATTTGACGACCGTTGTGTGCGGCAGCACGGGGCAGCGTAATCGTCACGGGACTTCGCATGGTCTTGACCATCACCGTTGCCTCGGTATCAGTCACGGCATGGTTGCTGGACACAACGGCGGAGTCGCTGGCGGGAATGGAACCGAATACGTTGCGAGTCTGTGTCCCGGTCGCGCCCGCTGCGTCAAGATTTCTCATGCGGTCACAACCATAGTTTTCAACAACTCCGTCCATTGCGCCCTATCACGCTGCGTTGATGCTTCCCCCAATTGTGATGCAGTGTGCCCCTTTGGGCTGCACCTATCTTTTCCCGATGCTCGGGGGTGAACTTCTTGCCCAAGGTGGATGGCGGGTGCATGTGTAGTGTCGCGTTCGCCCGATAGGCGGGAGACTTCCAAAGACGCCGCATGTTCTCGGACTGTTTCGCTCGATACTCTGGGCTTTGATAGTATTGGCTTGACATTATGTGTCGGTGGGGCCACCATAAACTGTAGGCCAGTCCTCGTTTCCAACAAGCGCCTCCACCTTCGCCGCCTCAACAATAAACGGTGCGCTGTTCTCCGTGCCCGGCATGATGATGAAATGGAATCGCCTGCCGGTGCTGTTCTGCGACGTGAGGGCAGATTCCAAGTCAAGAACGTGGTGGCGAATTTGGTCGGCTTCCGGCTTGTGCATGGCCGAGAAGTCAAGGCTATCGCTGTCCCATGCAATCCCGTCGCTAACGTCATTGGACTTGTGCTTGACCAGCACCGTCGAAATGCCAGCGTAAGACGCGGGCCGGGCCGACAGGTAGAACTTCTGCAAATCCTTGGGCAACGTGCGAGCCACAGCGTCCAGTCCGGCGAAGTCCAGCATGAAGCGTATCTCCTGATTCATGCCGATGTAGTCCACTGCATTCGTTCCGTTATCGTCCACGGCGGCGAGTAGACGCGGCCAGAACAAACTCTCGCCAATCTTGGTGTTGGGGTTATACACGCTGCCGTGATAATACATCCCCATGTAAAGCACGTCGTTCAGCACTCTGGCTGCGGCTATCTCGTTGCCAGTGTCAATCGTAGACATCTGCATGTCCTTGCCGGACATCACGACGCAACGTGGCTGATAGCGTGGTGTTCCCGTCACGGTGTCGAGCGAGAAGTGCGCATAGACCACATCGTTGTGAACCACAAGACACGGCGGGGCCGGACAGGTTACCGGGTCGCCCTCAACCACGGCCCTGAGAATCACGCGATTGATGCACACGTCTGAGTCGTTCTGCGCTAGGTTCTTGCAGAGCAATCGGAACTGAAGCCACGGATTCGCGGGGTTAACCAGAGAAGTGCCGTCCGAGTACGTCGCGTGCAGCCGCAGCGTGCAACATCCAAACGCGCCCTTCTGTTGCGTCTTGTCCAGATGCCATTCCCGAGATAACGCATGGCCTGAATCGCCGGGGTACTTCCATCCCGTCCAAGTGCCGGGCTTGTGAACACCATCAACAACCACGTCCGGCGCGGTCTGGACTTGTAGCTCAATGTCTATCTTGTCTTCGTCCGCCGGATGGTAAAGCTGATACTCAAAGCTAAGGATTCCCCAGTCGGTCACGTTCGGAACGTAGATGCCGTCGGAACTGTTCTCGGTCGGTTCGGCGTGTATCACCGACACGCCACACATGGTAATCTTGGTCGCGTTGGCCCCGGTAGGCTGCGACCGCATGACCATGATGCCGTTGTCGTAAGCCCACAGGTCTTCGTTGAACGCCCAGCCGGGATTCGCCGGTGTCAGACGTGGCCGGAAATCATCCTCTGTGTCCCAGATATGGTCTGACGTATCGGGGATACACCGCAAGCAGGGGATGTAGTTATTGCCCGGCGAGGAGCGGAACAACCCGGTGATTGCCTCACTTAGCAATCGGGGCGGGGAGGCGGAACCGTCCCACCCGTAGATGCCGGGTTCGCCGTTCATCTTGCCGAGCATGACAATCATGTTGCGCCATTCGCCAATACAGTTGTCATTGAATGTCTCAAAACCGTCGAGGCTGAACTGCCGCTTCATTGTGCCCTCGTCGAACGCACGGATGCCCCGATTGGTGAACAGCGCGAGTTGCCCGCTGCGCTGGTGCTTGGCGCGGATAGACTCTCCAGCCCCAAGCCGTTCGCTGTTGGTGAGCTTGTCGGGGTTGAGTTCACCGACACCGGGCCGAACCCATATCGTGCCGCCATCAACGGTCGTAACACATACGCCGCCGTCACCTACGGCCATGAGTTTGTTCGTGTCGTCCGAGTCGTAATTCACGATGGAGTTGAGCGCCACCGACACGCCGGAAGTCTGCTCAGTCCATGTCGCGCCGGAATCGGCAGAGTAGAGAATCATGCCCATTTGACCGACGGCGTAGACTTTAGAATGACGCCCTGTGACTTTGATAGCCACCATCGCCAGAGGAACGTGCGGTGGGTCGGCGAGTGTCGTCCAAGAACCCGAGGCGTAATCCATGCGCCATATCTTTCCGGTAGAACCCTCGACCCCCGCGATATACAAACAATCACCCGGAGCGTAGTCGCCAGCCAACGCGAAGAAGTCCCCTTGATTGGCCGGGTTGATGCTGGGCGTAGTCCACGATGTCCACTCCGTTCCGTCATAAGACCATAGGTAAGGAACTCCCGTGCTTGTGTTTCTTGTCGAGCAAGCAAAGGCCGAATAGTTGGTGGTGGGAAGCAGTAACGCCCGCACCGCGCACGGGCCGGGAGAGCCGTTAATCTTCGTCTGCGTCCAAACGCTGCCATCCCGACGATGTATTCTTGGCCCTTTCGTCCCCGCCGCGTTCTGTCCAGCCGCAAGAACGTAATCAGCCAAGACCCCGTGTATGGCTATGGCGTATATGTTCATCACCGACGGCAGAAGCTCGGCGTTCCACTGCGACGGGTCAGCCGTCAAGTTGTCCGTGCGCCACACGTTACTTTCAGTTGTGCTGATAGCCATACTGCCGACATACGCAATAGCGGTATCGCCAGAAACGAAAATTGCCATTGCCTGCAATGAGCCAAGCGTGAACTGCGGAAGATTGAACCATGCCGCGCCTTCGGTTAACGTCCTGATGACATACCCGGCGTTGCCCACCGCGAAGATACCGAACTGCGTGCCCGGCGCAACAATCTGATTCAGCATCACGCCCACACCCGTCCCGCCGCCCGCTTCCATGCCGCCCCACTTGGTCATCACCGACACTTCCTTGTTGGCGTCGGCCCATGCGTATTCGTCTGGATAGGTCGGCGTGTTGGCGAAGAACAGCTTGCGTTCCGCCGTGCCGACGAGCCGGGCAGAAATCATCGTCCGTCCATCGTTCGCGTCGCTCCAACTCCGACCGTCGAATATCTGAGCATACAACCCGTTCACCGCCCAGAGTTGGTTGCGATACGTGCCGAAGTCGAAGGGAACGCAGCCAAGGTCTACGTTATGTCCTATCTTATGTACCGTCACTGAAATTCGGTTCTCTGTCTGGGACATGAGCATGGCAATGGGGACAATCGCATTATATCCGAAGTCTAAAAGACTCCCGATAAGCCAATCGTCTCCGCTCGCGCCATTCCTGAACTCACCAAGGCTGATTGGGGACAAATCGGACATCACCTTCCCCACCGCCACCAACCTCGGCCTCGGCCATATCAGTCCATCGCGGCAAACGCAATCTTTGAGCACCGAGAACTCGCCGGGCAGCATAGCCTCTTCGCGGATACCGTCCGGCGTAATACTTCCCGCCCGCCGCACGTTCAGGCTTGCCGTGGCGACATTGATGTCAACGGTCAGAAGTCTTGAATCCATCGTTACGTCCAAGCTCCTGACGGCGCAGCGCCAAGCGTCCACGGGTCAATCGTTGGCGTTGCTGGCGTCACCGCCGTTACCACGTACCCGACGCGACACACCGCAAGGTCAGATACCGCACGGCTGCCAGCCGATACCACGTACCCGACGCGACACACCGCAAGGTCAGATACCGCACGGCTGCCAGCCGATACCACGTAGCTGAGACGGCATACCGCCAAGTCACTCGCCGCCTGCTGACCCAATGCCGTCACCACGTAGGCAACCCGGCACACGGCCAAGTCGGACGGCTGCACGAACGGCGACGTGACCACGTAGGACACGCGGCAGACCGCGAGGTCGCTAGGGGCAGGAGTCAAGGTAGCCGTCAGTTCTCCTTACACGGGCGTCAGGGTCGCGCTGATGGTGGTTGTCGCGCCGTCAGTAATCACCAGCGATGCCGGATAGTCAACGTAGCTCGTCTTCTTCAGAATGACCGCGTAAGTTCCGACCGCAATCGGCGTAATCAGCTTGTCGGTCGTGAAGCCGGTGTTCACCCCGCCAATCCAAATGGCCGCGCCGGTCGGCGAGGAGTTTATCTGACCCGACCCCGAAGCTGTCCATGTCATCGTAACCTGAACGGCGGCGGAAGTGCTAGCAACCCACGTGTCGGAACGGCCCGTGTTGGAGTCAACGGCCAGTATGCCACTCTGGTCATTACACAGCAAGTCAATTCGTGCCATTGTCGCCGCACCCGCAGGTGCTTCGGTGGACACCTGCCAAACAATCGAAGTGCTGTCTGTCCCACCACCGGATACGGGGTCGCCAATCGCCGATACGACGTGCGCCCCGTTGTTGCTGTAGCAACTGACATGGGAAATGGGGGAGGTTGTCGTAGCAGTATAGAACAAAGTGCAGATGCGCTGGAAGAACGTGAGGACGCTCGGCGAGTGTAGCACTGCGTTGTCGTCCATGACCTGTCTGAACGAAAGCGTCCATTCTACTTCAAGTTCCGCGCCGACCACGACGGATTGAGTCAGACCGGACAGTGTGCCCCACTCCAGAATGCCCGAAGCCTGAGCATTGAGCAGCCGAACACCCGTAATCGTCTTGTCCGCGCCTGTCTCATTCTTCCACGTCGCTGTCCCGATTGTGTAGTAACCGTGACACCCCTCGGTTATCGGCACAAGAGCCGGGACCGAATTGGTCGTCCCCTTCAGCACCTCAGTTGTGCTGTAGGTAAACCCGACGTGCGATATGGGCTGCGACCGGGCAGCTTTTGCTGTCCAATAGTGTAAATACCCGATAAGGTCAGACCCGACCGCGTTGTGGCCCTCGAAGACCAACCGACGGGCCTTGCCCGGCTCCGTGAGCCACATCCTGACGTTCCCCGAAACTTGACCATTCATGTCGCCATCCTCCTAAATGTCAATCGGCGGACGTGGCTCCAGCCCCGCACCGCTCTTCAGATATACCATCATCGCCTCGTCGTAGAGAACCTTCAACCGCTGCTCCAGCGTCACAACGTAACAGGCCCGATACAGACCCGCGTCGTGCAGCGCAACCGGGATGTCCGGCTCGGTGTCCACGTCGCTGATGTATGCCGGGTCACGGGTAACGTATGCCTCCAGCAGGTCGCTACCCGCCCAATTCACCGGGCAGTTGAACTTCAGCAGCCAGCCCGAAGTGCCGTCTTGGAACTTGGTGAAGGCCACGGAACAAGCATCGGGTATGCCCGGCGTCATCTCGCTGGTGGCATCACGGCCAAGCACATCTTCGGCCGCAGACGGAATGAGCACCTTCACGCACACCGCGCCATTCAGCAGCCGCACTCGATGGACTTTGGTTATAGTTGCTGGCAAGGCGTATTCCGACACGTTCAGCGTCAGCGCACGCTTGCAGTATCCGAACAGTGACAGCTTCGCGTCATTGGCGGCGTAGCGCCAACCCTGATTCAACAGTTCGGTGACGGCTCCGTCACCTAACTCTTTGACGGGCATCCGCGACATCACCCGGAATAAAGACATGGCAGTCCCAAGCGTCACGGCATCTCCTTTCCAAGAAAGAACGCAGTCCATTCTTCCCTGTTGACGGTTGTCTTGTCTTGCCAAAGACGTTTACTCACCGCAGACAATTTCTCCAATGTCTCTGGCGAATTGCGTGACCCGAGTTTCACGACTAGACTACCTTACCGGCCGGGCCGGGGGCTAGAACACTCGGCGGCTCGATGCCGTTCTCACCCCTGAATGTCACGGCCCACATAGCCATCAAACCCATCAGCATCGTTAATTTCTCTCCGCGTTCCCCGGTCATCAGCAACAACGCCGCCGCATTCATACACACCCACTCGAATACACTGTCTATCGTTGAGAAGGTGTTGTTTGCAGTTACCATATCCTCTGTGTCGTCAACCGAAACTTCCACGACGGTTGTCGCCACAGTAAACGAGGGGCGGATAACAACCCTGTATCCTAGTTCGGTCGCATAGTACGAACGCAGGTCGCTATTCGTGGAAATTTCGCTGTCGGATTTAGTGATCCATTTATCCCACGAGAGCAATGGTATTTCGGCGGTCATCGTCGAGCCATAAGCCAAGCCGATTACCTTGTTGTTGGTCTTACTGAAGAATGGAATCGTTCCCGCAGCCACCACGTGTTCACCAACCCTAACCAGCGAACCAAGCGCCTTCGTCGGCAATTGCTTGGCGACAAACCGCTGCGCCGTGTTGAGCGCGAATGTCACCTCTTCACGACCGGCCTGACCTTTTTCCGCTTTGTCGGGATTAACCTTGAGGTACGCATAGACCCGCGCCTGACCTTCAGCGAGCGTCTTTGTTTCCGCCATTGCTGCTCCTTGTCATGCTGTCGAAAAGCGCAATCCAACGTTCTCTGTGTGGGTAGTTCGTCTTGGAATGACAGCTAGGACACAGAGTAACCAGATCGGGATTGCCGTTTTCTTTGTCGTAATCAATGTGATGCACATAGCCTTGCCCGATGTTCTGCGGACATCGGTTTTCTGCAGGTGGGGGAGGGCGGAACTTGCGTCCCGCCCTCCTGTGTTACGCTCAAGAAGCGACCGACTCCTCGGTGGGCAACGAGATTCCGGCATACATGCTGTGGGCACGAGAATTTAGAATCATGCCCCAGATGTAGTCGAAGACCGCCGACCATGCGTGATAGCCACCGCCGGGGAAGCCGTCATAGGAGAAGATACCGTTAACATCGCCCTTGTTGATGTAGTGCGGGGCGTCGGTATCACGCACGAAGAAGTCCTCCGGGTCGGAGAGCTTGAGCGCGGTCAGGCAGTATTTCTTCGCACCGATATGCCCCTCGAACTTCACGGGCTTAATCAGCGACGGGTGGTTGATGGTCGGTTCGAGGTCTGCGCCGTAGGCGATGCGCCCGCCACTCGGCAATCCGAGAGTGCGGGTAGCCGCCAGAATCTCCCAGACGCTCGTGATGGTGTGCGAGTGCCCGAAGCACAGCCCGATGTCGGCCTTGCCTTCACCCTGATGGGCCGCAATCTTGGCAATCCACGTGAAGAGACGCGCCACGGACGGAGCGCCGACACCGCCGGGGCCGTCCGGCTGGTAGATGAGGGAAACGAGATCGGGGTAGGTCGAACGCGAGAGGTTGGCGTAGGTCGTGAGCGCCTTGGTGATGGTGTAGTTGCCGCAGGTGATGTCGGCTCCGGCCTGAATGCCGTCACCGAGTCCGTAGTTGGCGAGGTTGTACTGGCCGTCGAACGTGATGAAGCTGCCAGCCGCGATTGTGCTGCCGTTGACCGCGATGTGGATGTGCGGGCCGGTCATGTCGGCGTCCGTCTCGGGATGAACCGCCGAAATGAGGCACTTGCCGGACGTGCCGGGGCCGGTGTTCTTCGTCCACGTGGACGGGGCGGTGAAGGCGTAGAAGTTGATATACTGGCCGATGAGGAACAGGTCGGTGTCGCGGACGCCGACAACCAAGTCGGTTGACGCTTCACGCACGGAGGTTATCCAGCCCTGATGCTGGCCCATAAACCCGTTCATCATCTTGACGCGCCAGTCCTTCATCATCCCGTCTTCCTGAATCTTCACGTCGTCGTCGTCCACGGACGAGTTGATGGCCCCGGTGTTGAGAGCGAGGTTGCTGATTTGGATGGTGGAAACGGTGTTGAGCAGCGAGTACAGCGCCTCGTCTGCCGTGGAGGCGTTGTAAGCCGCGAGCGTGCCGGTTTCCGCGATGTTGCCCGCGTTGTCGCCGGTCGAAGTCGGAACGGGCCGCGACCAGTAGTATGTCTTCTTTCCGTTCACGCTCCGGCCAATCAGCTTGCCGGAACCGGCCTTGCCCTTGAGCAACTGCCACAAGGGAAAGGTTTTGAGGGCGATGTCCGCCCTCGTGCCAGCCGTCTTCGCAAGGACGTTGCTGACCGAACTGAGAGTTGCCATGCTCATGTTATTCTCCTATTCAGGCTTGGGCGTGACAACGGAGCGCTGCATGGCTACTGCTGCGCCTCCATCATCTTGCGCCTGACGACTTGTAGTTCCGCAGGCGTTTGTGCCTTCGCCATTTCTTTCTGTAGTTCGTCGGACACCTCGAACGAGGCTCTACCGGCGGGCACGGTGGCCCGCGAGTCCCGGCACTTCTTCTCGTCCGCCAATTCCTGTGCCTTCTCTTTGGCGGACTCCGCCTTCAGATATGCCAGAACCTTCGTGGCAACTTCGCCCGGCAGGGTTTTGTTCCCCGGAGTCTGGTTGCCGAGAATGTTCGGCATCGGCCTCTCGCTGAGAAGCACAGTGCGGATGGTCAGGGATTTCTGGTCTTCCCCTTCCGGGTTGTAGCCCGGAAAGATGGCCTGAATCGCGCGGGTTTCTTCCTGATAGAACGCCTTGAGATTGTCCTGCTTCCGCTGTCCCTTGAGGTCGGCGATTTCCTTCTTGCTGAGGTTAAGTTCCCCTCTGATTTCTTCAATCAGTGCTTTGGCCTCAGAAGAACCGGCGTCAACTAGGTCGGGGATGCCAGCGTTCCATCCCTCCTGCCCCATCTTCTCGATGATAGCAGCGACCTTCTGTTCTCTGGTAAGCGGCTTCTGGTTCGACCCTTTACCAAGGCCGATTTGCAGTGCCTCCAGAACTTTGTTGAGAGTGCCGGTGCTTGCCGACTCCATCTGCTGCGAGATTCTCTCGGTTTCAGACTTGAGCTTGGCGTCGTATTCAGCCTGTAGCTCCGCCTTCTTTTCATTCAAGATACGGTCGGTGTCAGGCTGCTTGCGCCACGACTCGGTGAACTCCTTGCCGGAGATTACCTCGCCGTCTTCAGTCTTGACCTTGAGATTCGCCAATTCTGTCACGGTGAGTTCTTTCGCTTCCGCAACCGTCACCATTTCGGCTGCCTTACCGGATTCCTCCGCAGCGCCGCCGCCATCAGCAGCCGGGCTGAGATAGGTTCGTCCGAATCTGAGTGTGTTCATAGCTCCTCTGCCAGATTCTCCTTGCGGAGTTCGTCCGGCTTATGGTTTAGGGGTTTATGCACGATAAGGACTACGACGGCGCTACCGCGCACCGTGCAATCGCGGGCCGTCGCGTAAGTCATGCTACTTCAGGTGCGTGTTTTGAATAGACGGCGCGGACGACCCGACCATGACGTAACCGTGAGCCTGTACCGAATCCGCCGTAGCCGAAATGTAGAGGATAAACTTCTTCCAGTGACCCGCCAGTTGCACTGCGGTTGAATCCGCGAAGGGACCGAAAGGAGTATACGTATTCGAGTTTACGGCCACCGGGAGTCCTATCTTGACACCGACTGTACCGTCGAGACACCAGATGAGCGGGTCATAAACCCCGTTCGCGTTGGTAACAGTCAACGTGCAGACCCCGACGTGTACGGCCACGTGGAGCGTTTCCATGATGGTGCAGAAGTTGACGGGAGCGTCCACGTTGTTCGGCGTAGTCGTCTTCGCCGTGCCTCCCATGAGCTGGTAGGAAAAATAGGGAGTCACCCACAGGTTCGTGTAGGCGGGAGCCAGCCCAACCATCAGGGCGACGGCGAGGATGGCAATCGAGAGTTTCGCTCTCATTAGATACCTCCAGGTTGAGGGTTTAGGGTTTGGGGAATGATGGGTTGCGCCGGTTGCGGTTCAGCCGCCGACGGCCCAACAAGGTTTGCGGATTTGGGGCCGGGAGTTTCTTGATACGTCCTGACCCCGTTAGCGTTCGTGAAGTCCACGGGCGTACCGGGAGGCGGTGGCAACCCGCCCGTAGGGCCGGGCGGTTGCTGGCCCTGTGCCATCGGCGGGCCGGGCTTGACACGCGACAGAGCAGCCGAAACAATGTCAGCCACGGGGACGCCGAGTATCTGGCTCTTGTCCTCAAGTCGCTGGTAATGCGCCGCGTTGTGGGCTTGCAGCACCTCCAGTTGCTTCTGATACTTCTCTTTCGGCTGGTCGCGGAACTCCGGCAGCTTCATAAACTCAGAATGACAGAGCGGCCCGTAAAGGTGAATCGAATCGTTGTCGCCGGGACGCGGGACCGTGATGTCCTCACCGCCCAGAATTCTCATGTTCTCAGCGCGGGCATTGTTGATGTCAAGCTGGTCGCCGGACTCTTCGACCGACGATTCAAGATTCATCAAGTCCATCATCCAGCGTTCCTTGCGCTTGGCTTCGGTTGGGTCTTTGTCCGTGAAGACGCCCAACGTAGCAAGGTTGACCACTTCTGCCTTCTGCAACGCCCGATTCAAGGGCACGGAGCTTCCAGCTGCGGTGATGATGATGTCCTTGAAGTCAATGTCCTCCGCCATGACCTGCATCACTTCCGAACGGTTGCGGTCGGCCATCGTGAGAATCATGCGGTCGGCTCCCGCGTGTCGCTGGTACTGCTGGAGCATCAACTTGGTCATGGGGATAACGGAAACCTCTTCTATTCCCGCAGCCTCGCCGGTCGTAGACTGCTGTTCAATCCGCATGTTGTGAGCAAACTCGGTAGCACTCACTTGGCGGGTATTGTCGGAGAGCATGGAGTGAACGCCCATCCGATCTTCCATGCGCCGGGTGTAGAACTGAACATCCATACGGCACTCGTTCAGGAACCGTTCGACAGCTTCCGGCCACCGTGTTTCTGGCAACGGATTGTTACCGCGAGCCACGTAGGGCATGACGGTTCCAATCGGCGTGTTCTCTCGGATGCCGTCCATGTCAATGCCGAGGTCGCGGTCAACCCACGTCACCGGCTTGAATCGCCGCTTGGTTTCTCCCATGTCCGTAATCGTCTGGTTGAGTACCCGCTGATACGGTATGGCCTCTGCGGTGCGGCTGTGGCCCGCAAGCTGACCGGCCACCTGCTCGTCCCAGAACGTGCAGAACGGGGACAAGCCCGGCAGTTCCTTGTCGCCCACCATCTCGTCATCCGGCAAACACTCGCGGTATTCCATGACCCAGTAGTCGCTATCCGGCAGCATCAGGCAGTAACGACCACGCGGGAACTCTTCGTTCGGCTGTGCGTAGTAGAGTAGCCGACGAATCTTGGACATGCCAAGCAACTCGCCGTCCTTGCCGCGCACGTTGACTATCTCGGGCTTGAAAGCGTCGGCAGTCACTTCCGCGTTTTCGATCGTATCGTGGGCGCTGTCGGCTGGCGCGAGTTGATAGCCGGTCGGCGGCAAACAACGGACATAATCTCCGCCAGTCGGGGTCTTGCCGTCTCGCGGCAATTCAACCATCGCGTTGAGTTCTGCCACGGTCATCTTTCCCGCCTCGAACAACCACCGAGCGTCGGTTTCCTCGATGCACTCAGGCATGACCCGCATTGCCGACGGGTCTACGAACATTGACATAGGCGGGATGCCAATGAGCGAAATGTCGCCTTCCAGCTTGCCGTTGACCACTTTCCCCATTCTCGGATTCCACACCACTTTGCCAAAGAACAGGTTGTAGTAACGCGCCCCGGTGATGCACTTCCGCAGGAAGCTCACGGCCTTACGATGATACCATAGGCCGGGAATCAGCCGCGTGACATACTTGGCTTTCACGAAGTCCTGTTGCTGGCTGGACGCGGGTATGGCCTCAAAGCGCGGAATCTCACCGCACACCGAATTGACGCCCTTGGTGAGCAAATCGAGAAGCACGTTGTCGGTGAGAAACGTATGGTAGCCCTTGCGCCGCAGGATGATTCGCCCGTCTTTCAGTTCCTTCGTCATTGGGTCGGTCATGCACCATTGGTTGCCCAACAGCATCTCCATGTTCTCTTTGCGCTGGGCGTTCCACTTCGCCATGTGCTTCTCGGCGGCAGCAATCTGCTCCTTCGCCTGCTCGATAAACGCAGCGGCCCGCATACCGACCGGACCAGCCGTTGCCAGCTTATCCTGATTTGACATGCTCATACGGTAAATCCAAACACCTCATGGTCGGAGAGAGTCGGCAGGTTTGTGAGTATCTTGGCATCGTCGCGTTCCCCTACTATGGCGGCGGCCTGCGCCTGCGCTGACCGTGCCAGAGTAGCAGCCTCAGACACCTCAGATTCCGTGGCCGCAAGTGCCCGCTCAAGTTCCGCGACCTTGCCCGTCAAGTCGCCAACCATCGGGCAACCGACAACGGATAGTTCCGCGACCATACTGTGAAACTGCTTGCGAAGCCAGAACGAAAACCCGACAATAGCGCAGAGGACAATAATGGTACAACTGATTATGACGCTACTCGTAGTTCCTCCTCTTGCTTGCTCACGTCGCGGAACCCCATCTCGCGCAGAGCTTCGCCAATCAAAAGGTCGTCACTTACGCCGTAACCTGCCATTCTCCGCCGGTCGCCGTCGCGCAATGACCGCCAAGCGTCTTCCATCAGCATGTCGTAGTCGTTCATCTTGGCAACCGGCGCGGCCTTGGCTCCGGGAAACCAGTCGTTCTCAAATGCGTAGGCCGTGGCTGCGGCGATGGCGTCCAGCGCGTCGAATGTGCCGGACGGGAACATGGCAATCTCAGAACGCAGCGCGCGGATGCCTTGCCTCGTGCCGTCGGTATCACGCGGAATGTGAATCCGGCCCTGTTCGAGCAAGACGCCAAAGGAATTGTTGACTTCGGCCACGCGGGCTGGCTTAGAATCTCTGCCCGGCTTTGTCTCGGTCAGCCGCATGAGGATATTGCGCTTCCGCAGCATCGGCTTCAGCGTTTCGTCAATGAACGACTGCGAAAACCCTGTATTCTCAATACCAAAAGCGTCCGGCCGCCACACGAACCACAGGTTGCAGAACGCTTCCGCCGCTTTGTGAGATGTGATTCTGGCCTTGATAACGTCGCGCACCCACAGGTGCGTTTCGTCTGTCTCGGCGTCACGCGCAAAGTCAATCACCGCCATACCCCACGGGCCGGTTCCACGCGCGCCACCGGGGTCACACCACAGAAACCGCGTTACGTTTCTGCGGTTCGGGATGACCTTCTCGTCGTCCGGGTCGAATGACTTGATTTGCTCAGACTTCAAAGGGTTCTCAAGATGTGATACGCCGACGTTCAAATACTGCGACTGGAACAGGAACTTGCCCATCGCCGTCAACTTGCCAGCAAGGAACTTTTCGTTCTGCCATTCTGGATACCACAACGAGCCGTCCGGGTTCCGCGCACCGCGAAGGTAGATGTCATACACGTCGCTCAACTGGCCGATGATGCGTTGACCATAAAGGTCAGTCGGTCCCCAGCGCGTACCAAACACCCACATGGCTTCCGGGTCAAGCGCGAACAGCGAATTGTGAAAGTCCTCAATGTCTTGCAGCGCAGCCTCAGACCGACAGTTCGACTCGTCAATCGGGTCATCCAGTATGATACCGTCCGGGTGAAGTCCGGTAATCTTCGCCCCCACTGAGGTCATCAGCAGCGAAACGTCGCGCTTTGACTTCTTACGGCAGGAGAAGAACTTGGTGCGCTCCTGTATGGACGGACTTCCAATTTCCCACCCGCCATAGAAGTAGCGGAACAGCTTGTTGTTGTAGATGGTATCGTTGATGAGCTTGCCCATCGAGTCCGACAGGTCTTGCGACCCGAACACAATCATTAAGGCAAAGTTCGGATTGCAGACGGCTGGCACGAACAGAGACAGACCGTGAGTGCCAAGACTGGTCTTGCCGGTCTTCCGAGGAGCCGCCAAGAACTTGCACTTCCGTCCGAAGTCCTGCGTGATTCTCGGGAACTCATCAGACTCTTCCGTACCATTCCAGTCAGGCGGAGGCTTCGGTAGTCGCGGGCGGTTGCAGCCGTATTCCCACTTGGGGCTATCATCAGGTTGCCGGACGAACTGAACCGACTTGCGGTACTTGCGGAACAGCGATGAAGTCAGGAAGTCCCCTTGCGGCCCGTGGATTCTTTCGCTCAGCCAGTCGTAACCCAAGACGTACTTTGCGAAGAACACAAGCCTTGACCCCGCGAGAAACCGTATTCCTTCCGCAACACGCCGTTGGTCGGCGTTGAGCGGCGACGTGATGATGGTAGGGCCGGTCTGGGTCACGCCCTGCCTCCCACCATGATTTTCCTGCCCTCACGCGCAATCCGCGCCTCGCCCGATTTACGTTCCTGCTTCTCCTGTGCGTAGCTGGCCTGCGTGTCAAGGCTGGCGTTGAACAGGCGATACTTCTCCTTGGTCGCGTCCCGATACTTGTCCGGCATACGAGCAAAGGGGAAGTGGTTCGTAATTCCAATCTGCCCACCGAAATCGTACCGCAGCCGCCCACCACATTTGCACGGCCATGACTCGCCGGACGGATGACGCTGACCGCGACTGTCACCGACTGCTGAGGCAGACAGGAACTCGGCGCGGGAAGCGCCGCAACGTTCGCATTGCCATTCGTGGAGTACCATTACTTCTTGTTCGTAGGGGTCCAGCCTCTTTCGACACCAAATAGTAATCGGAGTTGTTTCTTTGCGTTATCCACAGACGAACACTTGTCCTTCACGTGCCAAGTTCCGTCCTTCTCCTGCTTGAGAATCGTGCTGCCTTCTCGTTTATAGGGCACGGTGACTCCTCATAGTTTCGCCAGCAACCCGCCGGTATCAGGCAAATCAGCCAGCTTCTTTTCGCTGAACCTGATTGCTCTCACAAATACCTGCACGCCTTCGCGCTCACCCTTCTTGCCCGGCTCCAGAATGAATCCGACGCTCACCTGAGAACTCAGCGAACCTTCTCCGTTTACGTTTCTCAGAGCGCGTTTCAAGGCAACGCCGAGAGCCGAGTTCTTCACTTGCGGCTCGCTTTGTTTGTTGACTTAGACATCTGGCTCTTCCTTTGCTTTGACGCTCAGCGTGCTTCCGTCGCCGCTCAACATCACTTGGTTCTTTCCGGTCAGGATGGCGACAGTAAGTTGCAGGTCGTGGGCGAGTATGTCCTTGTCTGACTGGGACATATCTCCAAGCTCGGCATGTACGTCTTCCACCAGCTTCGAGTCTTTCGCCTGCGTCTGCGCCTTGTCGCGCCGACCAACGTAGCCGAGGACTTCCAGCCCCAGCTTCGTCCAAGCAAACTTCATGGCTTCGTCTTCCGACTGCTGCCCGGTCGCAAGGTTCTTCATGCCTTCCTCGCGTATCCGATGCTTCTGACGCTCAAGCAACCACCACTTCACCCGGAGGAACTTGTCGTTGCTCTCCCACTTGTTCAAGTCTTCGACTTCGACTCCGGCAATCGCGGCCACCTGCGCCCGCGTGTTGGACGACATGACATCCGTCAACAGGGCCAACGCCACAAGCTGTCGTTCCGTGAAGTCGCCCCACGCGATGCCCGAGGGCAAGTCCGTGCCCTTCGGCAGCACCTCTAGAATCTTATCCTTGCTGTGCCGGATTGTCTTCTGGCCGGAAGCGATGGTGTCCCGTAGTTGGCACACAATCCCGGTCTTGTCCATCAGCAGGTATGGCTTGTTGCCCTTGAAGGTTTCCTTGATACCGGCCCAAACTTCAGCGTCCACCCCCTCCAGCAACACGCGCATGATGAGGTCTTTCCCCTTGCGCTCGAACGGCATTATCGGCATACCGCCGCCGTCCTTGTCCTCGTAAAGCCGCGCACGCAGAACGACCATGCCACGAGCCGCCGCTTGGCGACGTTTCGCGCTCATGCGGGGGTTGCGCGTCCACGGCATTTTAGAAACATCCCCCGAAACGGATTGCGTGTCCGCTACGGGGGCGTTTGTGGACTGCTGTGCAGCCGAGTCAATTTCCACGGTGTTCTATTCTACCCGCCTCCGCGTCTCCTTGTCAATCAAAACCTTCGCAGGGGCAAGACTTACCAGCAACCCGGTCAGCCCGGTTCCTGACGCCTGTCTCAGCACTTCGTCCACCTGTTGGACTGCATCCATCAGTATATTCCCGCCTTTCCTTGGTATATTTCCGCTTTTCTGGTTGACTAGCCTATTTCCCCGTTCTGAATTGCCGGAAAGCCGTAGACTTACTCATCCAACCGAGAAAACTGCTGTCGAGGGAGTTACCTTCAGGCCCAAATGACTGTCCATAATAATCTAGATAGCCATGCTCAGGCTTAGAAGTTGTCGTATGCGGCCCGAATAGCAGACACACCATAATAGCCAAAATCAGTCCCACCAAGAGGGCCGACACGGCCCATCCCCTAGCCCGGCGGTCACGCTCGGCGCTTTTCCCCATCACCTTTGCCCGTTTCGTCCATACGTCGGTAGTCCACGCAGGACGCAACCCGTTTGCTCGCCCCACAGCAGCCTTTCAGTTTGGCGCACGTTTTGCACGCTGTCCAGCGCGGAAACTCGTCGCGGGTCATGGTTTCAGCATCTCGGAAGTCAGGCAGCGTTCTCCACCGTCGGCGACTATCTGGCCACACTGAACGGCCCGGTCGTAGGCTTCCTTGCGGTTTAGGAACACTCCGTCCTCGTCCACGAAGGAGCGCGGCGGCTTTGATTGAACTCGGTTCTGGCACGCCATATCTTACACCAGACGGAGGGGGGCTGTCAAACGGAATCGTGGCGGACGTAAAAAACCGCTTGACAAAAGCGAAACGGCGAGTATCATTCCTCAACGGGACAACAATTTGTAGTTCGCGTCCGGCTCTCCGTTCCGTTCTCCTTCAATTCCTATCTGACCGCAGTTACGCCCTGCGGCTGGCGCAAGCCATCTAAAAGCCGAAACGCGCTTTGGGGGTAGGGGGCGGCGTAGAAACGGACAGCGTTGAGAGAGGGCGCTTCTAAGAAAGTTATACTAAAAGAAGAGAGGGAGAGGTTCTTAGGAGAGGGGACAGAAAAGGAATTGCTTGACAAACCAAGAATCAGATTGTATTCTTGGTCGTCGGTCTGAGTCGGAATTGAAGAACGAGAGACAACCCCACGCGGGTTGTTCCTCGTTTTAGGTTGACAATCAAGGGATTTCCGCTACAATCACAGAGAACATGAATGTCAGACCAACCAAGAAACTAACTCGGTCGTAAACCCCGTCGTATGTCCGCCGCTCTGGCGTTCATGTTCAACGACGGGGAGCGACCGAAGTGAAGAAGTGGTCATGCCAAGACTTGCCATGAGCGATAGTGCGCTAGACCGAATAATGTGGAAGCGGTTGGACGAATCCGGGAATACATCATGGGGATTGATTTGTCCCAAGTGTGGCAGCTTCCACGAGGAACGCTCGCCACATCACCAACTCTGTCCAGACTGTCGGACAATACGTACAACACGTAAAGCTCTGAGGTCAGCCGTAGTAACTCCAAGAGGATACCGCGCCGCTCCAATCGGTTCAGTGAGTCAATCAGACCGTAAGTTGGTCACTCCGACCAGTCTTGTCCTTGAACATCGTGTAATCGCTGCCCGAAAGTTGGGGCGAAGACTCACGTCTAAGGAAATAGTCCACCATATCAACGGAATCAAGACTGACAATCGACCAGAGAACCTGTGCATTATGGGTAACTCGGAACATCTGAAACTTCATGCTGCACAACGTCGTTTTAGGCAAGTTCCTTCTTGACCTATTCCATTGGACAAGATACAATCTTCTCGCCGGGATAGCTCAAATGGCAGAGCGCCGTCTTTGTAACTCGGATGTTGCAGGTTCGATTCCTGCTCTCGGCTCGTTTCCCCTTGACAACCTGACCTTTCTTCTGTAAGATTCTCTCCGATGTCAGAGCAAACCATTCACAATTCGAGGCCGCAGGTGCAGTCCGTTCCTTCCTCCCTTTGGAACGCTCTGGCATCCACCTTGCGGCCTCACTATTTGCGGCGTGGGCGACCACAATCTAGTCATGTCTTACGTTAAGGAAAACGGTAGTATCCCAAAGTACTGCTGCACCTACAGTCCGCCCCGCCGTCCACGCCGCACCAAATTTGAGGTGGAGTGAAACACATCCATTACGATGGCGGCGACTTCCTGAACCGCCCAATCCCGCTGCGCTACCGGCTGCTGCGCTGGCTGCGGGCCAAGTGGGCGTGGCTGATGCAGAGGATGGGGAGGGCGGAGTGAGCGAAGCGCGTGTGATTCGGGGCGACTGCCTGACCGTGATGCGCGACTTCGCGCCGGGGAGCTTCGACGTATGAAAATCCTCCGCGTGTTCCCTCGTCGCACGTCACAGACACCAACCGACGACTTGGCCTTTGTCGGTAAGCCGCCACTGTTCAGGCCGGAAGCGGACGAGGTTCACGTTTCGTGCATCTTCACTTGGGACAAGCCAGAGGCCGAGCGGATAGCCGAGCACTGGCGGGCGTTCTATCCCGTCGTGCGGGTCGGTGGGCCAGCTTACGATGACCCCGGCGATGAGTTTGTGGCTGGCCGCTACATCAAACCGGGCTGGACGTTTACAAGTCGGGGGTGTCCGAACGATTGTTGGTTCTGTCTAGTGCCGAAGCGCGAGGGGAAGCTGCGAGAACTTAAAACCATCACGCCCGGATACAAGATTCAGGACAACAATCTGACTGCCTGTTCCGAAGCGCACCTTGACCGCGTGTTCTCAATGCTGGCGACACAACGGAATGTGGATTTCATAGGAGGGCTGGAGGCCGGACGCATCACGGACGGATTCGTCGAGCGATTGCGGGGAGTTCATCTCTATCGCGCGACCACCGCTTATGACTTGACCTCTGATGAGCAACCCGTCAAGGATGCCGTGCTACGTTTGGCGCGGGCCGGTTTGCGGAAGCGGCAGATTGGCGTTTACGTTTTGGTCGGCTACGAAGGTGACACAATCGAGCGGGCCACGACACGGCTAGAAACGGCTTGGGAGTGGGGGGCATTGCCGTTCGCTATGCTCTATCGTGACCCGATGGCTCCTCCGGTAGAGGACAGAAGTAAGGGCGGGAATCTTGCCGACCATCAATGGCGTGAGCTTCAGAGGATGTGGTCAAGACCGATTGCGATGTTTGCGATGCACAAGGAACATCACCCATGACCGCCATTGCCCGCGCCCGTATCGACGCCGCGACCCGGCAGGGAAAGCT
>Ga0163200_1000354_pt1 | contig 20332 bp, 15 predicted proteins | sample PL_2010_200m_FD_113535 | JGI IMG/M metagenome (GOLD analysis project Ga0163200, IMG submission 113535) | Freshwater microbial communities from Powell Lake, British Columbia, Canada to study Microbial Dark Matter (Phase II) - PL_2010_200m | ecosystem: Environmental > Aquatic > Freshwater > Lake ... | reverse complement strand
TGGTCACCAGCGGCTCGTTAGTAGGCCGGCACGTAATTAAAGGGAGCCACTCCCCAGCGATGGCCGGCATCGGCTACCAGGCTATCCGGCGCAAAAGACATGAACTGATCCGCCGAGACCCAGCGCCGCAGTTGCGCGTACATCCAGTCCAGTTCGGCGTTGGCTTTGGCTATAGCCTCTTGGCTAACGGCGAATCCCTCAGTGCCCCCCGGCTCGATACGGGTACTCCAGTACACCTTATTGACCAGTACCGCTGGACGTTTCCCATTTGCTTGCAGCCAGGAAAAGAACCTTTCCACGCCCTCGAGCCAGTATGCTCTGCGCTCTTTGCTGCCAGGTTTGAGCCTTTGATAACCGCTGGCCTCCGCCTCGTCCAAAAATTTACTTTCTGCTAGTTCAGCGGAATAAGTCAGCACATGCCCCGTTGGCAAGAGCAGCAGATCGAAGCGCTCGTCGATCAGATCCAGCAGGATCACGTCGGCGCGGGCAATGGCACTGTCGGCCTGCAGAATGCTCTTGGCAAAGTCGCGCGCAACCATGCGGCGACGAAAGTCCGATGAAATGCGTTGCAGCACAGCATCATTACTGTACGACTGCCCAACCAGCGAGCCAAATGACTGACGAGCATAGTAATCGACAAGATTGAAATTCCCGGCAGAATCAAAGTTGAAGATATCCCTTGAGACACAGCTGCCGAAAATCAGGACCTCACAAGCCATGCCCTACCCCGGCAATCAACGCCAGTTCCTCGCAAACAATATGCTTCTTGCCTACCTGCTTAAGCACGCGCTCTACGGAGCTCTCAGACAAACGCATAAATAGCTCTTCATCTTTGTATAAACCAGAAACCGCCCTTGCAAGCCCAGCGTAATCACCATCCTCAACTAAAACCCCGCTATCCAAGTCAACAAACTCTGGTATTGCGGCAACATTACTCACAATCGCGACCAAACCCGACGCCCGCCCCTCATCTCTTGAAACCCCCTGAGTGTCGTAGCGAGACGGGCATAGGAAAACCCCATAATCCTTATGCAGCGCCGCAATTTCATACTGAGAAAGAAATCTTTTCTCCAGCTTGACATTTGCATATTTCTTGAGGGGTTCAACCACCTCATCAAATAGAGCACCATTCCCAATTAAATGAAAAGTAAGCTCTTCAAAGAATGGCTCTCTCGCCAGCTCCTCAATACACTTTACTGTCAAATCGTTTGCATAAACCTTGGAAGAATACGGCCTAATCGAGAGAATTTTTTTCCGCTGCTCAGGATCTTTTTCCACATAGCTAAACAGATCCGTATCCACAGGATTATGGATAATATGATATCGCTCGCCCGGCAATCTGAACCCCAGATCCTCCATCACCTCTTCCGCAAAATAGTTCGATACAAACACCATCTGCAGGTTGTCCGGCATTGGATTTAAAAGTGCGCGCCAGAACGCCATACGCTTTTCGCTGGCGTCTACCGCAGCCTTTTCTTGCTCAGGCGTTTCTATATTAAATTTACGCCTATACCAAGGCTGAATATCGGCGCCATGCACCCAGACCGTCATCCTGATTATGTCGATAAAGTCTTTAAGCACATCCCACATATCCGGATCGAGGAAATGCACCAATATATGGCGATAACGGCCGCTGGCCAGCATCCGTCGCAGGGCCTGCTGAGAGCCCGTGGTCACGTCGATGTCCTGAAACTCGTGCCAGTTGATGGGCTGATCTTTGCGCAAACGGAAAATATCGACGCTAACCCCATACTCGCGGTAGGCCTTTACCCGGCTATGCACAAAACCATTGCGATACAGGTCGTCATAACTGGGGTAATGGTTGGTGAGCAGCAATACATCGGACTGTCCAAGGATATTGGCCGGCTCCAAGTCGAGATGCCCCAACACCAGACGATGGATCTTGCAACTTCCACCAGCGTAGACGCGCAGTCCCAAACGCACATAGTGCGTGCCATCCAGCGGCGTGAAATAGGTGTTGCGATTGGCCTGCAGCACTTCATGCCCCAAGCGCTGCTTGCCGGCATCCAGATACAGCACGACCAGTGACAGGTTGAGTCCGGGGTCTATTTGGAGATGCAACGGAACGCGCTGGCTTGTCGTTGCGCCAAGTTGCTCTTGCAGGCTGGCCAGTGGCAGGTCTTTGGCTGCATAGAGGTATTCGTGCTTGCCATCCGGTAGCTGCGAATCGATTTCCAGCAGCGGGCCAACCAGGCGCGCGCTGATCGCCTCATTGCGGGTCAGCCTCACGCTGCGTTCTTCATCTTTCGAACCTGCAAGGCCATGGCCGTTGAGCCAGGTGAATGGCTCACCCAACAACGCATGGGCAAACTGGGCGCCGTCTAGCCAGGGGGCATGTTCTAGGTCGCTCTGCATGGGCACAATGGCTTCGGCCATCGCACCGAGGTCCGCCATAGAAATACCTTGGTTGATCGCCACATCGTCGACTTGGGCAGTTATGCCGCTTGCAGCATTGCCACCGGCGCCTTCGCAGTAGTTGAAGCTGTCGATCGACAGTTGATCCGCAACGCTGTACTTCAAGTCGTCCAGAGCTTGCAGCCATTCCCAGGCGCTCAGTGTCTGGGCAAGTGCCGGATGAATCACAGACCGCCGAGCAGCCAACTGCTGGCCGGTGTGGTATGCACACTCCGCGTCATGCAGCACAGCAGCGCCTTGCTCGTCTGCACTGTAGTAAGCCGCTTTGCCGATCACCTGTGCATTGCTGTAGCGGGTCGCCAACGCCATATCCAGCAGATAGTGGGCACCGCAGTAATCCGCGGCGTGCATGCCGCATACCCAGCGCTGCTCGCCGGCAAGCTCCTGCAGATGCTGCTTGCGCAGCGTTTTGCCTGACACAGTCCGGCCTCTGAGCGAACTACTTTCGAGCAGCGCCTGCGCGGCCTCTACCTTCAGCGAGTTGCCACAAACCAGTAGCACCTCCAGCTCAACGCCCTTTTGCCGCTGTGCATTGGTGATGATGGCCTGTGCCTCATGTTGGTCGTTTGCCATGGCAATGACCGTAAATGCCGGCAGTTCACGGGCACGAGGCTGATTAGTGATCTTTTCCAAGATGTAGTTCAGTCGATCTGCGTAGGTATGCTCGCTCATTACCTTGCGCAGGCCAGCCAGGCGCAGCCTGTCACCCATTGATTCGCTTTCGAGCTGTTCGAGCCGGCGGCGAATTTCACTGCCACTGTCGCTGGTAACCACCAGATCACCAAACATCAGACGCACGCCACGCGAGTAATTGCTGATGGTCAGGGTATTTGAGCCCAGCAACTCGTACACGCGCCGGGCAAACATGGTCTGCGACTGCTTGATGGAGTTGAGGTTGATCGCATAGCGATAGCCCTTATAGGCCTTGTCAATCTCGGTAAACGGCAAAGTCCCGACGATGTGAGGCTGGTATTCGGCCGGGAACTGATAATTGGGATCGTCCTTGCCGTAGTTACGGTCGTAGATCTCCAGCGGCCGGTGGGCGGGCAATTCCTTGACGAAGCTTTCCAGGTCACGGGTCCGCTCCGGGTAACGTACGTAATACGCGCCTGCGAAACAGAACGCGTCCTTACGCACATATTTTTCAATCGGGTTGTGTACCGCCGGCTGGCAGGCGAACGGCAGGAAATACACATGCTCGTGCCCGAGGGCCGCCTTGTACCGATGGATACAGTCCATATCCGTGGTAAAGACGAAATCGAACAACTGCGCTGTGGTCAGGAAGGTTTCGAAGTGAACCGGATCCTCCTTGTTCCAGAACAGCGTGGGGATATGGCGCTGGCGGCACCAGGCGACAATACCCTGCAACTCCTGACTGCAGTGACCGACCTTGCTGCCCCAGAGTTCATCCTTGCCGCGCCAGGCTGACTCGATGAACAGGACTTCAGGCTGAAAATTCTCCAACTCGTTATGCCAGTTCTGCGGGGTCAGTTGGAGCAGTTCACACTCGGGCGCGTACGAACCATAGGTAAAGTCATCCATAACACAAGCCATACGAAGCTGCCTGCTCGGCCTCTGTGCAAAGCCAGCAGTATGTAGAGCCTTACGATCAATCTCAGTTGCCGGTCGCAACACAGGCTGATTATTAGTCGCCCTAGTCACCCCGACTGCCATGCTAGATTCCTGCCCGACCGCCTGTTTGCGCAGACGCCACAAACGAACAGGCAACTTAAGCGCCTCCTTGATGGAGCCGCTAGCTGCCCGAACATACATACCTGCCTGGTAGGTCTGGCTTGTGCGCATGGCGGACAAGGCACGTTGTACTGCTGCTTTTTCATCCTGTGCCAATTTCAGCTCAGAGCCAAGCTTGTGCCCTTCGAACTCAAGCTCCTTGAGTCTCAACTGCTGTTTTTCGATATTTAGTTTTAGTAAAGCTATCTGTGAGCTTGCTTCTCGATATTTGCTGGCTGCCTGATCTCTCTGTTCAGCAAGCTGCTTGATACGCTCGTTTGTATCACGATACTTGAAATTGCACTCCTGCAGCTTTCCCCGAAGACCGGCAGTTTCTGCCTTGAACGCGTACAGCTGTCTCGCTTTCTCAGCCAGCAACCCAGGCATGTCATTGGAGATAGAAAGCGTGCTTTCATGCTGAAAAACGTGTGTAGGCGTAGCATTGAAAGTAGTGCAATAAAGGTAGCCCAATGCCCCGAGCTGATTACAGACCAACTCAAAGTCTTCAGCAGTTTGACTTTCGATATAAAGAATAGGTTTATCTCGACGAATAAGCTGCTGTGCCCCCTTTAGCACGTCAATTTCCATGCCCTCAACGTCGATCTTGATCATCCTGATCGCTGCTGACCACTCCATTTCATCCAGCGCTACCAGTTCGACACCTGCCTCATCATCGCTCAGTATCTTCTCGAGCGACTGAGCGCCCAAATTGGCAGTATCCAGATGCGCGAATCGGGCAATCCCTTTAGCAGCTGCCACGCCTACCTGATGAATGGTTACTCTGTCGCCTTGGGAGTTGTGTGCAATAGATTGGGCCAAAGCTTCACATAAATGCCCATTGGGCTCGAACGCATGCACTCGACAAGCAGCGACACTGGCCAGATAGAGAGTGTGGTTACCGATATTTGCACCGACATCCAGCACCAGATCTTCAGGCTGCAGACGGGACGCCATATCTCGCAACATCTCAAGCTCATAGGGCTGCTTGTCCTTGGCGATCTTACCCTGGATATAATCGGTCTCGGCATCCGGCAGACAGATGCTATAGCTGGCCCCATCCAGCGAGAGTTGCTGCTTAATCATTTTCTACGCTCTGTTATTAACGTCTTACTTCCACAGGCCTCGGGTATCCACCGCCTTGACATGCCCTGGCAAGGAGATGGCCTTGAATGCCTGATGATCCACCAGCAGCACAACGATATCCGCACGGCCAAGAGCATCATCAATGCTGACAAGAGAAGCGCTGTCCAAGACGGCAGGAAGCTTGTCGATATTGGGCTCGACCATCATGACGTTTCCGGGATGACGGTGCAGCAATTCGGATGCGATAGCCACTGCCGGGCTCTCGCGCAAATCATCGATATCCGCTTTGAAGGCCAGCCCGAAGCAGGCCACGGAAACATCGCTGGCTGTTTTGCCCGGGTTGGCGGCTAGATAAGCGCCCAACGCTTGATCTACTTTGCCCAGTACCCATTCCGGCTTGCTGTCATTGACCTCACGGGCAGTGCGGATCAGGCGTGCCTGCTCCGGGGTCTTACTGACGATGAACCAGGGGTCTACTGCAATGCAGTGCCCGCCCACGCCGGGACCAGGCTGCAGTATGTTCACACGCGGGTGGCGGTTGGCTAGACGGATCAATTCCCAAACATTGATATCGAGCTTGTCGCAAATGATCGAGAGCTCATTGGCGAAGGCAATGTTCACGTCACGGAAGCTGTTCTCGGTCAGTTTGCACATTTCGGCCGTACGCGCGTCCGTGACGATGCACTCGCCCTCGACAAAGGTCTTGTAGAGCGCCGCCGCCGCTTCGGAGCATGTACGAGTCATGCCACCGATAATCCGATCATTCTCGACCAGTTCGCGCAGCACATGACCCGGCAGGACACGCTCGGGGCAATGGGCGATCCGGATGTCGGATGACTCCCCATGGGTTTGTGGAAAGCTGAGATCGGGGCGAGCGGCGGCCAGCCATTGAGCCATCGCTTCAGTCGCGCCCACTGGGGAAGTGGACTCCAGAATGACGAGGTTGCCCTTGGCCAGGACCGGAGCAATCGCCTTGCTTGCAGCTTCGATATAGGACAGGTCCGGCTCATGGTCAGCCTTGAAGGGCGTCGGCACTGCTATGAGAAATGCATCAGCCGGTTCGGGCGTTGTCGTGGCGCGCAGATACCCCTCGGTAACTGCTGCGTGTACGACCATATCGAGATCTGGCTCAACAATATGAATCTCACCACGATTGATGGTCGCAACCGCGTGCTCATTTACATCTATACCAATGACTATTTTCTTGCGCGCAGCAAAGACTGCTGCAGTTGGCAATCCAATATAACCAAGCCCAACCACGGAAATAGTTTCAAAGTTCATATCAGTTCTTCTTGAGTTGCGAAAGTGCTTCGAGAATACGTGTGCATGCAAGGCCATCCCCGTAGGGATTGTGGGCAAAACTCATTGCACGGTATGCCTCATCATCAGTCAGCAACTGTTTCAGGCTACCGATGAGCGATTCGACTTGCGTGCCTACAAGTTTCACCGTGCCGGCCTCGACCGCCTCCGGTCGCTCGGTGGTGTCACGCATCACAAGGACAGGTTTGCCCAGCGAGGGAGCTTCTTCTTGTATCCCACCGGAGTCCGTGAGAATCAGGTGAGAGCGGTTCATCAGATAAACGAACGGCAGATAGTCAAGCGGCTCGATCAGATGAACATTGTCGATGCCGGCAAGCAGCCGGTTTACCGGCTCTCGTACGTTTGGATTCAGGTGAACGGGATATACGATTTCGATATCCGGGAAAGCTTTCGCCGTCTCCGCCAAGGCCTGGCAGATTCGCTCGAAACCGCCGCCAAAGCTTTCTCGCCGGTGTCCAGTCACCAACACAAGCCGGCTCTGGGCGCGAAGGAAACTAAACTGCTCCTGGAACCGCTGCTGAAGCCCGGCGTCCTTATCGAGCTTTGCCACAACTTGAAGGAGAGCATCGATAACCGTATTGCCAGTCACCTCGACTCCGCTTGTGATGCCTTCTCGAAGCAGATTCTGGCGAGACGTTTCCGTTGGTGCGAAGTGGATGGCGGCAAGCGCACCAGTAAGTTTGCGATTGCCTTCCTCTGGCCATGGTGAATAGAGGTTTCCCGTCCTCAGGCCAGCCTCAACGTGTGCCACTGGAATCTGGCTGTAGTAAGCGGCAACGGTAGTGGCAAATGTCGTGGCCGTATCACCATGCACCAATACAACGTCAGGCTTGAACTCGGCGAAGACAGCCTTCAACCCCTGCAGAATGGCGCAGGTCACGTCGGTCAGGTCTTGCCCGGCTTCATGATGTTCAGGTCGAAGTCCGGTTGTAGCTCAAAGAGTTCCAAAACCTGGTCCAGCATCTGGCGATGCTGCCCTGTGACGCAGACCTTGGCGTTGAACCGGCTATCGCTATTCAGCGATAGGGCCAAAGGAGCCATTTTGATAGCTTCGGGTCGTGTGCCGAACACACACAGGGTTTTAACTGTCATACCGTATCCATAGCTTGAGCAGGCGCGAGGGCCTTATTGCGGGATTTCCAGCTGCAACGGTTGTTGCTTGTCCTGATAAATAGCGGCGAGCCTTGCGGCCAATGCTTGCTTTGCTTTTGATTCGCCGTGAACGATGCATATGTGAGATGGCCTTCGGCGCATGCTGGTTACAAATTTCACCAAGCCATCTTGGTCTGCATGAGCAGAGTAGCCGCCAATGGTCGTCACACCGGCTCTGATTGCCAACCGCTCACCGTCAAGATCGAGGTAGCCGCCCTTCGGCCCGAAGGTCTGGATTATCTGGCCCGTCGTGCCCGATGCCTGATAGCCAACGAACAGTACGTTGTGCCTCGGCTCCCCCAGCATGGCTTTCAAGTAATTGACGATGCGACCACTTGAGCACATGCCGTTACCAGCGATAACGATTGCCGGACGGGCGCTGCGTGCCAGATATCCAACCATTCGTAGATGTTCGGCATGGCTGTCGACTGTCAGTAGCTGCTCGAACCCCAGCGGACGGCGGCCGGATTGTACACGCTTGAGCGCCTCCTGATTCCAGAAGGGCCTCAGTTCCCGATAAGCAGCGGTGAATCGAGAGGCCAACGGAGAGTCGAGGATGATGGGAAGTTCGGGCCAGTTCGTTTCCATGCCAGTCGCCTGAGCACCGTCAGGCCCGCTGACTCCCGCCCTATTCCGGGATGAAGCCGGGTTTTTGGTTTGAGCGCGATGGATAATGTCTTCCAGCTCATATAGCAGTTCCTGGGTACGGCCAATGCTGAACGCAGGAATCAGTACTGTCCCGCCATCTTGCAAGGCCTGCTCGATAACATGCTCGAGGCGCTGACGACGGGTGCGGCGATCCTCGTGCTGCCGATCACCGTAAGTACTTTCGATAACGAGGATGTCTGCGCGATACGGTGCTTTCGGGGCGGGTAGCATCGGCGCGTGCGGCGCACCAAGGTCTCCGGAAAACACAATTCGTCTGTTTTCGCCGGTCGTTGGATAAGTCAGATCCAGCTCGACGTACGCTGAGCCGAGAATGTGCCCAGCTCTCTGCAAGCGTATACGACAGACTAGATCACTTGCCTCGCGCAAGTTAAACCAAGTGCTGTAGGGCAAGGCAATGATGCGCTGCTCAATGAGCTTGATATAGCGCTCGACCTGCTGCTGGTCTCGACTGACCCCGAGCTTGAAGGCATCTTCGAGCACGATGGGCAGCAACTTGGCGGAGGGCTCGCTGCATAGAATGGGGCCCTCGAATCCAGCAGCGAGCAGATAGGGGATCCGGCCAACGTGATCAATATGTACGTGCGTTACGATGAGTGCCCGAATCGTATCGATCGGAAATGTGATTTCTAGACTGCCCTGCCCCGTCTGTCCCTCATTGGCGGTGTCGCCACCCTGAAATAGACCGCAGTCAATGAGGTAGCTGTTGGCGGCATCGGCATGTAATTCGTGGCACGAGCCGGTCACTCCGGTAGTCGATCCGTGGTGAGTGATTCGGGGGAAAACCATCGGTTAGTTCCTTTAACCTGGTGCTGTGACGGACATCGCAAAACGGCCGGCATTTTGCCATGCGTCTGTCCTTACACCAAGTATGGCCATCGCAAATGATTGACCAAACACAGGAACTCTGGAAAAGAATGGTTCACGCAGCTCTGGCGCGATCGGACGAAGCCCTAGCCGCAAGATTGACTGGTGAACACGTGGAAACGCGGCATAGGCCTCTCTACGAGGCAATGCGCTTACTCGTCGTCATTCACCCGATCCCGCAGCTCCTTCCCCGGCTTGAAGTGCGGCACGTACTTGCCGTCGAGGCTGACGGACTGGCCGGTCTTGGGGTTCCGGCCGATGCGGGGGGCGCGGTAATGGAGGGAAAAGCTACCGAAGCCACGGATCTCGATCCTTTCACCGGTGGCGAGGGCCTGGGCCATCTGCTCGAGCATGGTCTTGATGGCGAGCTCGACGTCCTTCGACGAGAGCATGCCCTGCTGGCTCACGATTCGTTCGATCAACTCCGACTTGGTCATGGTTTTCCCTTCGTTTTCAAGCGGCTAGATCATTGCGGTGCGTTCGTTTGTAGCACGTTGATCAGACTTTGAACAGCCCGAAGGGATTGACAGATCGATCGTCATTAAGGTGGCTATGCGCGACGAGAAACGCGTCGCCCACCGATCGGCCATCAGCGGGCGTCCAGGCACCCCTTGGGAGGGTCTCGGCTGCGTTGCAGCGCGACTCCGGTTGCGGTGTTTGGCGTTCCTTCACTAGCGGCGAAAATTTGAATAAAAAAAGGCGACGCCATGATGGGGTCGCCTGTTCAACCATTCGGGTCGATATGCACTTGTTCATCGGATCACGCAGATTCGATGGGTTAATTCTCGGCGCACCGCCTCTGTTCAGCCACTGCACGTTGGTCTAACAAATCGATGTCCTCAGGCTTGTTCAGGGTCAAGAACAACGCTGGTGCTTTCGTTCGATTGTTCGCCACCTTCGCTCTGGGGCATGCTCGACGCTTTTCACGGCAACGGCAGGGCGAAACATGAACGACAAGCAACCAGCGCATCTGCCGCTGCACGGGCTCAAGGTCATAGAGATGGGCCAACTGATCGCCGGCCCTTTCGCCAGCAAGCTGCTCGGCGAATTCGGCGCCGACGTGATCAAGATCGAGCCGCCTGGCGTCGGCGACCCGCTGCGCAAGTGGCGCAAGCTCAAGGACGGCACCTCGCTCTGGTGGCATGTGCAATCGCGCAACAAGCGCTCGGTAACGCTGGATCTCAAGGCCGCGGAAGGCCAGGAAATCGTCCGCCAGCTGGTGGCCGAAGCCGACATCCTGGTGGAGAACTTCCGCCCTGGCACGCTGGAAGAATGGGGCCTGGGCTGGGATGAGCTGTCGAAGCTGAACCCTCGGCTGATCATGCTGCGCATTTCCGGATACGGACAGACCGGCCCCTATCGCGACCTGCCGGGCTTCGGCGTGATCGGCGAAGCCATGGGCGGCCTGCGTCACCTCTCCGGCTATCCCGGCCAGCCGCCGGTGCGGGTCGGCGTCAGCATCGGCGATTCGCTGTCGTCGCTGTATGGGGTGATCGGTGTATTGCTCGCCCTGCAGGAGCGCAACCGTAGCGGCCAGGGCCAGGAGATCGACGTGGCGCTGTACGAGTCGGTGTTCGCCATGATGGAAAGCCTCGTGCCCGAATACGACGCCTTCGGCTATGTACGCGAGCCGGCTGGCAGTGCCCTGCCCGGCATCACGCCATCCAATTCCTATTTGTGCAACGACGGCGCCTACGTGCTGATCGCCGGCAATGGCGACAGCATCTACAAGCGCCTGATGACCCTGATGGGCCGCCAGGACCTCGCCGATGACCCGCGCTTCGCCCACAACGACGGCCGCGCCCAGCACGCCGAGCTGATCGATGCCGCCATCGGCGAATGGACCATCCAGCACAGCCGCGACGAGGTGATCGAAGCACTCAAGGGCGCCCGCGTGCCGGCCGGCTATCCCTACACCGCCGCCGATATCGTCAAGGACCCACACTACCTGGCACGGCAGATGATCGAGCAGGTGCCGACCTTCGCCGGCCCGCTCAAGGTGCCGGGCGTGTTGCCCAAGCTGTCGCGCACGCCAGGGCGCATCGGCGAAGGCGGCCCGCAACTGGGCGAGCACACCGACGACGTGCTGGCCGGCCTCGGCCTCACCGATGAACAACGCCAGGGCCTGCGCGAACGCGGGATCATCTGAGCCAACTAGCTATACGTCCTGGCAGAACGCGAGGATCGCCTCGGCCACTTGGTCGGGCGCTTCGCGCTGGGGGAAATGGCCGACGCCCGGCAATAGCTGACGGTGGTATGGGCCGCTGAACATGGCCTCACGCCCGGCCGAGGTTTCCGGTGCGTTGCAGGTATCGGCCTCGCCGTGCAGCACCAGCGTCGGCACGGCGAGCACCGGGGCCGGTTGCAGCAGCGCCTCGTCCGATGCATAGGCAGGATCGCCGTCGACGAAGCCCCAGCGGTGGCGATAGGAATGCAGTACCACGGCAGCCCAGTCCGGGTTGTCGAATGCCTCCAGCGCCTGGACGAAATCCGCCTCGCTGTACCAGCCGGCCGGTGACCAGGTATCCCACAGCAGCCGCGTGAAGGCCGCGCGATCCTCGACTACCGTCTGCTCGCCGCGCGGAGTGGCCATGTACCAGTGGTACCAGTAGTTGCGAGCCTGGCTGAGCGAGATGTGCTGGTTCGGGTCATTGGTGCCGTAGCCCACCGCGAGCATTACCAGCCGTGCGGCGGCGTGATGGCGCAGCCCGCAGGCATTGGCCACCGCCCGCGCGCCCCAGTCATGGCCGACCAGCACTGGCTGGTCGAGGCGCAATGCGTCGATGAAATCCAGCAGGTCACGGCCCAGCGCGGCGAGCTGACCGCTGCGTGGGGTCAGCGCATCGCGAAAGCGTGTCTGGCCGAAGCCGCGCAGCGTCGGGCAGAGCACGCGGTAGCCTGCTGCGGCCAGGCGCTCGGCGACCTCGGTCCAGCTCTCGGCACAGTCCGGCCAGCCGTGTACAAGCACGGCCACCTGCTGGCCGCGGGGGTTCCATTCGAGATAAGCGATATCCAGCACGGGTGTGCTGACCGTGGCGTAACGACTCATGCCGGCGTCTCCTTGCGCGCTTTGGTCGGTCAGCATAAGCCTGGTTTCAAGCATAAAAAACGGGCCGGTCACATCGGACAGGCCCGTTCGTTCTCCGCCGCTTAGTGTGCCTCTGGAGGCTCAGGAGCGGTTGGCCGCCTGCGCCGCTTCGATCAGCTCGGCGCCGATCTCATTCTCGAACTTCTTCCACACAGGTTTCATCGCCTCGCGCCACTGGGCGCGTTGCTCGGGGGTCAGTTCGATGATCTCGGTCTTGCCGGAGGCGGCGATGGCCTGGCGCGCCTGCTGGTTGAGGTCGTCTGCCTGGCGGTTCACCTCGGCGGTGACCTCTTCCATGATCGTTTCCAGCTCGCCGCGCACGTCTTCCGGCAGGCCGTTCCAGAACTTGGTGTTGGTGATCACCATGTAGTCGATCAGGCCGTGGTCGGAGGCGGTCATGTAAGGCTGGACCTCGTGCACCTTCTGGCTTTCATAGTTCGACCAGGTGTTCTCGGTGCCATTGACCACGCCGGTCTGCAAGCCCTGGTAGACCTCGGCGAAGCTCATCTTGCGGGGGTTGGCGCGCACCGCCTTGAACTGCTCGTCGAGCACTGCCGATGCCTGTACGCGGAACTTCAGCCCGCGGGCATCCTTCGGCTCGCGCAGCGGCTTGTTCGCCGAGAGCTGCTTCATGCCGTTGTGCCAGTAGGCCAGGCCGGTGATGTTCTTGTCCTCCATCGCACGCAGCAGCACCTTGCCCTGCGGGCCGCTCTGGAAACGATCGGCTGCCGCCAGGTCGTCGAACAGGAACGGCAGGTCATAGATCTGGATGGCCTTGGCGTAATGCTCGAACTTGGCCAGCGACGGCGCCAGCATGTGCACGTCACCGAGCAGCAGGGCCTCCATTTCCTTACCGTCGCCGAACAGCGAGGAGTTCGGATACACCTCGACCTTCACCTTGCCCGGCAGGCGTTCCTCGGCGAGTTTCTTGAACAGCAGGGCGCCCTGCCCCTTCGGTGTGTTGTCCGCCACCACATGGGCGAACTTTATGGTCACGGGGTCGGCATGCACCAGCCCGGCGACGGTGAAAGAAAGCGCGCAGGCGAGTGCCTTGAGCTTGTTACTCAGCATGGAAGTACCCTCTTGTTTTTGTCGGTTGGTACGTTTCGCGGGCAAGCGTTGCGGTCAGGGCACCGCTTGCCCGGCACGTTGCAGCAGGCGGCGGGCACGGCCGATGACGGGGGCGTCGACCATCTGTCCGTCCACCACGAAAACCCCATCGCCGGAAGCTCCGGCGGCGAGGATGCGTTGCGCCCAGTCCAGTTCCGCGGCACTGGGCATCAGGGTTTCGTGCACCACGGCCACCTGGCTCGGGTGGATGCACAGCAGGCCGCCAAAGCCCATGTCACGCGCGTCGGCAGCGGCACGGGCGAGGCCTTCGAGGTTCTTGATGTCGGGAAAGACGCTGTCCAGCGGTGCTGCCAGCCCGGCCAATCGCGACTGCAGCAGCAGCGCATAGCGCGCCTGGTCGAGCATGCGCTCGGCGCCGGCGGAGCCATTGGCCAGGCCTAGATCGAGGCCCAGATCAAGCGCGCCGAAGGACAGCCGCTCGACACCCTGGGCATGGGCAATTTCCGCCAGATTGGCCAGCCCGCGAGCACTTTCGACGATTGGCCAGACCGGTTTGCCGCAGCTGGCCGCCAGCGCAACCTGCACTGCGCTTTCGACCTTCGGCAGCAGTACGCCGGCGACGCCGGCATGACGGGCACAGAGCGCCAGGTCCGCGGCCTGCTCGGCATGGGTTGGCGCGTTGATGCGCACCAGCAGGCGCGCCGCCGGGTTGGCAGCGAGGAAGGCATCAAGGTTGCCCCGCGCCTCTGCCTTAAGGTTCTCCGCAACCGCATCCTCGAGGTCGACGATGACCGCGTCGGCGCCGCTCGCCAGCGCCTTGGGAATGCGTTCCGGGCGGGTCGCCGGGACGAACAGCGCGCTACGGATGATCGATGCGTTCATGGGCTGGCTCCTGGGCACGCTCATACCGCGCCCTGCTCGTGCAAGCGCTGAATGTCGCCGGGGGCGTAACCCAGTTCGGCCAGCAGGCTATCGGTGTGCTGGCCCAGCGCGGGGATCGGGTCCATGCGCGGGGCGAAGGCGCTGTTGCGCCCCGGTGGCAGCAATGCCGGCAGGCGGCCGCTCGGGCTGTCCACCTCGCTCCAGCGCTGGCGGGCCTGGAGCTGGGGATGGGCCCAAACGCCAGCCATGTCGTTGACATGGGCGTTGGCGATCGGCGCGGCATCCAGCCGGGCGATCACTTCGTCGGCCGTGAGCTTGCTGAACGATTCGACAATGATCGCGCGCAGCGCCTCGCGATTGTCCGAACGCAGCGAGTTGCTGGAGAACCGCTTATCGCTGGCAAGCGCGGGCTGCAGCAGCACCTTGTCACAGAACAACTGCCACTCGCGCTCGTTCTGCAGGCCGAGCATCACCGTGCCGCCGTCACCGGTGGGGAACGGGCCATAGGGGTAGATCGTGGCGTGGGCGGCGCCGGCACGCGGCGGCGGCGTCGCGCCCTTGTAGGCGTAATACAGCGGGTAGCCCATCCACTCCACCAGGCTTTCGAGCATGGAAACGTCGACGCGGCTGCCCTCGCCCGTCTTGTCGCGCAGCATCAGCGCCGAAAGCACACCGGTGTAGGCGTACATGCCCGCGGCGATATCGGCGATGGAGCAGCCGGCCTTGGCCATCTCGGTCTCACCCGGCCCGCCGGTGACGGAGAGAAACCCGCCCTCGCTCTGGATCAGCAGGTCGTAGGCCTTCTTCTGCTCGTAAGGGCCGCCCTCACCGTAGCCGGAGATGTCGCAGACGATCAGCCGCGGAAAGCGCTCATGCAGCGCCTCGAAGGACAACCCCATGCGCGCGGCGGCGCCCGGAGCCAGGTTCTGCACCAGCACGTCGGCCTTGGCCAAGAGCTGGTCAAGGACCTGGGCAGCGGCGTCCTGCTTCACGTCCAGGCTCAGGCTTTCCTTGGAGCGGTTGGTCCAGACGAAATGCGAGGCCAGCCCATCGACTCGCTCGTCGTAGCCGCGGGCGAAGTCGCCGGCACCGGGCCGCTCGATCTTGATCACCCGCGCGCCGAGGTCGGCCAGCTGGCGCGTGCAGAACGGCGCGGCGATGGCGTGCTCGAGGCTGACCACGGTGATGCCATCGAGTGGGCGGGGTTTGACTTGGGTGTCGTTCATGTTCGGTTCCTGCAATTTCGGCGTAGGGTGGAAATCGGCGAAGCCATTTCCACGCGTTTGTTGCGGTCTGCTCGGCCTCAGGCGATGCGCTTGGGACGCCGTACCATCGGTGGAAAAGACCTGCGGTCGTTTTCCACCCTACGTTCAGGCCAGCGCGTCCAGCCGCTGCAGCTCGCGCAGGCGCCAGACCGTATCGATCAGCGCGCCCGCCTGGTCATCGCTGCGCGCTGCGGAGAACTGCACCAGGCGGCGGAACTTGTCCTCCAGCTCGGCGCGGCTCAGCGTGTTGCCCGGGTCGCCCTTCGGCTCGTCGATGGCGCCGTGCAGCGTGCGGCCATCGGCGGTGATCACTTCGACGCGACCGAGCCAGCGTGCCGGGTAGGCGCCGTCCACCTCGGGATCGAGCGTCATCGAGACCTTCTCGCGGAACTCGCCGACGCGCGGGTCGCTGAGCGCATGGCTGTGGAATTCGGTCAGGCCGGCCTTGCCGTACAGGGCGATCAGCCCCAGCACCGTGCCCATGGAGAACTTCGCCTGATGCACCGTCTGCGGCACCGTCACGCGGCCGAGCACGTCGATCGCGCCCTGATGCACGCGGGTGGTGACCGAGGCGATGTCATCGGCCTCGAGTCCTTCGCGCTGCATCAGCGCCAGCAGCGCATCGGCCGCCGGGTGGGTATGCCGGCAGGAGGCGTGGAACTTGAACGAGGTTTCCGCCAGCGCCCAGCGCGTGCCGAGCCGGTCGGACAGCTTGCTCGGCTCGGCATCGCGGGACATGCCCGCCGCCATGCCCTGCTCGCCTTCGAGAATGTTCTGCGCGCCGGTCAGGCCATCGGCGGTCAGGTAGGCGGCGAGCAGGCCATCGGCAGCCGCCTTGGCGGTGTGCAGTTGCTTGGAGTCCGCCGCGTCACGGAGAAACTCCCACAGCCCCGCCGCTTGCGTCCCGGCGCTGCCGAGCAGATGGGTGAACTGCCGCTGGTCGAAATCCATCAGCTTGCCAACGGCCACCGCCGCGGCCAGGGTGCCGACCGTCGCGGTGGTGTGGAAGATGCGGTAATGCGAGCGGCCGAGGAACTCGCCGATGCGGATGCCCGCCTCGTAGCCGGCCACCGAGGCCACCAACAGCTCTCGGCCGGACTTGCCGAGATCCTGCGCCGCCGCCAGCGCAGCGGGAAAGACGACCGTGGCCGGGTGTAGCACGGAGCTGTTGTGCAGGTCGTCCTGCTCCACCAGGTGCGAGCTGGCGGCATTCACCAGCGCGGCGAAATAGGCCGAGCTGCTTTGGCCGTTGACCAGAATGCGCGCCGGTCCTTCGGCCGGGCCCATGCTCTGCGCGTAGCGCTCGAACAGCGGAATCGGATGCGAGCCGGCGCTGGCCAGGGCCGAGCCGAGCCAGTCGAGAAAGAGGTCTTCGGTGCGGGCGAGCACCGGTTCGGGGATCTGCTCGTAGGCAAGCCCGGCGAGGAATTCGGTCAGGGCACGGGTGTGCTGGCTCATGCGTTGGGCTCCAGCGGATTCTCTAACGGATTCTCGAATGGGTTGGACAGTTCGATGAGGTTCTGGTCGGGGTCGCGCAGGTACACCGAGCGGATCGGTCCGGTCGCGCCGGTGCGTTGCACCGGACCTTCGACGATGGCGACCTGCTGCGCCTGGAGATGGGCGATCACCTCGGCCATCGGTGTGGCAACGATGAAGCAAAGGTCCGCCGAACCCGGGGTCGGCCGCTCGGCCTTGGGCTCGAATTCGCGTCCGGCCTGGTGCAGGTTGATCTTCTGGTTGCCGAAGGCCAGCGCCTTGCGCCCTTCGCCGAAGGTCACCGCCTGCATGCCGAGCACGCGGGTGTAGAAGTCCACCGTGGCCTCGAGATCGGCGACGGTGAGGACCAAGTGGTCGAGGTGGTCGATCTGCATGTGTGCCTCCTAATTCGATACGCCGGCATTTCAACGCCCGCGTGGATGTGCTTCGCGACATCCACCCTACGAACCTGCCGTCGTAGGGTGGAAAACGGCGAAGCCTTTTCCACGCGTCTGTCCGAACCCGCTCCGCTGCATCGGATTGCATATGGTGGAAAACGAACGCCCAGTCTTCCCAGCCATTGCATCGCCTGTCGGATACGCGTGGAAAAGACCTGCGGTCGTTTTCCACCCTACGGTCCCGTTTACTCACCTGTAGGAGCGAGCTTGCTCGCGAAGCCGTTCTTGCACCTCGTTCGCGAGCAAGCTCGCTCCTACAATCGCCCTCAGAAGCTGCGCGGCAGCTCGAGCAAGTGCTCGGCCACGTACGACAGGATCAGGTTGGTCGAGATCGGCGCAACCTGGTACAGCCGCGTCTCGCGGAACTTGCGCTCGACGTCGTATTCGTTGGCGAAACCGAAGCCGCCGTGGGTCTGCAGGCAGGCGTTGGCGGCCTCCCAGCTGGCCTTCGCTGCCAGGTACTTGGCCATGTTGGCCGCCGCTCCGGCGTTGCGCCCGGCGTCGTATTCCTCGCAGGCGCGCCAGCGCATCAGGTCCGCGGCCTCGATCTCGATATGCGCTTCGGCGATGGGAAACTGCACGCCCTGGTTCTGCCCGATGGGCCGGCCGAACACCACACGGTCGCGGGCGTACTGCGCGGACTTCTCGACGAACCAGCGGCCATCGCCGATGCACTCGGCGGCGATCAGCGTGCGCTCGGCATTCAGGCCGTCGAGGATGTAGCGAAAGCCCTTGCCCTCCTCGCCAATCAGGCTATTGGCGGGAATCTCCAGGTTGTCGAAGAACAGCTCGTTGGTCTCGTGGTTGACCATGTTGGCGATCGGCTGCACGGTCAGGCCGTTGCCGATGGCCTCGCGCAGGTCGACGAGGAAGATCGACATGCCCTCGGACTTTCGCTGCACCTCGGCCAGCGGCGTGGTGCGTGCCAGCAGGATCATCAGGTCGGAATGCTGGATGCGCGAGATCCACACCTTCTGCCCGTTGATCACGTACTTGTCGCCCCGGCGCACGGCGGTGGTCTTGATCTTGGTGGTGTCGGTGCCGGTGGTCGGCTCGGTGACACCCATGGACTGCAGGCGCAGCTCGCCGCTGGCCAGCTTCGGCAGGTAGTAGCGCTTCTGCTCCTCGCTGCCGTTTCTGAGCAGGGTGAACATGTTGTACATCTGCCCGTGGATGGTCCCGGAGTTGCCACCGCAACGGTTGACCTCCTCGAGGATCACCGAAGCCTCGGCCAGACCCAGGCCGGAGCCGCCGTATTCTTCCGGGATCATCGCCGAGAGCCAGCCGGCCTCGGTCATGGCGGTGACGAAGGCTTCCGGGAAGCCCTTTTCCTCATCGATCTTGCGCCAGTATTCGGCGGGAAATTCGGTGCAGAGGGCGCGCACGCCTTCGCGGATGAAGCTCAGTTCTTCGGTCTTGTTCGGGTTCATCTCGGTTTCTCGCTTGTTCGGCACGCGGCCTCAACGGTGGATAAGGCTGCGCCGTTATCCACCCTACGATTCAGTCGAATTCCACTTCGGCTCTCTGCGCCAGGCCGTTGTGGTCGCCGGCCCAGAGTTCGGCCTTGCCCGGCGCGACGATGCGGCCGCCGACCTCGAACGGCTGCGGCGCGATCAGAGGGCGCAGGCCGCGGTAGGCGAAGCGGCGCAGGCGGGCGTCGGGATTGGCGCGGCAGAAGGCGCGCAGGTTCAAGGTGGCGATCAGCGGGCCGTGAACGACGAGGCCGGCATAGCCTTCGGTCTCGGTGACGTAGGGCCAGTCGTAATGGATGCGATGGCCGTTGAAGGTGACCGCCGAATAACGGAACAGCAGCGTCGGCGTCGGTGTGACCGCCTCGCGCCAGCCACCGGCGACCATGGGTTCGCCACTGCTGGTCTTCGGCGGGCTCGGCTCGCGGTAGACGATGTCCTGTTCCTCGCGGATCGCCAGCCGGCTGTCCTGCAGATAGTCGTGCTGCACGGTGACGAACAGCAACGCGCCGGTGCGGCCCTGTTTTTCCTCGATGTGCTTGATGGTCGAGACGCGTCGCGCCTCGCCGCCGGCTTCCAGCGGGCGCAGGAACTCGACCCGGCCACCGGCCCACATGCGGTTGCGGTTGTCCGCCGGCGGCAGGAAGCCACCGCGCGCCGGGTGACCGTCCTCGCCGAGGCCGCTTTCGGCAACCGGCTCCTGGAAGAAGCACCATTGCCACAGCGGTGGCAGCGCTTCGCCGTGCGCGGGCGTGGTTTCGCCGAAGGTCGCGGCGATACGCATCAGCAGGTTGCGGCTGAGCTGGTCGTGGGCCTCTTCGGTGCGGCCGATCCAGGCAGAAATGTCGGTCATGGCTGAGCTTCCGGCTGTTGTCTTGTTTGGCCGCAGCATGCAGCGCCGCCAGCGTTCCGTGAATTTGTATTTAGTGACACCAGCGTTCGGCTAATCTGAACACCAACCTCGTCTCGAGCACCGCCATGCATTTCGATCTGGCCGACCTGCGTCTGTTCATCCATATCGCCGAATCCCCGAGCCTGACCCAGGGCGCACGCCGCGCGCACCTCTCGCCGGCCGCGGCCAGCGCGCGGATCAAGGCGCTGGAGAGTCAGCTCGACAGCCGGTTGCTCTACCGCGACAGTCGCGGGGTAGAACTGACGCCAGCCGGCCACACGCTGCTGCAGCACGCGCGGCTGATCATGCGTCAGGTGGATTACCTGAAAAGCGAGTTCACCGAGTACGGCACCGATTCGGCCGGGCACATCCGCATCTTCGCCAACACCACGGCCGTGACCGAATTCCTGCCGGAGGTGCTGGCCGGTTTTCTCGCCGAGCGCCCCGGCGTCACGGTGGACCTGCAGGAGCGCCTG
>Ga0163200_1000353_pt1 | contig 20334 bp, 21 predicted proteins | sample PL_2010_200m_FD_113535 | JGI IMG/M metagenome (GOLD analysis project Ga0163200, IMG submission 113535) | Freshwater microbial communities from Powell Lake, British Columbia, Canada to study Microbial Dark Matter (Phase II) - PL_2010_200m | ecosystem: Environmental > Aquatic > Freshwater > Lake ... | reverse complement strand
GTTTTGGCCAGTATCCCCTGGATGCAATTGGTCAACCTGGTGTTATGCGCATGGCCTACCATTACTCTCGCAGCTCTTGCCTTTGCGGGAAGCACATAATTCGGAGACTATGTCGTTATTATTATCAAAAAATGTCTTTAGCTCAACAGCGGCGTGATTGGGATCAAGTTGTTGCTCTTGGGGAAGAGGCGATCAACGCTGGCTTCAAACCCATTGATCTATCCGAGTGGATGCCTCTAATCGAGGGGTATGCTTATTCAGGTAATCTGGAAAAAGCGAACAACATCATTGTGAAGATATACGACATTTCTAACCTTCGGTACAATTTATGTTCATCTGTCCTCAAGCAGAAAGAGAATCCAGGCCTGAACTTACCTGCTGCGGGTATGGGCTTTTTGTTAGACCGGTTATGTAGTATTCGTTAAACTTACTTTCCGCCCCTACGTACACCCATGAAAAGTGACCTGAAGCGTCCCCCTGGCATAACCATCCCGGCTCTGTTCGTGTTATGCTTTACAGCCTGGAATGGATTGCGCTTGGGCGCAGCTATTTCGTTCTGGGATACCTTGCGCCAATATGACGCCCGGCCTGGACCGCTGTATATCGCCGCAAGTGGTGGGTTCTGGTTGCTGGCTGGCCTCCCCCTTTTCTGGGGGTTATGGCGCGGAAAAGCCTGGGCCAGGATCGCGGCCCTTTTAACGGCGGCCCTCTACACGTCCTGGTACTGGTTCGACCGGCTGGCTTTGCAGTCCGTTCCTCATTCGAACTGGCCGTTTGTCCTGTGCGTTAATATCCTGATCCTGGTCTTTACGGCAATTGCTTTGTTCAACCGTCAAAGTACATATTTTTTTGGTAGCTGAACTGAAGCTACCATTTCAAATTCAAACAAAGAGAGGCACATGACCGACAATCATAGAATCCAGCGTCTGCGCGAGATCAGAAGCCGCTCACTCTTGGGCGGAGGCCTCGAACGCGTCGAGGCGCAGCACAAAAAGGGACGGTTGACCGCCCGCGAGCGGATTGACCTGCTCGTGGATAAAGGCTCCTTTCGCGAGACGGATGCCTTCGTCCAACACCGCACGCACGACTTCGACCTCGACAAACAAAAGTACCTGGCCGACAGCGTGATCACCGGCTGGGGGACAATCGAAAACCGCCTCGTGTACGTCTTCTCACAGGATTTCACGGTCTTCGGCGGGTCGCTGGGCGAAGTGCACGCCGAGAAGATCTGCAAGATCATGGACATGGCGATGAAGAACGGCGCGCCGGTCATCGGGCTGAACGACTCGGGCGGGGCGCGGATTCAAGAAGGCGTGGTCTCGCTCGGCGCGTATGCCGACATCTTCCTGCGCAACACGCTGGCCTCCGGCGTCGTCCCGCAGATCTCGGCCATCATGGGGCCTTGCGCGGGCGGCGCGGTCTATTCGCCCGCCATCACCGACTTCATCTTCATGGTGCGCGGCTCCTCGTACATGTTCGTGACCGGGCCGGATGTGGTCAAGACGGTCACGCACGAAGAGGTGGATTTCGAGTCGCTGGGCGGGGCGGCGGCTCACGCCGAGACCTCGGGCGTGTGCCACGTCGCGGCCGATTCCGAGGCCGACACGCTCTACCTCATCCGCAAACTGATGGGCTACCTGCCGCAGAACAACATGGAAGACCCGCCCTTCGTCCAGACTGGCGACGACCCGCTGCGCATGGAAGAGGCGCTGGATACGCTTGTCCCTGACGATCCCAGCAAGCCCTACAACATCAAGGATGTTATCCGGCTGGTGGTGGACAGCGGCGAGTTCTTCGAGATCCACGCCGATTACGCCCAGAACATCGTGGTCGGTTTTGCCCGCCTGGGCGGACACAGCATCGGCATCGTCGCCAACCAGCCCGCGCACCTGGCTGGCTGCCTGGATATCAACTCGTCGGACAAAGGGGCGCGCTTCGTGCGCTTCTGCGACTGCTTCAACATCCCCATCCTGACCTTCGAGGACGTGCCCGGATTCCTGCCCGGCACCGGACAGGAGCACGGCGGCATCATCCGCCACGGCGCGAAGCTGCTCTACGCCTTCTGCGAGGCGACCGTGCCAAAGTTGACCGTCATCACGCGCAAGGCTTACGGCGGCGCGTACGACGTGATGTCCAGCAAACACATCCGCGGCGACTACAACGTGGCCTGGCCGTCCGCTGAACTGGCCGTGATGGGGCCGGACGGCGCGGTCAACATCATCTTCCGCAAGGAACTGGAAACAGCGGACGACCCGGCGGCGCGCAAGGCGGAACTGGTGCAGCAGTACCGTGAAAAGTTCGCCAATCCATACATTGCCGCCGAGCGCGGCTACCTGGACGATGTGATCGAGCCGAAAGAGACCCGGCCGCGTCTCATCAACGCGCTGGAGATGCTGAATAACAAGCGCGACGCCAATCCGGCGAAGAAGCATGGGAATATACCGCTATGATTCGTGATGAGTGATGCGTGATGAGTGATTTTTTGATTGACTGGTTACTCGAAGGCCCGGCCTGGGTGCAATATCGCACGCGGCTGGATTTGCTCGGCCAATCCGAAAGCGAGGCCGAGGTGCGCACGGCGCGGCAGGCGATGCTGGCCGATCCGCAGGTGCAGGGATTGGTAGCTGAATTGGCCGAGTGGCCGGGAGAAGTGCTTGCCAGCCACAAGTCCGCCGGGCTGCACATGCACAAGTTGACTTTTCTCGCCGACCTCGGCCTGCGCGCGGATGACCCCGGCGTGGATAAGATCATTGCCCGCATCTTCGAACACCAATCGGCAGATGGCCCATTCCAGATGCCGATGAACATTTCTGAATCATACGGCGGCAGCGGCAAGGATATGTGGGCCTGGGCGCTGTGCGACGCGCCGGTCACGCTCTACGGACTGCTCAAGCTCGGCTTGGGCAGCGACCCGCGCGTGCGCAAGTCGGCGGAAACCCTAATGGGACTGGTTCGCGACAATGGCTGGCCGTGCGCCGTCTCGCCGGAGCTGGGCAAATGGCGCGGCCCCGGGCGCAAAGACGACCCGTGCCCGTATGCCAACCTGGTCATGCTCAAAGCGCTGGCGCAGACCGAGTGGCGCGACTCGCCCGCTGTCCGCGCCGGCGCGGAATCCACGCTCACCTTGTGGGCTGAAAGTCAGATACGCCACCCCTATATGTTCTACATGGGCACGGATTTCCGCAAACTCAAAGCGCCGTTGATCTGGTACGATTTGCTGCACGTGTTGGAGGTGTTGACACAATTCCCCTTCCTGAAAGGCGACCCGCGCCTGGAAGAAATACTCGACCTGCTCGCATCTAAAGCCGATGTGCAAGGCCGCTATACGCCGGAATCCATCTGGAAAGCGTGGAGCGCGTGGGAGTTTGGGCAGAAGAAGGCACCGTCGCGTTGGGTTTCTTTATTGGCACATCGCGTTCTTTCAAAGCGTAAAACGTAATGCGGAATTCATTCCGCAGCCAAAGGCGATATAAATATCGCGCTACAAAAAACGACATGGATACCAACACTCGCCTGCAAAAGATCTCCGATTTCGTCCGCGCCCGCCAGCAAGAGACATACCTGAAACACCCGGATCGCGCCGGGTTGGATCGCCATCTCGTTGATTGCGACTACCGCTGGCGGCATACGCTGCGCGTGGCGCAATGGGGCAAATTCATCGCCGAAGCCGAAGGTGCGGACGTGGAACTGGTCGTCGCCGCCTGCCTGCTGCACGATGTGGCTTCGTTCGACGTGATGCCCAATGATAACGACCACGGGCGCGTCGGCGCGGAGATCGCCCGTCCGCTGCTGGTAGAACTGGGCTACACATCCGCCCAGGTTGAAACCATATGCTACGCGGTCGCCGCGCACGCGGACATGGAAAACCCCGAAACGCTGGAAGCCAGGGTCGTCACCGACGCCGATAACGTGGACAGGTTCGGCGCGTACCGCGTGCTGTACATGTGTCTGCCAGATATCGGCGATTACGACAAGCTGACCGAAAAGCTTCGCCAACGCATCGAGCGGCTCGAAGGTTACCGCGCCAAGAGTCCGCTCTACACCGCCACCGGACAGAGACTGTTCGCCGAGCAACTGGATTTCCAGATCGCCTTCTTCCGCAAGTTCGTGGAAGAGCATGATGCGAGCGTTTTGCCAGAATTGTAGTTACGAGGTTGTCATTCTGAGCCGTCCTGAGCAAGGCGAAGGGCGGCGAAGAATCTCCCGTAGAACCAACAGCATACGATTGCTAGCGGAGATTCTTCGCTCCCTGCGGTCGCTCCCTGGCCTAGCCCGCCAGGGCAGGCAGAATGACAATTTGAAATTGGAGCCTTCATGAACAAAGTCTTGATTGCCAACCGAGGTGAAATCGCCGTCCGCATCCTGCGCGCCTGCCGCGAACTGGGACTCGAAACGGTGGCCGTCTACTCGGAAGCCGACCGCCACGCCCTGCACGTCCGCTACGCCGACGAGGCCTACCTGCTCGGCGCGGCGCCCTCGCGGGAGTCATACCTGCGCGCCGACAAGATCATTGACATCGCCAGGAAAAGCGGCGCGCAGGCCATCCATCCCGGCTATGGATTCCTGGCCGAACGCGCCGACTTCGCCCAGGCCGTCCACGAGGCAGGCTTGATCTTCATCGGCCCAAAAGCCTCCGCTATTGCCGCCATGGGCGACAAGATGACGGCGCGCAACACCGTCGCCGCGGCGGGCGTGCCGGTCGTCCCCGGCACCGAAGGCGAAGGGTCGCTCAACGATGAGCATCTGCTTGCCATCGCGCCCAGGATCGGCTTCCCGCTGCTGATCAAGGCCACAGCCGGCGGCGGCGGCAAAGGGATGCGCGAAGTCAAGAATATCGAGGAAATGCCCGAGTTGATCCACTCGGCGCGGCGCGAGGCCGAATCCGCGTTCGGGGATGGCAACGTCTACCTGGAGAAATTGCTGCTCGGCGCACGGCACATCGAGTTCCAGATCCTGGCCGACCAGCACGGCAACGTCATCCACCTGGGCGAACGTGAGTGCTCGCTCCAACGCCGCCACCAAAAACTGCTGGAAGAATCCCCCTCCCCGTTCGTCGGCAACGATGAGGAGCTGCGCCAGAAGATGGGCGCGGTGGCCGTCAAGGCCGCGCAGGCGGTGGAATACGTCAATGCCGGAACGATCGAATTCCTGGTGGACAAGGATAAAAATTATTTCTTCCTCGAGATGAACACCCGTTTACAGGTCGAGCACCCGGTCACCGAGATCGTCACCGGCGTGGACATCGTTATGGAGCAATTCCGCATCGCGCGCGGACGGCAGTTATCCTACAAACAAGAGGACATCCGCCAGGGCTGCGCGGCGCTCGAATGCCGCATCAACGCCGAAGACCCGTACAACAACTTCATGCCGTCCACGGGGCGCATCGCGCACATTTTGCTGCCCACCGGCCCCGGGGTCCGGGTGGACACGGGCGTCTATCCCGGCTTCGAGATTTCGCCTTATTACGATTCGCTCATCTCCAAAGTCATCACCTGGGGCGAGACGCGCGCCCAAGCCATCCTGCGGATGAGGCGCGCCCTGGAAGAGTATCGCATCGTCGGCGTGCGCACCAACGTTCCATTCCACCAAAAGATGATGGACTCGCACCGCTTCATGGGCGGACAGTACGACACCCGCTTCGTCGAAGAGCAGTTTTCGTTCGAGGAGGTGGAAGAAGGCAAGAATTACCCCGAAATCGCCGCTTTGATGGCTACCCTGGTGGCCCATCAGCAGATGGAGCGCTCGGCCCAGGTGATCCAGCGCGGCGAGCGCGATACCAGCAACTGGAAGTGGATTGGGCGCTGGGAGAGGATGCAGCGGTAATGGTCGGATGGTCGGATGGTCGGATAGTCGGATGGTCTGATAGTCAGTTGGTTCAACGATCTTGATAGGATTATCATGAAATATATAACATCCATTGATGGGAAAGAATTCTCGATCGAGGTAATTGACAAACATCACATCCGCCTGGGCGAGCAGGTACTGGAGGTGGATTTCGAGTCGATCGGCGGGCAGCCGGTCTACTCGCTGATCGTGGACGGGAAGTCGTACGAAGCCTACATCTACTCCGAGGAAGACGACTGGCAGGTGGTGCTGCTCGGCCGCCAATACCCGGTCAGGGTGGAGGACGAGCGCGAAAAACGCCTGCGCAGCGTCGGCGGCAGCACGGTCAGCGAAAGCGCTGAGTTTCATCTTAAAGCTCCCATGCCGGGCATGGTGGTCGCGATCCCGATTGCCGAAGGTGAAAGAGTCGAGAATGGCCAGGTGCTGGTGATCCTCGAATCGATGAAGATGCAGAACGAGCTGAAATCGCCGCGCGGCGGGACAGTTCACCGCATCCGCGTCAAGCCGGGCGACGGCGTGGAGCAGAGGCAAACACTGCTCAGTGTTCAGTAACCAGTGTTCAGTGTTCAGTGAACGATCAGGAAATCGAAGTCAAGTTTTACGTGCAGGATTTGGGGAAGGTGGAGGCGCGGCTGCTGCGACCGCGCGTGCACGAACTCAACCTGCGCTACGACCGGCCGGACGGCAGCCTGCGCCGCGAACAGCGTGCCTTGCGCCTGCGCCAAAGCGACGACAGCCGGTTGACCTACAAGGGACCAAGCGCGATTGTTGACGGCGCGATGTCACGGCAGGAGATCGAATTCAGCGTTGGGGATTTCGAGTCCGCAAAAGCGTTCCTCGAAGCGTTGGATTATCAACTCGTCGTCGTGTACGAGAAATACCGCACAACTTACGAGTTAGAAACTTCCGAAGTCTCCAAAGACTTCGGAAGTCTGAAAGCGCTCATCATGCTGGACGAATTGCCTTACGGGAACTTCGTCGAAATCGAGGGGCCGGATGCGGCATCCATCCACGCTGCAGCGGATAGTCTCGGCCTGGAATGGGAGGCTGCCATCGCCGAGAGTTACCTGGCATTGTTCGAGCGGCTGCGGGACAAGTTGGGGTTTACCTTTCGCGATCTGACTTTCGAGAATTTCAGCGGATTGAACGCGCCGATGGGTCAGTTCTTCGAAGCGCAATAGCAGAAACCTATTGAATTTCGTTGAAATCGAGTGTATAGTATAAGCAGCCCGATGCCTGAATGATTTCGGGTGTCAATCGTTTGCAGCCCATAAGCCTTTTGGGCCGCAAAATGATGTTGATATTATGAGGTAGGTCAACAATGCCATCTATACCAATTACGTCTCCCTTGAGCTATATCGGGGTATTTTTCTTGATTTTTGGCTTTTTTCTTGTCTTGGCAGGTATTGGCATATTCAAGATTGAAAAAGTAACAGTCCAGCCAGGAAAGAAAACTTTGGCTGTTGGAATTACTCTAGCTATACTAGGGTTAATATTCCTTCTTTTTGATACTTTTAGTCCCCTTTTGGATATGGGGATCTCAACACCATTCGCGCCATCTGGTCTGTCACATGTGACCGTTACTCCTTTTTCCCCTCTTGATACTCTTTTCATAGCAACTTCACCAGTGGCTCTAGATTGTGGCGGAGTAGGAGGCATAGGAGGCAAAGTCGTAGATTCGCAAGATAATGCACCATTGGCGGGGGCTCATATCTCCACTTTTCCAGGATCTGGTGCAGCCATTTCTGATTCCCAAGGCTTTTATCTTATTTGCAACGTTGCTCCTGGCACTTATATTATCAAAGCGGAAAAGAGTGGTTATCAATATAACAGTTTTTATATTGAAGTGACAGAAAATCTCACAACGATTGCTGACATTGCACTTGAAAAGTGAACCAGAAGTGGTTTTGGTTTGCAAAGGAGTCTCGCCCGCACCGCTCGGCAGGTGGCCAAGCCGATAGTGCCTATATCGCAAAGTAATGCAGCATCATTGCGAACCAGTAAAACTTACATATTCCAGTAGAACTTCCAGGTGCTCCAATGACAACAAACGCCATTCGCAAGTACAAATATACGCTGGAGAAGCAAGCCAGGCGGGGCTTTCACGGTTATCCTGTGGCAACGATTGCCTACTATGGCCCGGATGATAGACGAGCCTCGAAAGTGGTTGTGGGCATCGTATTATCCGAGAAAGATAAAGAGGATGCTCTCCTCGAACGATGGTTCTCCGAAACTGGCGATGTCCGTCAAGACCTGCTCATCAACCAGCAAATCGTAGAGTTCATCGAGCAGCACAAACCCAAAAGCGTAGCGATCACAGATCGAATTATCGGCTGCCCACACGAAGAGGGGATTGATTATCCGCTGGGCGGGAAATGTCCGCTATGCCCTTTCTGGGCAAACCGGGATAGATGGACGGGGGAAATGATAACGTAGGCTGGCCGGAGGATCATCCCCTGACTTCCGAAGTCTTCGCGAAGCACCCCGAAGGGGGAGAGATTTCGGAAGTCTGCTATAATCAGCCCCATGCAATCGCTTATCATTGGAGTCCGTTTCGCACAAATCGGCAAAGTCTACCATTTCGACGCCTCAGCCATTCCCGATATCCAGCCCGGCGACCGCGTCATCGTCGAGACGACGCGCGGGCGTCAATTGGGGGAGGTCACCCAACGGATCGAGAAACCATCCCCGCCGCCCGAAGGGACGTGGAAACCCGTCGAGCGGCGCGCCACGCCGCGCGACCTGGTGCTGCGCCAGACCTGGCAGCGCAAGGAGGTCGAGGCGATGATCAACTGTCGCCAGCGCGTCGCCGAGCTAAAACTGGCCGGGGTCAAGATCGTGGCCGCCGAGTTCAGCTTCGACGGCGCCCGCCTGACGTTCATGTACAGCAGCGAGAGCGAAGAAAAGATGGATCTGAAGTCCCTGCGGGGCGACATGGGCAAGCTCTATCCCGGCACGCAGGTTGACATGCGCCAGATCGGGCCGCGCGACGTAGCCAAGGCATTGGGTGGCTTGGGCGCTTGCGGCCTGGAGACGCGCTGCTGTTCCAGGTTCCTGACCGATTTCAGCCCCATCTCCATCAAAATGGCCAAAGAACAGGGCATCTCGCTGACCCCGGAGGAGATCACCGGCATGTGCGGACGCCTGCGCTGCTGCCTGGTCTACGAATACGAGCAATACGTGGCCGCCCGCAAGGAACTGCCCAAGAGGAACAAGCGCGTCGTCACGCCGCTGGGAGAAGGCCGGGTGGTGGACCTGCTGCCCCTGGAGATGACCGTCATCGTCGAATTGCCGGAGGTGGGCCGGCGCGAATTCGAGCGCGAGCAGCTCGAACCCTGGGACGAGTTGGAGGCGCTGCGGCGCAAGGCGGCCGAACCGTGCGCAAATTGCGAAAAGAAAGAGAACAGAGAGTAGAGAACAGAGATTAGTCTCTGCCCACTACTCTCCACTCCCTTCTCTCTACTCTCTTATGACCGACAACTGGCAAACCCCTCAAAAGATCCTCGTCATCCTGGCCCATCCCGATGACCCGGAGTTCTTCTGCGGCGCGACGTTGGCCCGCTGGGCCAGGGCCGGGCACAAGATCCACTACTGCCTGCTGACCTGCGGCGATAAGGGCTATGAGAAACGCGACGCCACCCCCGACGAGATCTGCGCCGTCCGCCACGCGGAACAACGCGCCGCGGCCGCCGTCATTGGCGTCAAGAACGTGCGCTTTCTGGACCTGGAGGACGGCTACCTTATCCCAAGCATCGAACTGCGCCGGCAAGTGGTGCGCGCCATCCGCCAGGAGAAACCCGACATCCTGGTCACCTGCGACCCGACCAACCTGTTCCCCAGCGGCACGTACCGGCTCAACCACCCCGACCATCGCTACGCCGGGCAGGTCGTGTTGGACGCGGTCTTTCCGGCGGCCGGCAACCCCCACTTTTTCCCGGAACTGCTGCGCGACGAAGGCCTGGAGCCGCATACGCCGCGCGAGGTGTGGGTCTCGCTGACCTCTCAGCCCGATGTGACGCTGGACGTGACCGACACCTGGGAAATCAAGCTGCGCGCCCTGAAGGAGCACAAGAGCCAGATCGGCGACCCGATCGAATTCGAAAAACGGATGCGCAGCCGCCGTTCGCCAAGGAGCACAAAATGGCGTCCGCGCTACGAGGAAAAATTCCGCGTGCTCAGGTTCAATTAGCACCTATCCTAAAATTCGTTGGTCGGGCTCCCATGCCCGACATCCGGCGGCATGCCCGCAGGGTGCTTCGCGAGGAGCCGCCTCTTCTGCACCATTACCAACGGAGTTCCCGATGACCGACTTTCTTTCCGAAGCCCAATCGCTCTTCGAATACACCCAATCCCTGCGGCGCGACTTCCACATGCACCCCGAACTTGGATTCAAGGAAGTCCGCACAGCGGGAATCGTCGCCAAAGAACTGACCAGCCTTGGCCTGGAAGTCCACACCGGCATCGCCGGGACCGGCGTCGTCGCGCTGCTCGAAGGCGCGAAACCCGGCCCGGTCATCCTGGCGCGCTTCGACATGGACGCCCTGCCCATCCTCGAAGAGACCGGCGCGACTTACGCCTCCCAGAATCCCGGCGTGATGCACGCCTGCGGACACGACGGCCACACCGCCATCGGCCTGACCGTTGCCCGCATGCTCCATGCCCAGCGCCAGGAGCTGGCCGGAACGGTCAAGTTCGTCTTCCAGCCGGCCGAGGAAGGTTTGGGCGGCGCGGAGGGAATGATCGCTGCGGGCGTTCTCGAAAATCCAAAACCCGACCTGGCCCTGGCCCTGCACCTCTGGAACGAAAGGCCGCTCGGCTGGTTCGGCATTGCCACCGGCCCGGCCATGGCCGGGGCTGAGCTTTTCAAGATCAAAGTGCGCGGCAAAGGCGGGCACGGCGCGATGCCGCACCTGGCCGCCGACCCCGTGCTGGCCGCCGCCGAGATCGTCAGCGCGCTGCAAAGCATCGTTGCCCGAAACATCCCTCCATTGCAAGCCGCGGTGGTCAGCGTGTGCACCATCCACGGCGGCGAGGCTTTCAACGTCATCCCGCAAACCGTGGAACTGGCCGGCACGATCCGCACCTTCGAGCCGGAAGTGCGGGAAAAGGTGCTGGAGCGATTCGAGGTCATCGTATATGGTCTGGCCGAGACAATGGGCTGCCGCGCCGAGGTCGAGTTGCAGCGCCTGACCCCCGCCGTCATCAACCAGCCGGAGAGCGCGGCGCATGTCGCAGGGGTGGCGCGCCAGATATTCCCGGATGCCGCGATAGACACCAGCGATTACGTCACCATGGGCTCGGAAGATTTCGCTTTCATCATGGAACAAGTGCCAGGCTGCTTCTTCTTCATCGGCTCGGCAAACAAGGAGAAGGGTTTGGATGCCAGCCACCACCACCCCCGCTTCGATTTCGACGAGCAGGCCCTGCCGCGCGGCGCGGCCTTGATGGCCGGCGCGGTGGCTGAACTACTTGGGGAGTAAATAATTTCGTAGATAAATATTCAGCCAGGAGCACTTGAGTCTAAAGTGTGATATGTTGTACAATATGAACAGAAAGGATTGTACAAGATGGACGTAACGATCAATCTTGCCGAAGCACGTCGCAAACTTCCAGAACTGGCCGACCGTGCTAATGCTGGACAAACTTACGTTGTCTCTCGTCGCGGGCGAAAGATCGCCGTCTTAATCAGCGTGGATGAATACCAACGACTTAAAGCCGTAGAACTTCAACAGCGCGAACGTGACTTTAATGTCCTCCTCGCCTCTCCTCCGCCCAACACGCTGACAGAAGAGCAAGCTCGAGACATAGCAGTGCAGGGTGTCCGCGAAGTCCGCGAACAACGCGCAGCTAACAAGCCATGAGAGCGGTGATAGATACCAGCGTCTATGTCTCTTACCTGCTTTCTCCGCGTGGAGCAGGTGCATGGCTGATCGCATTGTGGCGAGACCAGCGTTTCGAAATAGTTATCTCCCCCTTACTCAGGGAAGAGATAATGGAAGTTCTGGCGCGGCCAGACATTGCAGAAAAGGTGGACAACCAGCGAAAGTTTGCATTGCTTCAACGGTTGCGCAATGATGCGCACTGGACGCCCGGCAAATTGGATGCTGAAGGAGCATTGGCAGATCCGACGGATGATTTCCTGCTCAGCGCTGCGCTTGAAAGTGAGGCGCAGTTTATTGTTACCTGGGATGGCCGCCTTCTCGAGCAAGGAAATTGCCGAGGTGTGCAAATACTTGCCCCAGACCAATTCATTGCTCTATTAGTTCGTTTGTAAAGAGAGGCCTACCCAATCTGGTTTTGCATCACAAATTAGCGCATCATTTTATCAAGGAGTAGAATGTCATCAATCGTCAATGATTTTTCTATCACCATTGCCACCGTCAACGGCTCCGGCAGCCAGACTGCGAATACGATCATCTTGCGCGCCTTGTTCAAGATGGGCATCCCGGTTTCGGGCAAGAACCTGTTCCCCTCCAACATCCAGGGCTTGCCCACCTGGTACACCATCCGCGTGAATAAGGATGGATTCACTGCCCGCCGCGACGAGCATGAGATCGTCGTCAGCATCAACCCAACTTCGTTCGCGCGCGACCTGGCGCGCGTGCTGCCCGGCGGCGCGTTCTTCTACGCTGACGATATCAAACTGCCCATCGGCCGCGCCGACATCAGCCTCTACCCGATGCCGGTCAAGCAGTTGGCCAGCGTCGCGGATGTTTCACCCAAGCTGCGCGATTACATCGCCAATATGGTTTACGTCGGCGTGCTGGCCCAGATGCTCGGCATTGACCTGGAGAAAATCCGCCAGGGGCTGGATTACCACTTTGGCGGAAATGCCAAAGCCGTCGCCTCGAACTTCGCCACCGTCAAAGCCGCCGCCGACTGGGCCTCCCAAAATCTGACGAAGAACGATCCTTTCTGCGTCGAGCCAATGGATAAGACCGCTGGCCTGATCATGGCCGACGGCAACACGGCCGCCGCGCTGGGCGCGATCTACGGCGGCGTGCAGTTCGTGGCCTGGTATCCGATCACACCCGCGACCAGCCTGGCCGAGACAATGAACGAGTACCTGCCCAAGCTGCGCAGGAACGCGGAAGGCAAGAATACCTACGCCGTCGTCCAGGCTGAAGATGAGCTGGCCGCCATCGGTATGGCCATCGGCGCGGGCTGGGCTGGCCTGCGCTCCATGACATCCACCTCCGGGCCTGGCTTGAGCCTGATGACAGAATACGCGGGTTTGGCGTATTACGCCGAAGTCCCGCTCGTCATCTGGGATGTGCAGCGCATCGGCCCAAGCACCGGCTTGCCGACGCGCACCTCGCAAGGCGACCTGACCTTTACCTACTTCATGGGCCATGGCGACACGCAGCAAGTCATTTTGCTGCCCGGCTCGGTCAACGAGTGCTTCGAGTTTGGCTGGCGCGCCTTCGACCTGGCTGAACGCCTGCAAACGTCCATCTTCGTCTTGAGCGACCTGGACTTTGGCATGAACCAGTGGATGACCGAACCGTTCGCTTATCCAGACCAACCCCTGGACCGCGGCAAAATCCTTTGGGAGAAGGATCTGGAAAAAACGAATGGCGTTTGGGCGCGCTACAAGGATGTGGACGGCGACGCCATCCCCTACCGGACACTCCCCGGCAACAAACACCCGGCCGCAGCCTGGTTCGGACGCGGCACCGGCCACGACGAAAACGCCAGGTACAGCGAAGAAGCAGAAACCTGGGAAGCCAATATGGCCCGCCTGCGCCGCAAATTCGATACCGCTCGCACGTTCGTCCCCAAACCGGTGATCGAGACCGTAGAAGGCGCGGAAATTGGCATCATCGCCTACGGCTCGACCGTCCCGGCGGTGGAAGAAGCGCGGGTTCTTTTGCAGCAGGCCAACGGTCCGAAAAGCAGCTTCCTGCGGCTGCGCGCCCTGCCTTGCACGGAGGAAGTCCACGAGTTTGTAAGAAATCACCAACGCGTCTACGTGGTAGAGGCTAATCGCGACGGCCAGTTGCGCCAAATCTTGTGCATGACCATGCCTGAACATGGACACAAACTCATTCCAGCCTGCCACAGCGACGGGCTTCCGCTCACGGCCGGCTGGGTCAAAGAAACCATCCTGGCACAGGAGGCAAAGTAATATGGCTACACCCGCACCAACCACCGGCCCAACGAACCGCGCTGGCATGACCCGGGCCGACTACAAAGGCTTTCCAACCACGCTCTGCCAGGGATGCGGCCACAACTCCATTGCCAGCCAGATCATCGCTGCCTGCTACGAAATGGATATCGTCCCCGAAGAGATCATGAAGTTCAGCGGCATCGGCTGCTCCAGCAAAAGCCCGACCTACTTCCTGAACCGTTCCTTCGGCTTCAACGGACTGCACGGGCGTATGCCCTCCCTGGCGACCGGCGCGTTGTTCGCTGACAAATCGCTGCGCGCCATCGGCGTCTCCGGCGACGGCGACACGGCCAGCATCGGCATGGGGCAGTTCAAGCACCTCGTCCGCCGCAACGCGCCGATGGTGTACATCGTCGAAAACAACGGCGTCTACGGCCTGACCAAGGGCCAGTTCTCCGCGACGGCCGAGGTCGGCCTGGAGCTAAAGCATCACGGCACCAACTTCTACATGCCGGTGGACATCTGCATGGAGGCGTTGGCATCCAACGCCACCTTCGTGGCGCGCTCCTTCGCCGGCGACCCCAAGCAGGTCAAGGAACTCATCAAGGCCGCACTGAGCCACCACGGCGTCGCCGTGCTCGACATCATCAGCCCGTGCGTCACCTTCAACAACCAGGTAAACACCTTCCACTCTTACACCTGGGGCAAGGATCACGAAGCGCCGCTGCACGAGATTTCCTTCATCCCTGCGCTGGACGAGATCACGGTCGAAGACTTCGAGGCCGGCGACACCCGCGAAGTGACCATGCACGACGGTTCAATGGTCATTTTGAAAAAATTGGATAAAGATTACGATCCAACTGACCGCTGGCAGGCTCTGCGCATGATGGAAGAGGCGCAAAGAAACAACTGGATGGTGACCGGCCTGATTTACGTAGAGACCGGCCGCTCAGCGCTGACCGACATCTACAACCTACCTGAAACTCCACTCAACCGCCTGGGCGAGCCTGACCTGAGGCCTGGGCGCGAAAGCCTGGACAAGATCAATGCTGAAATGGGATAGGCACTCAGATTGTCAAAACCCGCATTTGCTGGACTTGGCAGTCCAGCATAGCAATAATTCCTGCTCAGGCGGATTGCCAAATCCGCCAATCAGGAGAGTTTAATGGCCTGGAAACCCAATTTTGACCCCGATCACTTCTATTTCGTTACCACCAAAGCAGTGGACTACCTACATACTCTTCCAACGTGATGTTGTCAAGCGAATTATCGCAGATACCTTCGATTGCTTTCGCCTCCGCAAACTACTCAGGCTTTACTGTTTCGTCATCATGCCCAATCACATCCACTTCATTGGACAATTTACTCAGAACGATCCGCTTTCAAGTTTCATGAGGGATTTCAAACGGCAGACATCGGACCGCATCCTGCGTCACCTCAAAGCGGAACGAAATGTGGAAGCCTTAAGACTGCTGGCAAACAAAGTAGAGCATCCCGAAAAACAGAACCACAAAGTGTGGGAAGATGATTACAACGCCAAAGACGTTTTTTCAAACGAATTCCTCGAGCAGAAAATGAACTACATCCACAACAATCCTTGCCAGACAAATTGGAAATTGAGCGAAAACCCCGAAGATTATCTATGGTCAAGCGCAAGGCTTTATTTCACAGAAGAACCCTGTATTATTCCGATTGATGATGTACGCGATATCCTTGCTTGATAGCTGGACTTGGCAGTCCAGCCAAGCATTGGCGGTCTAGCAACTGTTGGGGAGAATAAATTTGCTGGCTTGGATTGCCAAAACCAAACTGGAATCAAACGATGGAAGCTGTATAATGCCGGATTTGACAATCCGGCAGAGCAATACCGACTTTTTCTCTCCAACAAACTACCATCCAAGCATCAACAGTTCCACGACGCCCTAGACAACACATGCACAAGTCATTGTTCGGCATCTTCGCAGGTCTGACTGCTGCATCCATCTGGGGCGGCATGTACGTGGTCAGCAAAGCCGTCATGGAAGTCATCCCGCCCTTCTCGCTCATCACCCTGCGTCTTGCCCTGGGCATTCTCGTGCTGGCAATTGTGCTGTCATTGCGAGGGGCGTTCTTGGCCCCGAAGCAATCTCCTCGCAAGTTGGGGATTGCTTCGCCGCTCTCGCTTCGCTCGGAACAGCGGCTCGCAATGACACATTTTCAGAGCGGCTGGAAAGTGACCGGAAAACAATTCTGGCAGGTGTTTGGCGTTGGTTTTGTGGGTTATGGAATCTCCATCGGTTTCCAGTTCGTCGGGACCAAACTCTCCACGGCGGCCAACGGTTCGCTGGTCACATCGGCCACCCCTGCCTTCGTATTGCTCTTTGCCGCCATATTGCTGCGCGAGAAAATCACCCTCCGCCGCTTGCTGGCGCTGGTGGTCGCCTCGCTTGGCGTGCTGGCCGTGATTGACCCGCGCACGGCGCAACTCTCCTCATCCCTGTTCTGGGGCAACTTGTGCCTGGTCGCCGCCGCGCTGACCTGGGCGCTGTATTCGGTGATGGTACGCAAAGTCACCCGCGACATAGACGTGTTAAGCGTCAGCATCATCACTTTCGCGGGCGGGCTGCCGGTCAGCCTCCCGCTTGGCGCATGGGAAGCAACAGGGCAAGGCTATGGCGTCATCACACCCGGCGTTATCAGCGGGATTCTTTTCCTCGGCATCATTTCCACCGCGCTGGCGATGTATCTTTGGAATACCGCCTTCGCCACGCTCGACGCGGGCGTGGCCTCGCTCACGTTCTTTGCCCAGCCCCTCGTCGGGACGATCTTGGGCGCGGTTTTCCTGGGAGACAAAATCACGCCGCTGTTCATCCTCGGCGGCGTGTTGATCGGGATTGGGTTATTGATCTCAAGCAGGGAATAGTATTCCCTCACCATTGCTGTTATGGATAGGACAACAACTGCACTTCACGAATAAAGCGAAAATCCCGCTGATTCTTGGTGATGAGTGGGCAATCCAGTGTAATTGCTGTTGCCGCAATCAGAGCATCAGGGATCAATAGCCCATGACTCAAGCGATACCGCTGCAAAAGGTCAACAGCGAGTTCGCAGGCTCGTTCATTCAAACTGAATACTCGAAAGCGTTGCAGAAAGCGTTCGGTCTTGCGCTGTTCGGTTTTGTTGCGGCAACCGACGAGCAATTCCATTTCGGTTATCGTACTAATGGCTAACGTTGCCGTTTGCTCAATTTCGTCCAAACAATCAACCGCCTCGCTGACCTGCAAGGCGGCATCAATCAGAATGTCGGTATCAACGATGGTAACACTCACTTCGTGCGCTCCCATTCGCGCTGACGGAGTTGGCGTACCCAGGTGGTGCTATCCGCCATATCTTTGCGGTCGCGCCACATGCCGATAAAAGGCTCATCTGCTAACCTGGTGCGTTTAGCTTTTGCGCTTGATATTGTAGGATAGCGCGCTTTAAGGAAAGTCACAAAATCCTGAAGCTGCTGCTGCGCTTCTGGCGGCAGAGAGGCAATTTCTTGAAAAAGCTGGGGCGTTTCCATTTCTGACCTCGTTTGTACAATTATAGCATGTCCGTCAAATCTCTCTGACTATTCAACCGTATGCAGCAGCGCCATATTCGGCGGGCGCATCGCCCCGACCGGGAAGCCGGAGATGAGCACCACCTGCTGCCCAGGCTGGACGATGCCGGAGCTTCGCAGCGCGGCTTCGACGTGCGCGATCATCTCCTCCACTGTATCCGCAAAGGGAACAATATAGGGCGTCACTCCCCACATCAGCGCCAAACGTTGGTAAGTTCGCGGCTCCGGCGTAAAAGCCAGGATCGGCACACATGGACGCGCCTTCGCCATGATGGCAGCCGTCCGTCCGGAGCGGGTGAAGACAGCAATCGCGGCCACGTCGCGGTCGTGAGCCAGTTCACGGGCGGCGTTAGCCAGCGCGGAGGCATCGTCGTGACCGGAGGCCTCCATGACCTGGATATGCCCCCACTCGGTGAATCCCGCTTCCGCCTGGCGGACAATGCGTTCCATCATGGCTACGCTCTCGACGGGATATTCACCGGCGGCGGTCTCGGCGGAGAGCATGACCGCGTCCGTGCCATCGAAGACGGCGTTGGCCACATCCGAGGCTTCGGCGCGCGTCGGTAAGGGGTTGTGGATCATCGATTCGAGCATCTGCGTGGCGGTAATAACCAACTTCCCGCGCCGGTTGGCGGCCTGGATGATGCGTTTCTGCGCCCCGGGCACGTCTTCCGGGGCCATCTCGACCCCCAGATCGCCGCGCGCCACCATGACGCCATCCGCGACGCTTAGGATTTCTTCCAAGTCATCCAGTGCTTCCGGTCGCTCCAGTTTTGCCACCAGGAAGGGGGATTGCTGGGGCGACAATTTCCCTATGGCCTGACGAACTTGAACGACATCTTGTGCGTTGCGCACAAAAGATACGGCCACCGCGTCCACGCCAAGCGAAAGGCCAAAAGCCAGGTCTTGCGCATCTTTTTCGGTGAAGCTGGGGATATCCAAGCGGATGCCTGGCAGGTTGATACCTTTGTGCGAAGACAATACGCCGCCAGTCTTGACCTGAGCCGTGACCGTTTTCTCGTCCGCTTGTATAACGGTCAACGCAAGGTGCCCATCGTCCATCAGGATGCGGTTGCCAGGGGAGACACTGCCAAAAAGTTCGGGAAAGTCAACGGGGATGGCGATACGTGATGCGTGATGAGTGATACGTGATGAGTGAGGAGCGAGAAGGGAGGAGGCTTCTTGTGGGTAAAGTTCCACCGTTTGACCGGCAACCAGTGTCAGCGGGGCATCCAGCACGCCGACGCGGATCTTTGGCCCCTGAAGGTCCTGGAGGATAGCCAGGGGTTTGCCCAAGCGTCCGGAAATGCGGCGCAGGCTCGAGGTCCGGGCAGCGTGCTCGGCTTGCGTCCCGTGCGAGAAGTTCAGCCGCGCAACGTCCATCCCAGCCTGGATGAGGCGCTCGAGGATGGCGTCATCCTGGCTGGCTGGGCCTATCGTTGCAACGATCTTGGCTTTGCGTTCCATGTCAAATGTAGTTCAATTCCTTAGCCTGCTTTTCCAGGTCGGCGCGGAAGTCGGGATGGGCGACGTTGATCAAGGCCCTGGCGCGCTGGCGGATGGATTTGCCATAAAGATCGGCCACGCCGTATTCGGTGATGATGTAGCGAACATGGTTACGCGTGGTGACCACACCCGCGCCCTGTTTGAGCATGTCCACAATGCGGCTGATGGGCGTGCCATTGCGCAAGGTGGTTGAGCTGGGCATGGCAATGATCGGCACGCCGCCCTTCGAGCGAGACGCACCGTAGACAAAATCCAATTGCCCGCCAACGCCACTGTAGAGCTTTGGCCCGATGCTGTCCGCGCAGACCTGACCGGTCAAGTCTACTTCGATGGCCGAGTTGATCGCCACCATGCGCTCGTTCTGGGCGATGACGAACGGATCGTTGACGTACTCGGTGCGATGGAGTTCGATCAAGGCGTTATCGTCCACCCAATCGTACAGCCGCTTGGTGCCGAGAATGAAACCCGCCACGATCTTGCCCGGATGCAGACTCTTGCGGGCATTGGTCAGCACGCCCGCATCCACCAAGTCAATCACACCATCCGAGAACAACTCGCTGTGGACACCCAGGTCTTTCTTGTCATAAAGGTATTTCAATACCGCGTCCGGGATGGCGCCAATGCCCAATTGCATGGTGGCGCCATCGGGAATCAGTTCGGCGATAAAACCAGCGATCTTCTCGATCACTTCTGACGGCCCTTCGTCGCCCATCGGCATCTCAGGAATGGGGTAATTAACCGGCACGATGTAATTCAAGCGGCTGACGTGGATGAACGAGTCGCCCAGCGTGCGCGGCATCTGCTCATTGACCTCGGCGATGATGATCTTGGCCGATTCGGCTGGGGATTTCGTCAAGCCGACCTCCACGCCCAGGCTGCAGAAGCCGTGCTCATCCGGCGGGGAAACGTGGATCGTCGCCACATCCACCGGCAGGAAGCCATTCTTGAACAGGAGCGGGAATTCAGAAAGCATAACCGGCGTGAAATCCGCCCGGCCTTCGTGCACGGCTTTGCGGATGTTCGCGCTGATGAACATCGTGTTCACCCGCAAATGGCCCTCCATCGCCGGGTCAACGTAACCGGCCGGCCCAACCGTCAGCGCCTGGCAAACCTCCACATCCTTCAGGCTCGGAGCGTATTCGACCAGGGCGGTGAGCACTACTTTCGGCACGGAAACATTGCCGGTCATAAAGACACGGTTGCCCGATTTTATCGCCCTGACCGCTTCTTCCGCACTGACAATCTTCGATTGATAAATGCTATGCCAATCCATGAGGTTACTCCATTATGG